>Ga0134100_1000899_pt1 | contig 30975 bp, 30 predicted proteins | sample 11_taG_2_FD_94444 | JGI IMG/M metagenome (GOLD analysis project Ga0134100, IMG submission 94444) | Switchgrass degrading microbial communities from high solid loading bioreactors in New Hampshire, USA - 11_42_5_180_A3 metaG | ecosystem: Engineered > Bioreactor > Semi-continuous > Anaerobic >...
CTGGACGGGAACCGATACGCCGTTGTTGAGATCCTTTCCGGCGCTCACATCCACCAGCGTGCCGCTCTCGCCGCTGATAGCCGTGGCTTGTCCGCTCCTTAAGATGACCTCCGAGCCGCCTCCAAGCACCAGGGTTTGCCCTTTTTTCATGGAAATGACCGTGAAGCCGTTCTCGAGGGTAGTCACTCTCTCGTCCAGCGCTTTGATACTGCTCAACGCGTCCACCACGAACCTGGTGAGGTCGCCCACATCGGCCTTCAGCTGTTCTAGGGCGGCTGAATTAACGGTCCCCCCTGAAGAGCTTCCGCTCTTGGAGCTGTTGATCTGCGCGGCCAATTGGGCGATTTGCTGGTCCACATAGCTCTTGGTTACAAGCGGGTCGCTGCTGCTTCCCGGCTCCCCGGCCGCCTGCGAGAAGATGACGGCCACCAGCAGAAACAGAATGGCAAACAGTGGATATGCGATCCTTCCCCTCGACTGATTCATCTTTTGTCCCCCTCTATCCGCACCTGCCGTACGGGTTTTACTGAACGTATGTATTCGCCGTCAGTCCAACGCTCGTACGGAGGGCTTGATCAACTTTTCTCATCAGGTTGTCGTCCAAATGTCCCGCTTTTTCCCTCAGCCGCCTCTTGTCGATGGTCCGTACCTGTTCCAGCAGGATGACGGAGTTCCGGCTGAGTCCATAGGCCTCGCCCTTGAACGGAATATGGGTTGGAAGCCTTGCCTTGTCCATCTGTGAGGTGATGGCTGAAATGATAACCGTAGGACTGTACTTGTTGCCGATATCATTCTGGATAACCAGGACCGGCCTTACGCCTCCCTGCTCCGACCCTACCACCGGACTTAAGTCGGCATAGAAAATGTCTCCTCTTCTAATCTGCATAGGTCATCACATCCTTAGAGCGTATTAACCTCTACAATGCATGACCCCTTTACCACTAATTATAGAGTGACGGGCCAAGGATCGCAAATTAAAATTGGGTTACGCTCCCATGAAATATTTTTACACATTCATGGATGGCCTATACATGCGCCGGAAATATTTCTAATGGGCGTATATTTTTCGTTACAGAAGATAGTTCAGCACGTTCACAACCTTGCCGTCCCTGAAATAAACCCGCGGTATGCGCTTTCCAATAACGCTGACCACCTCGTAGGGAATTGTGCCGATCAGATCGGCGATCTCCTCAACCGTGATCCCGCGTTCGCCCTGGCGGCCGATGAGAACCACTTCATCGCCCACTTTCACTTCCCCGGAGACATCGGTGATATCCACCATGCACTGGTCCATGCAGATATTGCCGACCACCGGCGCGTACTGTCCGTTGACAAGAACACGGCTCTTGTTGGACAGAAGACGGGAATAGCCGTCCGCGTAACCGATGGGAATGGTGGCGATCCTGGACGGGCGCCGTGTGGTGAAGGTCCTGCCGTAGCTGATGGAGACCCCGGGTTCGACGTCTTTGACAAGCACAATGTTGGCTTTCAGCGTCATGGCCGGTTTCAGGTCGATGACGCTCCTGTCCACTTCCTTGGAAGGATAGATACCGTACAGGATGATCCCCGGCCGGATCGCCTCAAGGGTCATCTCCGGGTACTGGAGGATGGCGCCGCTGTTGGACACATGCCGGATGGGGATAAGAGCCCCGATCCGGTTAAGTTCCTCAATGATGCTTTCAAACAGCTCAAACTGGTACTTCGTGTATGTCCTGTCCTTCGCGTCGGCTTCGGCAAAGTGGGTATAGATGCCCTCCACGATGATGCCATCCAGCTTCATGATGGCCACCACATCCTTAACCGCCCGGTAGCCGGGCTTGAATCCCACCCGGGTCATGCCCGTGTCGATCTTGATGTGGACCTTTGCCTTAGTTCCCTGCCTTACGGCTTCCTCCGAGAGCGCTTTCGCCATTTCATGGCTGTATACCGTCTGAGTGATGTTGTACGCCAGGACCTCGCCGACCCTCCTGAAATCGGTGTGGTTCAGGACCAGGATGGGAACGTCAACGCCTATCTTCCGCAGCTGGATGGCCTCGTCCAGCATGGAGACCGCAAGCCGCGTGGCGCCGTTCTCCAGGAGCGTTTGCACAGTCTCCAGCGTCCCGTGGCCATAGGCATCCGCCTTGACCACCGCAATGATCTCGGTTCGTTTAACGGCAAGCCGTCTGACTTCCCGGACATTATGGGCAATATTGTCCAGGTTTATCTCGGCCCATGCGCGGTCAAATGTATAGTTCACAGGTCTTGCACCTCACTCTTTCCTTTGGAGCGCCTGAAACGCCGCTCCGATCTTTTCGGAGATATCGGAAGCGGTCATGCTTTGGGCTCCCTTTTCATCGGCAGCCAGATCGCCGGCCAGACCGTGGAGGTAAGCCCCGGCCACAGCCGCTTCATAAGGCGGCACGGACTGCCCCAGCAAGGACACGATCATGCCGGCAAGGACATCGCCGGAACCCGCCGTAGCCATCCCGCTGTTGCCGGTGGGATTGATGGAAATCCTGCCGTCGGGGCCGGCTATCACCGTACCGGCGCCTTTCAGTACCACGGTCAGCCCGTATTCCTCCGCAAAGGCTTTCGCCGTCCCAATCCGGTTGGATTGCACATGGTCGATGCCGGTGCCCAGAAGCCTGGCCATCTCCGCCGGATGGGGCGTAATGACGGCCTCGCATTTGAGCCGGCTCAATACCTCGGTATCGTTGCGGGCTATCACATTCAGGGCATCCGCGTCCAGGACCAGGGGTTTCCGGCATTCCTGGATCACCTGGAGGATCAGTTCATGGGTATCCTCATGGCAGGACAGGCCAGGCCCGGCAAGGACGGCATCGCAGGCATCCATAAGCTCTTTCAGGGCCATGCTGTCCGCACAGATCATATGTCCGCCGCGGCTCTCCATGGGCGCATAAACGGCTTCAGGCACCCTGGCGGCCAGGACGGGAATGATATCCCGGGGTACAGCCATCCTGACCAGGCCGGTTCCGGTCCGGTAAGCCGCCTGGGCGCTCAATGCTGCGGCACCCGGCATATGGGACGAACCGGCAAGGATCAGGACCTTGCCAAAAGATCCCTTGTGGGCATCTTCAGGCCTGGGCGGCAGAATCTGCCATACGGTTTCGCCTTCCGTCAGCTCGCAGGTTTCCAAACCGTCGGCCAGGGCATAGGGTATGCCGATATCGGCCACGGTCAGTTCACCCAGGAAGGCTTTTGCAGGATACTGGACCATGCCCAGCTTGGGCAGGAAAAAGGTAACCGTGTAATCCGCCCGGACGCAGCGGCCGCAAATCCTTCCCGTCAACCCGTCGATACCCGATGGGATGTCAATGGAGAGAATGCAGGCCGCGTGCCGGTTCATGCGATCGATTGCCTCAAGGGCCATGCCCTCCACATCCCGGTTCAATCCGGTTCCAAACAGCCCGTCAATGACCAAATCGGCTTCCGAACAGTTTTGCGAGAACCTTTCCAAACTTTCCGGTCCCAGGAGTTCCATGGCAAAGCCCATGTTCTTCAGGATATTGGCATTGATGGCCGCATCGCCCCTTAAGGCATCAGGGGGGCAGAGAGTGTAGACACAGACCGAATAGCCCATGGAAAGCAGGTGCCTGGCGACAGCAAAAGCGTCCCCTCCGTTGTTTCCGCTCCCGGCCACAACAAGAACCCGGCGTCCGTTCCTTCTGGTCAGTATTTCCGCGGCTTTTACGGAAACCTGGAAAGCCGCGTTCTCCATCAGGACGACACCGGGTATGCCGATCTTTTCTATCGCTTCCCGATCAATTCTTCGCATCTGTTCCGGCGTTATGAGTTTCATGCTTTAAACCCTCCAGCCCGTATTGGCTCTCAAGCTTTTTGACCAGGTCGGACCCCAGAAGCTCGGTAAAATTGACCGCGAAAGAGGTCCAGTCCAGGTTGATGGCATCCAATTCCTCCTGCAATGCTCTCTCCTTCTGCCTGATTTGCTCAAGCTCCTTTGTGATGGCCTCCGCCCGTTCCTTGTTGTGCCTGAGCGTGGAGAAAATATAGCGTACGGTTTCGTCGAGGAGCCTGATATTGGCCTCCCGCAACGCTTCATTCATCTTCTCAATATCTTCAAGGATCTTTTCCATTCGCTCATTGATCCGTTCGATTTCCTTCTTGCATTCCTTAAGATCTGACTTGGCAGTCTCGTCATTATTGTCAAAAGCATCCCTGGTGAGGCTGATGATCTTGTTCATGAGCCTTTTTTTCCTGGGTTCCAGGCTATCCCGCTCCTGCAGCAGCATGGCCTCTTTTTTTATCAGTTCATTCATCTCGTTCTGGGCTTTTTCAATGGCGGGACTCATGGGCAGGTTGACAAACAGCCTGGTCCATCTCTCGTCAATGGTCAGGCGCGAGATACCGTTCTGCCTCAGCACAGCCGCATCGATCAGGACATGGTCATCCTTGCCCGGCTTATCTTTACTGTTTTCCGTATTTCGCTTCTTCCAGAAAAACGGCACGCTCAATCGCCTCCCGAAATGACGCCCGGATAAGGCTGCCAATGGATTATACAGCATTTTCCATCTGCCATTCTCTTATTAGTATAGCATACGGCGTTGTTTTTTTTAACAGGACAGGCCGTACCCACACCCCATTATCTTTGCGGTTTAGTTGACATATGTGGGTGGTAGTTGTTTAAATAGAATAATAAAATATACCAGATTCTGTTTCGGTGAGCTATGGAAATAAAGAAAATGAACCTGATCATCCGGCGTGGCGGAAGGCCGCGCCTTGAGCTGAAAAAATGGATGAAACTGCTTATAGGATTTCTCTTGGCGGTGGCCTTGTCTTTGACCGCCTATTATCTCGTCCGTTCCATCCTGGATAATCCCAATGTCTACCACGGGGTCTTCATAGACGGCCAAAACGTGGGTGGTATGAGCCCTTCCGAACTGCGCGGTTTCATCCGCGATCGTTATGAAAACTGCCTGGACAGCGCGCAGGTGATCTTCTTTACAGAGGATTTCGAAAAGGCGATCAGCTATAAGGAACTGGGCATATCCGTCAACCTGAAGAGCATGGAGGAACAAGCCCTGAAAGTTGGCAGGGAAGGTTTTTTTGCCGGCAGGCTGCTTCAGATCTCCAGGCTGAAGAAAAACCCTGTGAGGATTCCCCTGGCCCTTGAGACCGACGAAGCGCAGCTTGATACGGCCATCGAGGATTTGAACCGTTATGTTAAGAAAGACGTCACTGTTCCCAAAGTGGTGATCGCGGGGGACCAGGTCACGCTCTGCGCCGGCGGTTCGGGCTGGGAAGTCGATAAGGAACTGCTGAAATGCAAGGTCCTGGAATCGGTAAAAAACCTGGGAACCCTGTATGTGCACATCCCTCTCAGAGAGAATCCGCCGCCGAAAATAGACATCGATGCGGTCTACGACGCCATTATCCGGGAACCTGTCAACGCCGAATACATCCGGCTGGAAGACGGCTCGGTGGCCGTAAAGCCCCAGGTGAACGGCCGCTCCATCGACAAGGCCGAACTGACAAACATCATTCACCGTGTGGAGCAAAGGCAACTGAAAATTTACGAGGAAATCCCGCTTCCTGTACAGATAATCGAACCTCAGATCAAGACCAGGGAACTGGAAGCCATGCTGTTCAGGGACGTGCTCGCAAGCGCCAGCACCCGTTTCAGCACCAGTACGGCCAATGGCCGTAACAGGGCCATCAACATCCGTCTGGCTGCCGAGACAATAAACGGCACGATCCTCCTGCCGGGAGAGGAGTTCTCCTTCAACCAGGTTGTCGGCCCCAGGACCCCGGAAAAAGGCTATACCATCGCCCACGTTTACATCCAGGGTGAAGTGAGGGATGGTTACGGGGGCGGCGTTTGCCAGGTATCCACCACCCTCTATGACGCGGTTTTGCTGGCCAACCTGAAGGTGACCGAGCGGCATAACCACATGTTCACCGTAAGCTATGTACCCCTGGGCATGGATGCGGCCGTATCCTACGGCTATGCCGACCTGAAGTTCAAGAACACGACCGATTACCCCATCCGGATAGACGCCCGCGTTTCCGACAATAATGTCCTGACCTTTAACATTGTCGGAACTAACCTGTATCCAAACGTCAGGGTCAAGGTGGTTTCCCGCGTGATCAGCAGGACAAAGGCGACAACCCAGTATATTGACGATCCGCATCTGGCCGAAGGCGAGGAGATCGTTGAAGAGGAAGGCATGGACGGCGCCGTGGTGGATACATATATTCAAATCTATAGTGGGAATGATCTGATCAAGGACTATAAAATCCACCAAAGTGTGTACCAGATGCTGCCCCGCAAGGTCCGTCGGGGCACCAGAAAACTGGCGCAGGAAACATTCCCAGAAACGGAGTAATATGCAAAGGATCATCGTAGACAGTTCGGACAACCAAAGACGGATAGACAGGTTTTTGACCGACCGGTTCCCCTGGGTGCCGGTCTCAACCTTTTTCAAGGCCTTCCGCAAACGGAATATACGGGTAAACGGAAAGCGCGTCAGGAGCGATTACTGTCTGCACGCAGGCGACGCGGTGGAAATCTTCATCCCTGACCGCTATCTGGATGCGGAACACAGGGATGAGCGGCAATTATCCATCCCGATCCTCTATGAAGACGAACACATCATGGTTGTGGCCAAGCCCCAGGGTATTCCTGTTCACCAGGATGACAACCAGGAAGGAATGGTCCTGGACGAATACCTGCAGGCCATGGTGGCGGAAAGGCAGGACGGCGTGGCGCTGGAACCCGGATTTCCCGCCCTCTGCCACAGGCTTGACCGGAACACCGGCGGGCTGGTCATCCTCGCCAAGGATCCCAAAACCCTGGAAGTCATGCAGGACAAGTTCAGGAACCATGAAATCAGAAAGTATTACCTTGCCTGTACCCATGGCATCCCCAGGGAGAAAGAAGCCGAGCTGACGGCTTACCTGAAGAAGGACGCCGAAAGAAGCCATGTGAAGATATACGATAACCCGGTGCGCGGTTCTTCACGCGTTGTGACCCGCTACCGCATCGTGAAAGCCGCCTATCCCTATGCCCTCCTGGAAGTGGAACTGGTGACGGGGAAAACCCACCAGATCCGTGCCCATCTGGCCTGGATGGGCTGCCCCATACTGGGCGACGGCAAATATGGCGTCAATGCCGTCAACCGGTCTCTCGGGCTTAAAATGCAGGCGCTTTTCGCCTATAAGCTGAAGTTTGCGTTCAAAAAGAAGGCTTCGCACCTGGATTACCTCGACGGCCGGGAGATCCTTCTGCCTGAAATCCCATGGGAGGAAGGCGTCAAAAACACCGGTCTGATATAGCGTCAATTGAATAAAGGGCGGTAATCACGTATAATAAAATTGAGGGAAGTATATGCCAATGCATGAATCGAAGCAGGAAAACGGATCATAGGCGTATCGGAACGGCGGGTGCCGCCCGCTCCGTCAAGGGGAGGAATGGTTTATGAAGTTGATCATTGCGGTCGTGAGCGATGAAGACAGCAATCTTCTCGCAGACAACCTCAACAGGGAAGGCTTTGGAATCACCAAGCTATGCTCCAGCGGAGGGTTTCTGAAGAGCGGCAATACCACCTTTTTGATCGCAACGGATGAGGACAAGGTGGAACAAGCGCTGTCCATCATCAGGGATACCTGCAAGAGCAGGCGCCGGATGATCGCACCGGAAAAGCTCCCGGGAAGCTTTGGCGCATACAATCTGGCCATGCCGGTGGAAGTCAATGTGGGAGGCGCCACTGTTTTTATTCTGAACATCGAACAGTTCCTGAAGCTTTAAGGCAAAACAGAAACAGCCGCATGCACCGCAGACTTTACCTCAGGATACGTTCCGACAAATGAGGTCTTTGGATGACTGACGCATACATAACGCCCGATGAAAAAGACTTGGAAAGAAATCGCCTTCTTTGCATCGTAGAGGGTGCGACGGCACGAACCATATTCAACCTGACGACCAGCGCTTTCCTTGTAGGGTTCTTGAAAGCCATGGGAGCTGACGACACCGTTTGCGGATACATCGTGCCCATACCGGTCCTTGCGGCAGGTATCCAGTTCCTGTCGCCCATCATCCTGGAAAGCCTTAAATTCAGGAAACGAATCATCATGGCAGGCAGCCTGATCCACAGGCTCCTGCTTTCGTCTTTGATCGTGATCCCTTTTCTTCCCCTGGGCCCATCCGCCAGGCTGTGGTTCACGGCAGCCGTTTTTCTGATCTCGCACCTGTCGGTGGCCTTTATCACGCCGGCTGTTTCCAATATGTATGTCAGCTTTGTTCCCCAGCATATCAGGGGGAAGTATTTCGGCAAGCGGGAATCCTATCTTCTGTTGTCCGCCACCGTATTCACCCTCATTTTGGGTAAGGTCCTGGACCTGTTTGAAGAAGCCGGGAACGAGCTGGGAGGCTACGTGGTGGTCTATGCCGTGGTTTTTGTCCTGACCATCATCAATTTCCTTACCTATGCCAAAATGAAGGAAGTTCCCCTTCAACACCATAAAGAGCGGATGCGGATCGCTGAAGTTTTTACACTCCCCCTTAAGAGTAGGCTGTTCATACGCTATTTCATCATGCTGGCCATCTGGAACATCGCCATCCAGATCGCCAGCGCCTATTTCAGCGTGTATCTGGTTTCGGACCTGGATATGAGCTACACAGCCATCACGCTGCTGAGCCTGCTCAACTCGGTGTTATACGTGATTGCCGCCGGCATTTGGGGCAGGTTTGCGGACAAGAACAGCTGGACGGTTACCACCATGGCCTGCTTTACGATCCTGGCCGTCTGCCACACCCTGTGGTTCTTTTCCTTCCGGGATAGCCCGCTGCTTTTGGTGCTTCTGGTGCTGGCCCATATGACAGGCGGTATCGCATGGTCGGGCATCAATATCTCCCTGTTCAACCTGCAGTTTGACTTCACGCCCGACGAGAAAAGGACCGTCTATATCGGCTTCAGCGCCGCCGCCAGCGGTATCATCGGCTACCTGGCCGCCATCGTCGGCTCCCGGCTTGTGGGAGCATTTGGGAAAAACGATATGGTTATAGGCGGCGTGCAAATCAACATCAAGCAGGTATTGTTCGCGATATCAGCCATCCTCATCTTTGTGTGCGCCGCGTACATCCAAATCTTCATGCGGAAAAAGAAAAAATGATTGATATTTGAAGGAGGTAAATACCAATGGTTAAAAGAATGGAAGACATGGCCAAGGAAATCCGGGAACGGATGAGGGGCGGAAAGGGCTCGGTGCAGCTCCAGCACATTTTCACCCAGGACGAGCTCACGGGGAAATGCCGTCTCTTTGCGCGGGTAACCCTTGAACCGGGTTGTTCCATCGGTATCCACAATCATGACCGTGAAGAGGAGATCTATTACATCATCAGCGGCAAAGCGACCGTGGACGATAACGGCAATGTCCAGGAACTTCGTCCGGGCGACGCCGTGATAACAGGAAACGGCGCCTATCACGCCATCGAGAACACGGGCTCGGAAGATCTGGTCCTCATGGCCGTCATTCTGTTGTTCGACTGACGAAAGCCTGCCGCCTGTTAAAGGTAGGACACCAGGTCCATGGGCTTATGGACGATGCGCTCCGCTCCGGCCGGGATCAGGGCCTCCGGTGACCGAAAGCCCCAGGCCGCGCTGACTTGGATCATGCCGGCATTTTTTGCCGTCATGATGTCCACCTCGCTGTCGCCAAGGTAGATGCACTGATGGGGCAAAACATTCATCCCGGCCACCATGTCCAGAGCCCTGGCCGGATCCGGCTTCCTCGGCATATGGGGGGTTGTCCCCGAAACGCGGAAGAAACTAAAACGAGGCAGGAAGCGTTCCACGATCTTTCGCGCGACACCCTCGTCCTTGTTGGTATCGACGGCAAAACGGATTCCCCGGACCTGCAAATACTCAAGCAGGTCCCCGATGCCGTCATAGACCCGCATACCATAATCCCAATACCTGTCATATTCGGCGCGTAATTGGGACACATAGCGGCGTATCTCCTCTTCGCCCCTGTGCCCTTCGGGAACAGCGCGCCTGATCAGTTCAACAAATCCGTTGCCTACGAGTTGTTTGCATGTCTCTATGGAATGGACGGGAAACCCGTTCTCTTCAAGCACCCTGTTCAGCGCATAGGCGATTCCTTCAATGGAATCGATGAGGGTACCGTCCAAATCGAAAATAACCGCTTTAACTTTCAAAGGCCTTCTCCTTTTCTGTCGTACTTCAAGCGATAGGTTTCTTCAATGACCCTGACAACCTCCCGGGTGCCGTTGGACCGGCCGCTCTTTTCCATCGCCTTTCTGTATTCCTGCCGGTTCTCATACAAGGCTTTCACGCGATCAGCCAAGGCATCCGGGTTCAGTTCCTCCTCCGGCAATACCATGCTGAAACCCTGTTTCCTGAAGGACTCGGCGTTCAGGATCTGATCACCCCGGCTGGCCTGCCTGGAAAGCGGGATCAGCAGGTTCGGCTTTTTAAGGGCCAAAAGCTCAAACAGGGTGGTGGCCCCTGCCCGTGACACCACGATGTCCGCAAGGGCAAAAAGGTGGGGCAGTTCCTCCCGGATATACTCAAACTGTTTATATCCTCTCACGTTGCGGTACTGATCATCCACATTGCCTTTGCCACAGATATGGCAGATATTGAAGTCCTTCACCAACCGCCCAAGGCTTTTTCTGACGGCTTCATTGATGCGCACCGCTCCCTGACTTCCGCCTATGACAAGCAACACGGGCTTGTCATTCTCAAAGCCGCATATCAGGCGGCCTTCCGCTTTGTTCCCTTCCAGCAGGGCTTTACGGATGGGAATGCCGGTCAACACACCTTTCTCCTGCGGGATATGGCTTTTCGATTCGGGGAAGGTATAACATACCTTTCTGGCAAAGGGCATGGAAAGCTTATTGGTCAGGCCGGGCGTGATATCGGATTCATGGATCACCACCGGTATCCGACAAAACCACGCTGCCCAGACCACGGGGCAGGAAACAAACCCGCCTTTGCTGAACACGATGTCCGGCCGGATTTTCCTCATCAGCGCGACCGACTGGGTGAACCCACCCATCACCCGAAAAACATCCGTAAAGTTTTCAAGGCTGAAATATCTTCTCAGCTTGCCGGTGCTGATGCTGTAATAGGGGATGCCTTCCGCCTCGATCAGCTGTTTTTCCATGCCGTTTTTCGAGCCAATATATTCTATATGGTAGCCCAGGGCTTTAAGCTCCGGAATCAATGCAATATTCGGGGTAACATGACCCGATGTCCCCCCGCCTGTCATCACGATCTTCTTCATTGGTCACACGTCCTTGGCAATCATTTTATCCCCATTATACTATTACACGCAAAAACAGCAAAGACCAGCAGGATTTCCGGCAAGCCGGACACCACTCATCCGCCGTGCAATATCGGATAGCCTTGCGGAACCCGGGCTCTTGCGCTTGCGCAATAGGGGGAAGCACGTGAAATGCTTCCCCCTATGCTGTTATGGATCTTCCCGCCGTGGTATGCCTTACGCCGTTCGGCACCCCCGTCGGGAATCGTCTCGCCTGACGATGCGGCAATCGGCCTACGCCCTTCCTTAACTTCTCAGGGCTTCTTCATATAGCCGGTGGCCGTCAGCCTGGCGATAAGGCTGTTGTCTTCATCAAAGACATCCACGTTATAGGAGCAGAGCCTGTTGGTGGAGGATACCTCTTTGGCTTCAGCCGTCAGCGTCCTGCCCTTGGGCGTCCTGAAGTAGGAGATGTTGGCGTTGATGCCAAGGGTGACGGTGCCTTTTGCATTGGATGCGGCGGCAAAGGCGTAATCCGCCAGGGTGAATATGGCGCCGCCCTGCACAAAACCCACCCCGTTGAGGTGATGGGGCCCAACCGCCATACGGACAACCGCGTGCCCGGGCTCCGCCGATACCAGCTCAAGACCTATGAATTCGGCAAATTTATCGTTCTTGACATATTTGATCATTTCCGTATCCATCGTCATAACGGAACTCCTTTTTCCTGCAATTTTAGGTTTGTTTATAATCATAAATCATACGCCGGCCCCCGTAAAGATGAAACCCTCTGAAACGGATCAAGAAAAGCGGCAAGGGTTCCATCCCCCTGCCGCTCCAGTATCATATCTTCCGGTTTCGCTTTACTCGCTGAAGTAAGCGGTAATGGCCTCTGCAATGCTTTTGGCAAGCCGGGTCTGTTCTTCCCCGTCGATCAACCACTCAAATTCCTGCGGATTCGGCACAAATCCGGTTTCCAGAAGAAGCGACGGTGTCCAGGTTCCGCGGGTAACATAGAAATTGCGTACATGCGTCCCTTTCAGAGTACGGCCCAGGGAACCGGTAACGTGGTTATACAGCAGTTCAACCATGTCTTTGGCCAGCGGCTCCCGGTACCATACAGAGAATCCGTCAACCTTGGAAATGTCCACATTATCCGGCATGCTGTTGGCATGCAGGGATACAAACAGGTCCGGAAGCATCATTTTGGACATGGCCAGCCTGTCTTCCAGAGAAACGGTCCTGTCATCCTCTCTTGTCAGGTATACCCTGGCTCCCAGGGCCTCAAGCTCCGACTTAAGTTTATAAGCCAGGCTCAGGTTGATGTCTTTCTCAGCATAGCGCAATCCCAACGGTCCGATAGCTCCTGTTTCGGTCCCGCCATGGCCGGGATCCAGCATGATGGAAAGGCCTTTGAGGGGAAGGCCCTGGTCTTTGACCTTCGGTTTGCGCCTGATATGCAGCTTCAATCCGGTGGAGGTTTTTTCGATATAGTAGCCTCCCAGCTTCTCACCGGGCTTTACGTTCAGGGTAATCTGCGTCCCGTTGTCGCCGTTTTTGGCAATGGTCACAGAGGAGATAAGGGCATTGGAAGGAAGCACAGGCACTTCCGCCCTGCATGCGGCCGAAACCGTGAGCTTCACCTGGGTCCCGTCAAAGGTGGCGAATGCGGCCGGAGAGAGGGTGGCGTCCAGCTTCAGCGTTTCCCATACCTCTCCGATGCCGTATTCAGCCGTCCTAATTTCGGGCTGAAGCCTGGACCTCATTTCATAGATATTCACATCGCTCTTGGCGACCCATTGTCCGGTGGACAGGCGGACGTAGCTTCCCGACATCCCCGTGACAGCATCCAGCATCCCGGAATAGAGCTGGTGTCTGCCGCCATTGTCGGATGAAGGCTCATCGAAGGTGTAGGTCATGGGCACCTTGACCTCGGCATAGACGGGCGCGCCTTTCATGATGACGCCTACAACCGCGGCCCCCTTCTGGGTGCTCACCGTTCCCTTGTAGTTCATGGTGTAGACGGGAAAACCCAGGTCCACCTTTCTGGGCGTACCCGTATAATTGGGCAGGGTGTAATCATAGGTAAAGGTGGCGGCGAACAGGCCGGTCCCGCTCGGGGTCGCGGTTTTCTGCTTCATGGTATAGGTCTTGCCGTCAATCTGGACCGTCACCTTGGATCCGGCAGGCGCCTGGCAGGACAGGGTGATGGTCTCACCCGGCATCCCGTAGACCGGCGTTCTCGGGAAGGCGGAGCTTGCGGGAATTTCAGCCTTGCTCATCTTTTCCGGGCCGGAGGAAACGGTCCTTTTGATCACACGGGTTACCGAATAGCCGTCCTGGGTAAAGGTGAACCTGTTTTCTCCCGGCTGGAGCGTTACGAGAATCCCGAAATACCCGCTGGCGGATCGGTCAGTGACGGGCAGGCCGTTCAGGTAAAGCGGCTTGTCGGGATCCGACGCGCCGTTGAGATAGTACTTGTCGAGGCTGGTGGTTATGTTTTCGGAGGGTCTGGACACGATGAGCCCAGTCCTGCCCGCCAGTTCATCCCGCCGGGCATAGACTGCCTTTATGGCAGCCGCGAGTTCCGGATAGTTGGCCAGGGAGTTATAGGTGAACATGATGCTTCCCTTGACCTCTTCCACCGTGTCGTTCAGCTCAAGCTGCCTGACGATTTCCTGCGTGCCGTGCCAGGGACTGTTCGGATTGGCATCACCGGCTTTATAGGCCGCCATACCGATATAGAGATCCACCCCTGTACCCGAAACGGCGTTCTTCCACCAGGTCAGCAGCTTACTGTAATCGGCCACCGAATACCCGATATGCCAGTAAAGCTGCGGCGCGATGTAGTCGATGATGCCGTCTTTCACCCATTTCAGGGAATCGGCATAGTGGCTTGAATAGGACTGCAGGCCGTTGGTGTCGCTCCCCAGGGGATTGGAGGAGCGGTTGGCCCAGATGCCGAACGGGCTGATGCCGAACCGTACACTGCTTCGGATGACTTTAATGGCATAGTAGCAATCCCGGATCAGGGTATTGACGTTTTCCCTGCGCCAGTCGTCAAGGCTCTGGCCGGGAGACTTATATTTTTCATATGTGGCCTTGTCGTTGAAGGAGACATCGGGATAGAAATAGTCGTCGAAATGGATGCCGTCCACGTCATAGTTCTTGACGATTTCGATCGCCCCGTCGATGATGAGCCGCCTCACTTCGGGAATGCCCGGATCAAAATAGAGGTTGCCGTCGGAATGCTTCACCACCCACTGGGGATTCAGCACGGCAGGATTGGAAGGCGCAAGAGAGCCAAAATCGTGGGAAGGCTGGCCCGCTTCCTTCTTGGTCACGCGGTAGGGATTGAGCCAGGCATGCAGTTCCAATCCCCGTTTATGGGCTTCTTCAATCCAGAAGGCCAGCGGATCAAAACCGCCGTCGGGCGCAACGCCCTGTTTTCCTGTGAGATACCTGGACCAGGGAAAGATGCCGGATTTGTAGAAAGCGTCCGCAGTGGGTCTCACCTGGAGGAACACGGCGTTAAAGCCGGTATCCTTGGCCAGATCCAGGATCTTAATTGCTTCGCTCTTCAAGGTTTCCGGATCGGTGGTTGGCTTGGTGGGATAGTCGATGTTCACCACCGTTGACACCCAGAGACCGCGAAAATCGCTCTTTGCCGTCTGCCCGGGCAACGTGTCGTTTGCCGCAAACGCCGGGCAGGCCAGCGACAGGATCAAAACGACGACAATCAGAAATCTCGCCATTTTCTTCATATCATTTCTCCTATGTAAGTTTTTTTGGGGATTCCTGCCTTCCATTTTAGCAGAAAAAACAGTTTCCTGCCGGATTGACCCGTGTTTTAAGGAAACTGTAACCAGAAGGTAATAATCTGCCGAAAAGCCTGTTTGACGGGAGTTTTAGCACAATGTCTCAAGACCATCATGCCTTGTGGATCATCATCAAATGCAGTTTCAACCAACCCCTGACTTTGGCTATCGGGCATGTTGTCAACCCCATACCATTTCATTATCAAAATCGCATACAACGAAATGAGCCGGATACTCATGGTACCCGGCTCATTTCAGCCATGCTCTTCTGCCCCCCCGTTCCGCTTATATTGCAAAGAGTTTTCTCAGCCTTTTGCAGTCCTCCTTTGCTATTGCAATGAAATCGCCGCCATCATTGATGGGTCTTGCAAAATAGTAGGTTTCGGAATACACCCAGCCGCTGAATCCGCTTTCCAGTACCATTCGCGCCTGGGTTTCCAAATCTGCTCCACCGGTTCCCATGAGCACGGGAGCCGGACGCCCGATATGGAAGTCCTCCGTCAGCGTATCCTTGAAATGATAGTGTTGAATCATTTCCGGTTTCTCAGCCAACAGTTCCTTCAGCATGACGCTGGGGATACCGTTGCCATAAAGATACGGATTACAGGCATCGAAGCAAAGCTTCATCCCATGACCCACTTCCTCGAATAATCGGTAATTCTCCTGGTTTGTCAGGTTGGTCTCCACTGTGAGGACAACTCCATTATCTTGGGCAACCTGGCAGGCATAGCGCAAATGACGAACCACATTGGAAAACAGTTCCTTATCCCAAATAATTGCGGCTACCATCACTTCCGGTATTCCCATTTGCGCGGCGGCTTTTATGGATTTTGTCACGCTCGTCCTGAACAATTCACTTAAGGGACTGCTCTCTGGCGCATCAATGGATTTATCCTGAAAAACACTGCGCAGGTGAATCGAACCGAATTCCACACCGCTTTCTGCTGCCGCCTGCAAATATGCTTCCTGCACTCTGGGGTTGTTCAGCGGATATTGCATGGATGAACCGCCGCAATCCGCAAGCTGCAACCCGTCAAAACCAAGTTCTGCAGCCAGGGTGACTGCAAATGGACCGGTTACAGGCATTCCCCACTCGCAAACGCCAATCTTGATAGCCATATCTATGACCTCCGGTTATCTGTCAACGTAATCCGACGGGTTATTCGCCAGAGGATGCGACGCCATAGGTCCCACTACCACATTCCCGGCTTCTACAACGATTCCCAGCAAATCACGCAGATCATAGAAAACACAGCCCTTCTTCTCACCATTGGCCAATACTTCGCCCATTTCGGTCTTCAGCATCGGAGGAATACCCAACTCTTCCATCTTCCTCATGAAGGCCGGTCTGTTATTAATTTTGCAGCCGATATGGTGCACCCCGTTTCCGTGTTTAATCAGAAAATCCGAATACGGGTTTCCCGGACTCTTGTCCAAGGGCTCTATAATTTCGATATCAAGGTTTGCAAAATCAAATCGATAGTACTTGATAAACCAGGGCTTTACCTTCTGACCGTTATACATATCTGCGCCTTCAAACTGTCCGGCTTCATACAAATCCTTTGTGTTGCGGTAAATGATTTTGGAATGATCAAATTCAACCAGATCCTTCCAGTTCTGCATGACAGCCTCCAGATCGTTGACACAGAGACCGATTTGGAACACGAGATCGAACTTGATTTTTTCTGACATCATGCTAACCCCCTTAAAATCATTTGTTCAGCCCCTACTTTTCCCTGCTCATTGCATTGTTTGCCCGGATTCTCCTCGCGCCCTTTACAGACGCTCCCTATAAATCTTGACGGCCATCTCCCGGGTAAACGGTATATAACTGGCTACAAGAAGGCGTTGCTTCGACTTCATAATGCTGTCGGCAAAAGGTTCCACATCATCGGGCTTCATACCTGCCTCGCTGAGGGAACGAAGCGGCAGCAGTTTATTGAACATGACTTCCAGTTGCGTAAATGTCTCTTCACGCTTCGTAAATAAGCCGCATTTTTTCAGAGGCCTTTCTGCCAAGTCCAGCAATTCTTCCAGTACGCCGCCCGCCGCCTCGCTTTGATACAACCTGAACACCGGACACAGGAACTGGGCGATGGATTCACCATGGGACATTTTGTATTTTTCTCCCAGAGGATATGCCAGCGCATGGACAGGACCGGCACCGCCGTTATTGACGGCCATGCCTCCCAGGCAGGAAGCGATGATAAAGTTTTTCAGAAGGTTCCGGCGATGGTTCGGGCCATGGAGAATCATATCCGCATAGCCATCCAGAATCAACGATATGGATCTGGCCCCGACAGCCCGGACCATTTCGTTGCCGCGGGTTGAAGAAACATAGGATTCCATGCTGTGTCCCAACGCATCCATGGAACAATAAACAAAAGTCCTGAAAGGCAACCCCGCTATCAGTTCAGGGATCAGAACCGCATGTTTGGCGGTCAGGCGCTCATCCATGATGGCAGTTTTCAGACCAGTATCCTGCATCGTGATGATACCGCCATAGGTAACCTCGCTGCCAGTTCCGCAGGTGGTGGGCAGAACGATCAGTTCCTTGTCGGGGCAGGCATCGGTTCTGCCATACATGAGGTCCCGAATGGGATAAGCATTCTTTACGGTGATCACTTTCCCAATGTCAATAACGCTTCCGCCGCCCATCGCAATAATGCGGCTGATTTGCCATCCCTGAATATCCCTGAGAATGCAGTCGACAGTCTGTTCATTCGGTTCACCGGGGTCGTATGTATCCTTCAGGATAACATGGCATGCAGGTTGGAGCGGCTTGACGAACCTGTCGTAAAGAACGGTCTCGGTCAGAAGCAAATCGCTCTCCCCAAGGGCAAACTCTTTGGCAAATTCAGCGAAACTGCCCAACAAGTGTATCTTGGGTTTTACGTCAAATAATTGCATATGATTCGCCTTCCTGTCTTTTTTATCAGTCGTTTGGGTGAATGATAACCTTCAAGACTTCTGCATCATGCATAACCCTGTCCAAAGCTTCAAAATACTTGTCCAGCGGATAAACGCAGGAGATCACAGATTCCGGATCAACCTTCCTTTGTTCCAGAATGCTGATACAGTCCCGAAAACGGTACATCTGCAACGGAGCGCTCGTTATTTTCAACCCCTTCCGGATCATCAGGCCGGGTTCCACTTTCACAGTCTTGGGCTCGTTGTAGAAAAAGGAATACATGACAAAGCGCCCCCTGGGTGCCAGCAGCCTCATCATCCGTTCAACCATGGGCCCGTCATCTCCTGCCGCATCGATGATGACATCCAGTCCATGTGGAAACATTTCCTTAAGCACGTTCTCATGTTTGTCATAGTCGTTGGGATCAACCAGTATGGTTTCTATACCCAGCTTGGATACTCGATCCAGCTTGGATGCCAGCAAATCAAGCGCTACCACCCTGCCGGCACAGGAATGTTTAATCAGTTGCGCGATTAGGCTTCCGCTAGATCCGCAGCCTATAATAGCCACATTATCGCCATATTTCAGTTCCGCATTGTCCACGCAACTCAGTGCGCAATTGAGCAATTCGCATAGGCATGCGCTGTCAAAGCTGATCTTGTCAGAAAAAGCGTACACCTTTTCGGCCTTGCATAGCACATACTGTGCAAAACCGCCCTGTAGGTTGTGTCCCTGGGATTTGAAGTTTTCGCACATGGTTGGCAGCCCGATTTGACAATAATGGCACGTGCCGCACTGGACACCGTTATCCGCAGTCACCCTGTCGCCGACCTTTACATGGCGCACATTCTTCCCGACTTCCACAGCGATGCCGGAGAATTCATGGCCCGGAACAGCAGGATAGACCCCCAAAAGCGAACCTGTTCTGTCATGGCTGCTTTCAGCAGGTTTGCATATGCCGCAGGCCATAACTTTTATGAGAACATCATTGTCACCGCAGACGGGGCGCGGGATCTCCTTTATGCTTGCGTTAGCTCTTCCGGGTTTTTCGTACACAACCGCTTTCATCATCTCCATAAATACTCACCTCCAAAACTGGATCCGTCCGCTATTTCAGCAGATAGGGAAGCCAGGTAGACAATCCGGGGATAAAGCTCATCATAATCAACACAAATACACAGCAGCCCATAAACGGCCATATGTAGCGCACGGTCTCAACATATTGTACATTCTTCAGCTTAGTGGTAACGAAAACGTTGATGCAGAACGGAGGTGATATGGCACCAACGCAAAGATTGACAAGAATAATGCCTGCCAACTGGATCTGGTCAATCCCATATGCGTCGGCAATGGGAGTCAGCAGCGGTACAAACAGAAGGATAGCGGCATTGCTGTCAATGAACATGCCGGCTATAAAGAAGATCAGGTTCACTATCAACAGGAACACGACCGGTGACTGGATATGCGTGGTCACCCATTCAACCAATTGAGTGGATATTCCCGAGAATGCAATTGCTTTACAAGCGATATTGGCCGTTGTCATGATGAAAAGGATGACACCGGTAAGCCTGATGGTGAATACCATCATGTCCTTTACACTTCCGCTGACCAGGTCAGGATGCCTTTTTTTATTGACAATATAATAGATCAGGCCATAAATCGCCGAGATCGCGCCAGCCTCTGTTGCTGTAAAGATACCGCCATAGATGCCGCCGAATATGATGACAGGCATCATCAAAGCCCAGAATGCATTCTTCGTGCTTACACCGATGTTCTTAACATATTGGGTAAACACAAAGGGTTCGGTGTTCTTCGGCTCCACCTTGCGCCGATGAAGGTAATTGACGATTGAATATAAGACAGCAATAAGGATACCCGGAAGCAAAGTACTCATCCACGCGTCGGCAATGCTGATATTGGAGGCAGTCGCATAGATAATGCCTGTCATACTCGGTGGTATGAGCACCCCCAGGAATCCGGCAGCCGCCATCAGCGCTGCCTGATAAGGCTTTTCATAACCACGCTTGTCCATTTCGGGGAATACCAGTTTGCCGATTGCCGCAATGGTAGCCTGGGTGGAACCGGTTAAGGTGCCAAAGGCTGCGCAGGCAAACACAGCTACCGTTCCGGTGCTGGCCCGGAATCGGCCAACAAAGGTCCGCTGCGTATGACATTGGCCTTGCCAAGGGCAAATTCAGAATCCTCTTCATAAATTCTGAAACCTTTCAACCGCTCAGCGCGAATGTAGTAGACGCCATAGTTTTCTGCCGCGTTCCTGACCGCCCAGCGCATAGCCGTGCTGTCGGCAGGATCCATGATCACGATGTTGGGAATTGGCCGCATAATGGCGATATCCTCGTTGGCATGATGCGTTCCGCCGTTTTCACCGGAGGATATTCCCGGCGCAGAAGCGATGATCTTGACATTGTTTTGGGCATAAGCACATGAAATGTAATTCTGATCGCACATTCTCCTTGACGCAAAAGCTGCAAAGGCATGACAAAACGGAATGAGCCCTACCGCGGATAATCCGGCGGAAACACTGGACAGAGACTGCTCGCAAACACCCAGGTTGATATACCTGTCCGGGAATACCTTTTGAAACTCTGGTCCAAAAATGCAATTGCCCGCATCCGCCTCTACATCCACGATGTAAGGGTTTTCCTTTGCCAGTCCAATGAGCTGCTGGTTATAAGCTCTCGTCAGCTCAATATCTTCAATTGTGCCATTTACTAGCTTAATCATAATTTCAAACCCCTTTTGAAAACTTATTGCATTGCCGCAAGCTCCCTGCGCAGATTTGCAATGGCCTCGTCTACGCCTTCAAAGGCGGCGCCCCTCAGGGCGTGGTTTCCGAGGACAGCTTCTTTTGCCGGCCATCCTTTGCCCTTTATCGTGTTTAAATTGATAAAGCCGGGCTTATCAGCGCGTTTGCATTCTTCAATGGCTTCATCTATGGCAACCACATCATGCCCGTCAACATCCACCACATGCCATCCAAAAGCCTCAGCCTTCCTGCAAACATCGCCAAGGGAAGAAATATCATCGGTAAAACCATCCAGCTGCTGTCTGTTATTGTCCAGCAACACAATGAAGTTCTTAACTCCCTTGTTGGGCGCAATCAGCATGGTCTCCCAAACCTGACCCTCCTGGGCTTCTCCGTCGCCAATGATGGCATATACCCTGTTCGGTTTTCCCAGAAGTTTTAGGCCTAATGCCATGCCAAGGGCGCAGGACACTCCTTGCCCTAGAGCGCCGGTGGTCATATCGATGCCCGGTGTTTTGTTTTTATCGGTATGGCTGGGCAGCCTTGTCCCAAGTTTATTGATGGTCAGAAGTTCATCCCGCGGGAAAAATCCTTTGATAGCCAGCGCTGCATACAGGGCCGGACCGCAATGTCCCTTGGATAGCACCACGTAATCCCTGTCGCTCCATTTGGGGTTCCTGGGGTCATATTTCATCTGCTTTCCGTACAGCACCGCAATAGCGTCCGCTATGGAAAGCGAGCCTCCAACATGTCCGAACCCATGTTTTGAGAGCATATTCAAAGTTTCGATCCGAATTTCAAGTGCCAGCTTTATAATCTCCAGCTTTTTTTGTTCGTCCAACGTCTTCGACCTCCCGATATGTAATTTTGTCTAATCAATGTGGATAACGTTCTTCAGACATTGCTCCTTATTGTCCAGGGCATCCGAAAAGGCTCGCTCCGCGTCAGCAAAAGAATAGACACCGGTAACGATCCGTTTGATATCTATACGGCCTGATGCAACAGCTTCTATCGCCGTCGGGTATGTCGAATGATATCTGAATACACCTCTTATCTGGGCTTCCTTAACATAGATGTTTCTGAAATTGAAGGGGACATCTCCAAAGATGTTTCCAACCATGACGATAGTGCCGCCGCGTTTGACAATATAGCCGGTCTGGACGGCAGTAGCAGCAATTCCCGCAGTTTCAAAGACAATATCTACGCCCTTACCGTCCGTAAGCTCCTTGATGCGTGACACCACGTCGTCTGTCCTGGAATTCACAACATCCGTTGCACCCAATTCGAGCGCCTTGTCCAGATGGCTGTCCACGATATCCGTCACAATTATGCGCGAAGCCCCCCGGGCTTTTACGGCCAAAAGCGTGCACATGCCACTGAACTTCCCAGCGTTACCTCGCCGCGGGATGCGGCATGCAGGCCGACAGACAGCGGTTCCAAAAGCGCCCCTTCCATGGTGGACACGTTTTCCGGAAGCTTATACACCTTGTGCGCCGGAAAGGCTATATATTTCTGCAGCCCGCCATGATATGGCGGCACTGCCATAAAGCGAACCTTCTCGCACAGGTTATATCTTCCCGACTGACACAGTTCACATCTGCCGCATGGAACACCGGGCTCGATGGCAACCTTGTCACCCGGCTTCAGGTTTTCAACACCCATGCCGACTTCATATATCACGCCGCCGCATTCATGGCCAAGAATAAAAGGCAGCGCGTTGGGAAAGATCTTCTGTGCATCGCCATTGAAAAAGTGCAAATCGGAACCACAAATTCCCACATCTCTTACGGCAATGCCCACTTCTCCTTCATTAACAACCGGCATGGGCACTTCTTTAAATTCAAATTTGCGAATATCTGTCATAACCGCCGCAACATTGTTCATGCCCTATCTCTCCTCGCCGAATTTACCCGGGATGACCGCAGCACACCATGTCATTCCGCTGTCACGAATGATTCACAAAATCCATAATCGACTCCGTTATGCCATTTACGTCCAATTTGCAGTACTCAATCAAATCCATGTACTGGCCCGCGCTCAGAAATTCCATGGGTACGCCCAGACGCCTGACGGGTACCGGTAAGGATTTCGCGCACACTTCACACACGGCAGAGCCCAGTCCGCCGACAACATAATGCTCTTCAACCGTCACTATCCTGCCTGTTTGTCTGGCCGCTTTGATGATAAGCTCTTCATCAATAGGGGCCACCGTAGGCATTGCGATAACCATGGCGCTGATCCCCCTTGCCGCCAAAACCTCTGCAGCCTCAAAGACATTGCATGAGATCTCGCCCGTCGTAATGACGGCCACATCGCTGCCCTCACGGACAATGATCCCTTTTCCGATCTCGAAATCCGCATCATCAAAAATCTTTGGCAGGGGTGCCGTTGAGATGCGTAGATAAACCGGCCCTTTATGGCGCAGCATGGCAAGCATAGCGCCTTTTAGCTGCGATGCATCGATGGGCGCAAGTATGGTAACACCGGGGATAAGGCGGACAAGAGCTATATCCTCGAGGCCAAAGTGGGTAGGACCAAGATCTGAATAGTTAAATCCGCAGTTTCTGCCGATGACCTTCACATTCTGGCGCATGTAACCAATATCTATCTTGAACATCTCAAAAGGGCGGGCGGTCGTAAATGGGGCGGGTGCGCAAAACACAGGTGTTTTACCCGTGGTGGCCAGCCCCGCTGCAACGCCAATCCCCGCCTGTTCCATAATACCAAGTTCATAGTAACGGTCCGGATATTTGGCAATGAACTCACCCAAGCCCGATCTGGGCGCACTATCGGTGGAAACGACCACAATGCTCTGATTCAAGTCGGCTTCGGCAGCCACAACATCTCCGATTATTTTTTTAGCGTCAAACATCTCGAATTTCATGCCCTCATCCCCACCAACTCGTCTTCAAGCTCTTTTTCAGCAAGAGCCATTTCTTCTGCCTTAGGATGCCAGTAGTGGTAGCCCACCTGATCTTCCGCCTTTGAAAAGCCTTTTCCTTTTATGGTATTTGCAACGATTAGGTTGGGCTTGCCTTTCTCAAAGGGAACAGCATCGATGGCAGCAACAATTTCAGCCATATCGTTTCCCCTGATCTGCCTCGTTGCCCAGCCAAAACCCTCAAAATGCGCCGCTATTGGTTCAAAGCTCATGACATCCTTGGTTCTTCCACTGATTTGTAATCCGTTGTTGTCAATGAACACCACCAGATTATCCAGCCGATAATAAGCTGCGATCGCAGCAGCCTCCCAATTGGAGCCTTCTGCCAGTTCTCCGTCACCGATTATCACAAAAACTCTTGAGTTCAGGCCATCCTGCCTCTTCCCCAGGGCAACACCGCAGGCCAAATTCAAGCCATGGCCCAATGATCCGGTGCTGGCTTCAATACCTGGTAGTTTGTGCATATCGGGGTGTCCAGGAAGCGGACTCTTGAAATGACCAAAAGTATCAAGGATACCCTTGTCGAAAAAGCCAGCTTCGGCCAAAACCGCATATTGGGCCATACCCTTATGACCGGCCGAAAGTATAAAGATGTCCCGGTCTTCCTTTTTCGGGTTTTTGGGATCTATGTTCATACCGTGAAAATACAATGCCGTTACAATATCAATGCAGGAATAGGCGGGACCGAGATGACCACTGCCATTTGCCCTGATCATCCTTAAAACGTTCTGCCGACATCTGACTGCTATTCTCTCCAGCGCTTTTATTTCATCAGTTTTCATTATTGAAACCCCTTCTTTCAATAGATTTGTCCACCTGTTCTGACGGCACCACAAGAACAAGTGTTTTCGATCAGACTCATTGCTTACTTGCCGAATTGCTCATCCTCGAACTCAGCAAGTTTTCTCGCTCCGTCCTTGATCCTTTCAATGCGGTAATCCGGTAAACCTTGCCCCCACTTGGTTTCCAGAAACACATCGATCATCTCGCATGCCATGCGCAGACTGGTTGTGGTTCCACCCAGCGCAATAATATTCGCGTCATTGATGATGCGGCTCTCGCGAGCTGCATAGTAACTCTCAACCATGGCGCAACGTGCACCCTTGACCTTGTTGGTGGCAATGCTTATGCCCATGCCGGTACCGCACATGACAACACCAAAATCGGCCTTACCGCTGGTAACCGCTTCGGCAACATTTCTACCGACAATCATATATGGTATGGGGTGTTCCAGGTCCTGGGTACCCAGATCCAATACCTCATGCCCCTTTTCTTTCAGATGAGCCAATACGCCCTCTCTCAAGCAGAATCCGCCTGGATCAACACCAAATGCTATTTTCATATTTATCCTCCTTTGCCTTGTATTTATTGACGCACACTTATGGGATTAAATAAGTCATGGAGATGAAATTAACCCTCAGGATTCCCGTTGGGATGAATAATGACCTTCAAAGCAGATTTGTCGTTTTTATTGGTATCGAGAGCCAAGAAATAATCGTCCAGATCGAAGGTATGGGTGATCAGCGGTTTCACATTGCATTTCCCGGTTCTCATATAGTCAACGGCACGCGGGAAATTGTACACCTGACAGCTTACGCCTATATACTTCTGGTTATTATAATGCAGATCATTCAGAAACTTCGCCGGATTATCCAACTGTATCTGTGAATGGTAGCTCCCGTATTGCACAAAACGGCCGCCTTTGCGAAGGAATTTCATCAGACTCTTAACCAGGGGCCACGAACCGGAAGTATCGATTATGCAATCCACACCTTTGGGGAACATTTTTTCCAGAACAGCTTCATGAGCAGAGCAATCATTGCGCTGTGTAAGAATTGTGGTAATCCCGTAATCTTCCAGGACTTTGAGCCGTGATTCAACCAGGCCGATCGCTACGCAATGCTGTGCATTTGAATGGTGGATAAGTTGAGCCAGAATGATGCATTTGGATCATATCCATACATTTTTTACACTTTTTATGATGCTTATTGCCAAAAATTCGTAACGCACCATTCCATTTCCTCCCTGCTTTAAAGCCCTGGCAGATGTCATAATAGGATTCTGGACGTAAAAATTAAAGCAGATTAGATAAACTTTTCTGGTTTCATCTACGTGATTTTGTACAATCAGTACTATCCTTCAACAAGTGCGTAAAAAAACAAATGGTATGATTATAAATTGATTAATCCCTGTCAGGTCTGCGCGGATCTATACATTGCATGATGTCGCATTTTTGCATTGAGCATGAAAAAAGAGTTGGGAATCTCAAGACAGAAGGGTCAGCCTTTTTTTCATATATGATTTCAAACATGCCTAAACAGTTTATTTCGGTGTTTTATGAAGACTTGCACAACGACGTAACGCTGATTAAGGAAGAAATGACAAGATCCTACGCAAATGAGACATCAAATCTTGACTTTTTTTCTTTTTTCTTTTAACATATAATCAAATATTGATACTCATATACTTGAATATTATGTTGAATGCTTTGCTAAAAGCGTTTATCCCCAACGGTTCACCCCATGATTCAGACCCGTACTGGTTTTGAAAATGAAGGGTTGAAAATTGCACACCTTTGGTATAGTATATGAAAATTGAATCGTGGTTTCAGCGATATCTTAAATACACCTTATCTCACAGGAAAGGAGAGCATGTCTGCACACTGATTGACCATCGTGTGCACCATACAGGTGAACAAGCATGAACAAATATGAGCGTCGCCAATTCATTATCAATCATTTGATGGCTGAAAACATCGTTTCGGTGAATAAATTGATCAGCATGATCAATCAATCGCCAGCTACTGTGAGACGTGATTTGGCTTTCCTCGAGAAAAACGGTTACATTGAGCGCACCCATGGTTATGTGAAATACATTCCGCCTGCCATCGTAAAGAACATAGAAATCTCAGCCGGGAAAAAACGCGTGGCCAAGGCGGCTGCAGCCCTTATTCCCAATAACGCAACCATCTTCTTGGATTCTGGTGCTTCCACAAAAGCACTTGCGATGGAAATTGTCAACCGGGATGATATCTGCGTTTATACAAATTCGATTTCCGTAGCCAATGTATTGGCGACTACAAAGGTTTGCACCTATCTGGCATGCGGTCAATTGGAGGGCCGTCAGGAAGCCCTGGTGGGATCCGATACGGAACATTTTGTCCGCCAGCACCGCTTCCCCATTCTTTTCCTGTCCACCACCGGTATCAGGCCCAATAAGGGGCTTGCTTGCGTTACGGCTGAACAAGCCAACCTTAAGGCGGCATTGATTGAATCGTCCGAAAAGGTTATTCTGCTAACGGAGCGCTATAAGTTTTCCATCGACTCCATTCGTCTTTTTGCCAGTTTTGATCAAATCGACACTATCATTGTGGATGAACCGCTCAACGATCCGGAAATGGAAGCTACATTAAAAAACAATAATGTAGAACTTATAATAGCCTCAGACGAATAAAAATGATGATTCAAGCAGTAACCTTGAATCATCATTTAACATCTCAGGCCTTATGCGTTCTTTTCACTATAATGGTGCGCCTGCTCAAGCATCATATCCTTGACCTTCATCAGGCGGGTCAGGTTGCCGCGCTCGTTCTCGTCCAGTTTCATGACGATGTACTTGATGGTCTCCTCCAGGTTGGGGATGAGCACATATTCCAGCGCGTTGACCCGGCGCCTGGTTTTCTCGATTTCGTCGGACAGGAGCTGGGCGGATTTTTCCAGTTCGGCCAGCCTGAGCATATGGGGAAGCGCCTCCGACAGGGCCTGGATGGCTCCGTCCAGTTCGCCGGAGGTATTGGCGAAGCCATAGGGAAAGATATCCTCCTCACCGGATCCTTCGGTGGTAAACTCCAGCACCGGAACATCCACGCTCATGATGTTCCGGGTGGAAGTTTTCAGCGATACCTTCTGCTTGGGGAACATGAGCGCTTCTTCCAGCATCTCGCTGCTCATGAGGGCACGGGCCAGGATGAAGCGGGACTGGACATCCATGAGTAGCTTCTCAACGATCTCCCGCTCCTTGCGGTTCTCCCGGACGATTTCCAGGAACTTCTTCATTAGCTCATCCCGTTTGTCCTTCAACAGCTTATGGCCGCGCCGGGCTGTCTTAAGCCTTCGTTTCAGGCTTGTCAGCACCATGCGTGTGGGATTGACATTGAGCCTGGCCATGGCCTAACCCTCCAAATCCTGAAGCTCATCCTTTCTGGGATGATACTTCTTGATATACTCGGTCTTGATACGCTTCAGCTCGGAAACCGGAAGGATGTCCAGGAGTTCCCAGCCCAGGTCCAGGGTTTCGATGATGGACCGATCGGTATTGTAGCCCTGGGAAACATAACGCTTCTCAAATTCATCCGCGAACTTGGCATACAGTTTATCCACATCGGTGAGGGCTGCCTCACCCAGGATGGAAGCCAGCTCTTTGGCCTCTTTTCCGCGGGCGTAGGCGGCGAACAGCTGGTTCATGGTGTTGGCATGATCTTCGCGGGTCCTGCCTGCGCCGATACCCTTATCCTTCAGTCGGGAAAGAGAAGGCAATACGTCGATAGGCGGTGTCAGGCCCTTCTTGTGCAGCTCACGGCTGAGGATGATCTGGCCTTCGGTGATGTATCCTGTCAGGTCGGGTATGGGATGGGTCTTGTCGTCCTCAGGCATGGTCAGGATCGGGATCAGCGTAATGGAACCTTCCTTGCCTTTCATGCGGCCTGCCCGTTCATAGAGCGTTGCCAGGTCGGTGTAGAGATAGCCCGGATAACCGCGGCGTCCGGGTACTTCCTTACGGGCCGCCGACACCTCGCGGAGGGCTTCGGCGTAGTTGGTGATATCGGTGATGATGACCAGGACATGCATATTCTGTTCGAAGGCCAGATATTCCGCGGCCGTCAGGGCCATACGGGGCGTCGCGATACGCTCAACGGCCGGGTCGTTGGCCAGGTTCATGAACAGAACCGCACGGTCGATAGCCCCGGTCTTTTTAAAATCGGTGATGAAGAAATCGGCTTCTTCAAAGGTGATCCCCACGGCGGCGAAGACAACGGCGAACTTGCCCTCGGACCCCAAAACTTTGGCCTGGCGCGCGATCTGGGCGGCCAACTGGGCATGGGGCAGACCGGAACCCGAGAAGATGGGAAGCTTCTGTCCCCTTACCAGCGTGTTAAGTCCGTCGATGGCAGAAATACCGGTCTGGATGAACTCGTTGGGATAGTCCCGGGCGGCCGGGTTCATAGGAAGGCCGTTAATGTCCAGCCTCTTTTCCGGAATGATCGGCGGACCGCCGTCGATGGGATTACCCATACCGTCAAAAACACGTCCCAGGATATCGGGAGAAACGGCGAGTTCAAGGCCTCTACCCAAAAAGCGCACCTTGCTGGTGGCGATATTGATGCCCGCCGCGTTTTCAAAAAGCTGGACCAATGCGTTGCTGCCGTCCACTTCCAGCACCTTGCAGCGCCGGATCTCGCCGTTGGCCAGTTCTATCTCGCCCAGTTCGTTGTAGGTTACGCCTTCAACATTCCTCACCAGCATCAGCGGGCCGGCGACTTCAGAAATGGAACGATATTCCTTCATCATATCAGTTATCCTCCTTCGCCGTCAGTGCATCCATCTGGGCCTCCAGTTCCTTCTCCATCTCATCGAAGACCTGGCTGACCTTTTCTTCCGGAACGAACTTGGCTCTGCCAATCCTTTCCCTGACGGGCAGGCTGAAAATCTCGTTGATCCCCGCACCGGCTCTAACCGCTTCACGTGCTTTGTAGTAGAAGCCCATGATCAGCCTGAGCATGCGGTACTGTTTGTTCAGAGTCGCATAGGTATCCACATCGTTGAAGGCATCCTGCTGCAGATAGTCTTCCCTGATGGAACGGGCAGCCTCAAGGGTTACCCTGTCCATGGGCGAAAGGGCATCCACGCCTACCAGCTGGACGATCTCCTGGAGCTCCGCTTCCTCCTGGAGGATGCGCATCATGTCTCCGGTCAGCCTGACCCAATCCCTGGACACATGCTCTGTGTACCAGTCACGGAGCCTTTCTTCGTAGAGCGAATAGCTGATCAGCCAGTTGATGGCCGGGAAGTGCCGTCTGTAGGACAGGTTGTAATCCAGTCCCCAGAACACCTTGACAATTCTCAGGGTTGCCTGGGAGACAGGTTCGGAGATATCGCCGCCCGGCGGCGAAACGGCGCCGATGGCACTCAATGAACCAACGCGATCATCCGAGCCGAGGGTCCTGACTTTACCTGCCCGTTCATAGAACTGGGCCAGGCGGGAAGCGAGGTAAGCCGGATAACCTTCCTCACCGGGCATTTCCTCAAGGCGTCCCGACATCTCGCGGAGAGCCTCCGCCCATCGGGATGTGGAGTCGGCCATCAGGGCCACGTTATAGCCCATATCCCTGAAATACTCGGCTATGGTGATACCCGTATAGATGGACGCTTCACGGGCAGCAACCGGCATGTCCGATGTATTGGCGATGAGAACGGTCCTCTTCATGAGGGATTTGCCGGTTCTGGGATCCTTAAGTTCCGGGAATTCCATCAGAACGTCGGTCATCTCATTGCCGCGTTCGCCGCATCCGATATAAACCACAAGGTCCGCGGCAGCCCATTTTGCCAGCTGGTGCTGCACGACGGTTTTGCCGCTTCCGAACGGGCCGGGTATGGCGGCCACGCCGCCCAGCGCTATTGGGAAAAGCGTATCGATGATGCGCTGTCCGGTGATTAGCGGCTCGTCAAGGGGCAGTTTCTCCTTATAAGGACGCCCCCGTCGCACCGGCCATTTCTGCATCAGGGTGAGGGTATGAACCTTTGCGGTTCCGGCCGCATCCCTGGTTTCCACCCGCGCTACAGTTTCCTCAACGGTGTAATCGCCCTCGGAGATTTCAATGAGGGTGCCTTCTATGCCATAGGGAACCATGATTCGGTGCTCGAAGACCTCATTTTCCTGGACAACGCCGATGATGTCCCCCGCCTGTACATAGTCCCCTGCCTTGGCTCTTGGTACGAAATGCCATTTCTTGCTCCGGTCCAATGCCGGTATGGAAACACCCCTGGTGATATTGCCGCCGGTCTGCAGGCGCATGGCTTCCAGAGGTCTCTGTATGCCGTCAAAGATATTCTCAATCAGGCCGGGCCCCAGTTCCACGCTGAGAGGTGCCATGGTGGATACCACGGGAGCTCCCGGGCCAAGACCCGATGTTTCCTCATAAACCTGTATGGAGGCCCTGTCTTCATGAATTTCCAGGATCTCGCCGATCAGATTCTCTTTTCCGACGCGCACCACGTCAAACATGTTGCTGTTC
>Ga0134100_1000908_pt1 | contig 30791 bp, 24 predicted proteins | sample 11_taG_2_FD_94444 | JGI IMG/M metagenome (GOLD analysis project Ga0134100, IMG submission 94444) | Switchgrass degrading microbial communities from high solid loading bioreactors in New Hampshire, USA - 11_42_5_180_A3 metaG | ecosystem: Engineered > Bioreactor > Semi-continuous > Anaerobic >...
CGCGTCAACCCGTCGGGCCGGCTGGCCGAGACCTATCCGGTCTGCCTGGAGCAGACGCCGGCCTACCTGAACTGGCCTGGCGAGAACGGGCGCGTCCGGTACGGCGAGGGGCTCTTCATCGGCTACCGGTACTATGAGAAGAAAAAGGAGAAGCCCCTCTTCCCGTTCGGCTACGGCCTCTCCTACACCACCTTCGCGTACACCGGCATCGCGCTGAGTACGGAGGAGATCACCGACCAGGACGACCTGGTGGTGACGGTGACGCTCCGAAACACGGGGAACCGGGCCGGCAAGGAAGTGGTCCAGCTCTACGTGCGGGACATCGAGTCCACCCGGGTGCGCCCGGTGAAGGAGCTCAAGGCCTTCGCCAAGGTAGCCCTGGAACCGGGCCAGGAGAAACAGGTGCGGTTCACCCTCACGGGCCGGGACTTGGCCACCTGGTGCCCGGAGCGCCACGACTGGTGCGTCGAGTCCGGCGCCTTCGAGATCCTCGTTGGGCCCTCCAGCGCGGAGACACCGCTGCGGGCGGTCGTCACCGTGACGTCCACCGCGGCGCCGCCCGTCTTTGACGAGTCCACCCTGTTCAAGGAGTTCCTGCGCCACCCGGTGGCCGCGGCAGAACTGCGGCGTCTGACGGGACCGCAGATGCAGGCGATCTCCCCAATGACTTGGGTCTTCATCCAGGACATGCCGCTACGGCGTGCGGTCGGGGACCTCTTCCGGGGCAGGTCCCGGAGCGAACTGGACGCGATCACGGCCGACCTCGTCCGGCAAGTGAACGCCGCCGTGCAGGCTGCGGCCGGCAAGAGCCAGGCGTAACAGGCGGCGATGAGCCGCTGCGAGGGGCGTGCCGGAAGTTCATGGGGGTAGGCGCAAGGCGCCTGCCCCCCGGCGCGCAAGGGGGGGCAGGGCACCGGAGCACGGCCCGGACCACTCGCACCAACCCCGCGCGGCCCGGGGCCTTGCATGAGGGAGGAATTGCCCGAACCCTTCGAGAAACGAGGAACTGCAGCAACCTACCCGAGAGAGGAGTGATTCTGCGATGGCAGAGCTCCCGGCTCTCCCTGGCGCCGAACCGTACTACGCCACGGGCAATCGCATCGGTGTCCTCGTCTCCCACGGGTTTACGGGCACGCCCCAGTCCATGCGCTTCCTGGCCGAGGGCATCGCCAGGGCCGGCTACACCGTGGCCCTGCCGCGCCTCAAGGGGCACGGCACCACGCCCGCCGACATGGCCGCCGCCACCGCGTCCGACTGGACAGCGGACATCGTGGCGGCCATGCGCTGGCTGGAGGAGCGCTGTGACGTCCTCTTCATGACGGGCCTCTCCATGGGCGGAACGCTGACGCTGTGGGCGGCGGCCCAGTTCCCCGACCGGTTCGCGGGCATCATCCCCATCAACGCGGCCGTCTCGATCGACTCTCCCGACATGGCGGCGCTGGCCTTCAACCCCGACGCGCCGGCCGAACTGCCCGGCATCGGCAGCGACATCAAGGCCCCCGGCGTGAAGGAGCTGGCCTATCCGGTCACCCCGCTGCCGGCGATCAAGCACCTGATCGCCCTGGGCGCCGTCACCCAGATGATGCTGCCCCGGATCAAGTGTCCGGCCCTGATCATCCACTCCCGGGAGGACCACGTGGTGCCGCCCCGCAACGGCGAGTTGATCCTGAATGCCATCTCCAGCACCGAGAAGGAACTGCTCTGGCTCGATAATTCGTATCATGTGGCCACGCTGGACAACGACAAGGAGCTCATCCTGGAGAAAATCCTCGCGTTCATCAAGAAGCACAGCTAGGGGCAAGCACTGACGGAATACGCGACGGGCGCGGAGGCTGCCGCCTCCGCGCCCGTTCTTCTGCTGTGTCCATCCCGGACGTGGCCCCGCCGCCCCTGCCTCCCGTCCGCCCGGCTCCTTGCAGCCGACCGGCGGGTGCTGGGCCCGCACCACCCCGGGGCCTACAGCGACATCCGCAGGATCGCGGCCACGTCCTCCCGGGTCAGCTTGCGGAATACGCCAATCGTCGTGCCGCCCTTCAGCGAAAGCGAGGCCAGCCGCTCGAGTTGGTCGTCGCCGACGCCGTAGTCGGCGAGGCGCGCCGGCGCACCCAGACCCGTCCAGAACTGCCGCAGCCGCTCGATCCCTTCCAGGCCCACTTCCCGGTCCGTGCGGCCTGCCGGGTCCACGTCGAATACCCGCACCGCCAGGCGGGCGAACCGCGCCGGGTTGACGTCCAGGCAGTACTTCATCCAGTTGGGCTGGACGATGGCCAGGCCGCCGCCGTGAGGGATGTCGTATACCGCCGAGAGCGCGTGCTCGATGGCGTGGGTGGCCCAGTCGCCCCCGTCGGTGCCCATGCTGAGCACGTCGTTCAGAGCCATCGTGCCGCAGAACATCAGGGTCTCCCTGGCCTCGTAGTCCGTTGGGTTGGCCACCACCTTGGGCGCCGCCTCCATCACCGTGCGCAGCAGGTCCTCGATCCAGCGGTCGATCAGGGGTGCGTTGTCCGCCGCGTGGAAGTACTGCTCCAGCGCGTGGGACATCATGTCCACCACGCCGTACACGGTGTGGTTCCGGGGCACGGTGAAGGTGTAGACGGGGTCCAGGATCGAGAAGGCGGGGTAGGTGTACGGCTCGGCGGACCAGCCGAGCTTCTGCCGGGTCTCCCAGTTGGTGATCACCGAGCTCGGGTTCATCTCCGAGCCGGTGGCTGCCAGGGTGAGCACCGTGCCGAAGGGCAGCGCCCCGGTTGCCTGTCCCTTCCCGGTAATGACCTCCCACACGTCCCCGTCATAGCGGGCCCCGACCGCGATGGCCTTGGCGCAGTCGATCACGCTGCCGCCCCCGACGGCGAGGATGAAATCGATCTGCTCCTGCCGGCAGATGGCGACACCCCGGTGGACGGTGCTGAGCCGCGGGTTGGGCTCCACCCCCGCCAGTTCGAACACCTGGCAGCCGGCCTCCCGCAGAATGGCCATCACCTCATCGTAGAGGCCGGTGCGCTTGATCGAGCCGCCGCCGTAGACCAGGAGCAGGCGCTTCCCATACGGCTCCAGTTCCTGGCGCAGGCGGCTGAGCTGTCCCCGGCCGAAGATCAGTTTGGTGGGGTTGTGGAACACGAAGTTTTCCATGGCGGTGATCCTCTCCTTTGCTGTGCATGGTGGTGCGGCAGTCGATCACGCGGTGCGATGCCCAACGGCAGTCGACCCACCCCTAGGTATTATGGACGAGCGCTGCTGGCTCCTGCTGCCAAGGACCAGTGCGGCAGGCCCATCGGACGGGACTCACTCCGGCAGGAGCACGGCGTGGACGGCAGCGGGGCCGTGGACGCCGATGCTCAGGTCGTTCTCAATGTCGGCGCTCCGGCTGGGGCCGGTGATCAGCACCAGGGAGGAGGGCAGGTCCAACGCCTGCCCCGCCCGCCGGAAAGCCTCCGCGAGGGAGGGCAGCAGCTGGGACGGGCGGATCAGGGCGATGTGAACGGGCGGCAGGAGGCTGACGACGCGCCCCCGCCCGGGACCGGAGCCGAGCAGGAGGGTGCCCGTCTCGGCCACGGCCCAGTCCACGCCCGTGATGCCCGCCACGGCCCGGGCCGCCAGGTGCTTTGCCTGCGCCGGCAGCGATGCCTCCGGCGCGCCTGCGCCCGGGTCATCCGGCGCAGCGCTCCCCCACAGCGCCAGGTCCAGGCCGCTTTCACCCAGTGCCGCATCCAGCCCCAGCGCCAGGACCGCCGGGTCTGCCGTCGCGACCACCACGGGGCGCGCTCCGGCACGGGCAGCCGGAGCGCCTCCTCCCCCCTGGCCGCCTTCGCCGCTGCCCGCCGGTGCAGCCGGGGTTTCCGTCCGCGACGCCGGGGGCACGCTGCCGTCGGCCGCCCGCCGCGCGGCCTCCGCTGAAGCGCGGACTACGTAGGCCCGGGCGCCTGCCAGCGTCGCGGCCCGGTAGGGCCTGCCTCCCAGCTTTTCCAGTTCCAGGGCGAATCGCTCCCAGAGGGCGTCCAGGCCCCACTCCGGGGAGACGGCGGGCAACGAGGGGCCCGGATCCCATTCCACCGGCCCGGCCAGGGGCCGCTCCCGGCCCTTGCGGCGGGCCAGTGCGGTCAACAACTCGTGCTCGGTCATGGCCGCTTCACCTCCCTCCGCCAGGCCCGTCCGGGCCTGATGCCCCGGACTGTTCGGGCTGCTCCCGCGCGGCCCGCACGGCCGCCGCCGGCCCGGCGGGCTCCGCAACCAGGTCACCCCACAGCTCCCGGAAGGAGCGCGGGGCCAGCACTGGCACCTGTCGCCCGGCGGCCCAGGCGGCGAGGGGGCCGGGCCCTCGCTCTGACCAGCAGCCATCGCCGGCGGCCGATCCGGCGAAGAAGCCCCGCTGCAGCCACCGGGCGATGCGGCCGCTCAGCCGGTAGGCCCACGGGCGGCTCCAAGCCCAGGCCAGGAGCCGCATCGCCAGCCGCTCCCCACCCTCCGTGCGGCCGGCGGCCACGTTCTCCTCCCGCAGGCGCACCAGCAGGTCGTGGAGGGGAATCCCCACCGGGCAGACCTCGTGGCAGGCCCCGCAGAGGCTGGTGGCCATCGGCAGGTCTGACCACTCCTGCCGGCCGCCCAGCAGCGGCGTGATCACGGCGCCGATGGGGCCGCTGTACACCCCGCCATAGGCGTGGCCGCCGATCTGCCGGTAGACCGGGCAGACGTTCAGGCAGGCCCCGCACCGGATGCACGTGAGCACCTGCTCGTATTCGCTGCCCAGGATCCGGGAGCGCCCATTGTCCAGGAAGACCACGTGAAGTTCCTCCGGCCCGTCGAGCTCACCGGGCCGCCGGGGACCCGTGATCAGGTGGGTATAGGTGGTGATCTGCTGCCCGGTGGCACTGCGGGCCAGCACCGCCAGCAGGGGCGAGAGGTCCGCCAGGGTTGGAATCACCTTCTCGATTCCCACGATGGCCACGTGGACCGGCGGAACCGAGCTGACCAGCCGGCCGTTCCCCTCGTTGGTCACCAGCACCAGCGTTCCCGTCTCGGCCACCACGAAGTTGGCCCCGCTCACGCCGATTCCGGCGCGCAGGAACTTCTCCCGCAGCACCTGACGAGCCACGGCCGTCAGGGTAGGCGTGTCGGCGGACAGCGCGTGCCCGATCACCCGGCCAAAGAGTTCGGCCACCTGCTCCCGGGTCTTGTGAATGGCGGGGATGATGATGTGCGAGGGCGTCTCGCCGGCCAGCTGAACGATGTACTCGCCCAGGTCACTCTCCACCGCTTCGATACCTGCCCGGGCCAGGATCTGGTTCAGGTGGACCTCCTCCGAGGCCATCGACTTCGACTTGACCACCAGATCGGCGCCGCGGCGGCGGGCAATCTCCAGGACCACCCGCCCCACGTCCTCGGCGTTGCGGGCGAAGTAGACTTGCCCCCCGCGCCGCTGAATTTGCTCCGCGGCCTGACCCAAGTAGTAGTCCAGATGGGCCACCGCATGCTGCCGGATTGCCGCCGCCCGGGCCCGCACCCGCTCGAAGTCGCCCAGGGCGAGCCCCTGCTCCGCCGAAGCCCGCAGCACCTCCATGGCCTGGCGGCGCATGCGGAAGAGCCGGTCCGTGGTGAACCGCAGGGCGCCCCGCAGACGGGCGTCGGCCAGGGCCCGGGAGACCCTTTCCGTGAACGGCCCGGCACTCATGCCAGCCCCACCCCCTCGGCCAGCAGGGTCGCCAGGTGCAACGTCCGCACCCCGGCGCCCCGCTGCCGCAGGCGGCCCTCGAGCTGCATGAGGCAGCCCAGGTCCGCGCTCACCAGGAGGTCGGCGCCCGCGGCGTTCAGGTGCTCGATCTTCTCATCGGCCATTGCCACCGAAATCTCCGGCTGCTTGATGCTGAAGGTGCCCCCGAAGCCGCAGCAGAGATCCGGCCGCTCCATCTCCACCAGTTCCAACCCCCGCACCCGCCGCAGCAGGCGCAGCGGCGGATCGCTCACCCCCAGGACCCTGGCCATGTGGCAGCCGTTGTGGTAGACCGCCCGGCCGCGATAGGAGGCGCCCAGGTCCTCCACCCCCAGCACGTCCACCAGGAACTGGGAGAGCTCGTAGGTCCGCGCGGCCACCTGCCGGGCCTGCTCCAGCAGCGCGGGCTCGTCCCGGAAGAGTTCCTCGTAATGGCGGCAGACCATTCCGGCGCAGGAACCCGACGGGGCCACGATGTAGTCACTGCCGCCGAAGGCCGCGAGGTGCTGCCGGGCCAGGACCGCTGCCTCGGTGCGGAAGCCGCTGTTCCACATGGCCTGGCCGCAGCAGGTCTGTCCCTGCGGAAAGTCCACCTGCACCCCCAGGTGGCGAAGCAGCCATACAGTGGCCACCCCGACCTCCGGGAAGAGCAGATCGGCCAGGCAGGTGATGAACAGAGAGACGCGCATGCCGCTCATCCCCTCAGGCGCCGCGTGCGCTGCCTGCCCCTGACAGGGCAGGGGCGGCGGTGCGGGCACGCACCAGGATGCCAAGCCCCACCAGCAGCAGCCCGCCCAGCACCAGGGTTCCAAGGTTCAGCCCAACGCCGTAGTTCCAGATGTAGGCGAGCGAACCGGCCAGCAGCACGTAGTAGGTCATGGGGATGATGGTCTTGCGGATCATCGCCCCCTCCTGGCCTGCCAGGCCCACGACCGCCGCGGCCGCCACCACGTTGTGGACGGTGATCATGTTGCCGGCGGCGCCCCCCACCGCCTGCACGGCTACCACCACCTCGCGAATGGCCCCGATCTGGTGAGCCACGCCCCACTGGAAGAGGGCGAACATCATGTTGGAGACGGTGTTGGAGCCGGCCACGAACGCCCCGAGTGCGCCGATCCAGGGCGCGAAGAGCGGCCAGGCGGCGCCGGCTGCGGTGGCGGCGGCGGTGGCCAGGGTGAGGGGCATCGACGCGAGGCCTGACGCTCCGCCGTCCGAGTTGATAAAGACCCGCACCATCGGCACCGCGAAGAGGAGCGCCGGCGCTGCCCCGAGCACCTGCCGGAAGGCTGACGCCCATGCGCGCTTTACCTCAGAGACTTTCATCCCATGAAGGAGCACCACCAGCAGCGAGACCAGGATAAAGATGAAGCCCGGGGAGTACAGCGGCGTCACGGAAGCAGACAGGCTAGTGCCGAAGATGTTCGGCCACGCGATCACGATGTTGTTCAGCGGCGCCTTCAGCCCGACTTGGGGAACCCGGGTCAGCACCAGCAGACCCGCCACCAGCACGTAGGGGAGCCACGCCTTGAGCAGGGTCATGCCGGGCCGCTCCTGGCCCACCTCGCCTTCCACGGTTCCCATCCAGTCCTTCTCCCACCGGGCCCGCGGCGGGAAGTCAAAGACCTCCGCCGGCACCAGGAAGCCCTTGCGGGCCGCAGCCACCACGATGACAAGGCCCACGAGACCGCCGATCAGGGATGGGAACTCCGGTCCCAGGAAGTAAGCCACCAGAAGGTACGGAACCGTCATGGCGAAGGCGGAGAACAGAGCGAACCGCCACGCCTTCAGGCCCTCCACGAAGGAGCGGCGCTCGCCGTAGAAGCCGGTCAGGAAGCTGCTGATGAACAGCGGAATCAGGGTGCCGGCGGCGAAGTGCAGCAGCGCCGCCCGCCACGCGATCTGCCCCAGGTACTCGGTCCACTGGCCGAAGCCGGAAGCCGCCACGTAGTTCTGTACGATCTCGGTGTTCAGCCCGGTGCTTACCCCCACCAGCACCGGCGTCCCGATCGCGCCGAAGGTCACCGGAGTCGACTGGATCATGAGGCCCACCATGACGGCGGCCGACGCCGGGAACCCCAGCGCCAGCATCAGCGGCCCCGCCACGGCGGCGGGCGTGCCGAAGCCCGATGCCCCCTCGATGAAGCTGCCGAACAGCCAGCCCACGATGATCGCCTGAATGCGCCGGTCGGGGCTGATGTCCATGAACCCGCGGCGGATGGTGGCCACCGCACCGCTCTCCCGGAGCGTGGCCAGGAGCAGCAGCGCCCCGAACACGATGAACAGGATGTCCAGGGCGACCACGACCCCCTGGGCGATGGAGGCGGCCACGTGCACCCCGGTCACCTTCCACACGGTCATGGAGACCGCGGCTGCCACGACCAGCGCCAGGGGCATGGCCCGGCTCGCCGGCCAGCGGAGGACGACCAGGAACAGGAACACGGTCAAGATCGGACTGATGGCCAGAAACGCCAGTGCGCCAGACGGCATCACAACCCCCCCTTTGGTCGGCCCGACCCTCCGGCCCGTTGGTGTCCGCGTGCGCGCCCGCGGACATGCGGCCGGGTGGTCAGACCATCAGTCCATTCATATTGGCCGGCGTCCGCCTTTTTCCTTCTTTTTCGTAATGTTACCTTTGTCACATATCTTGGCCTGCACGCGGTCTGCCCGTCCCCCATCACCGGTGCCCGGCGTCTGCACATAAAAAGACCGGGGAGCTTACGCCCCGGTCTCTGGGGTTGAAGTTTACTCGGCCGGCAGGACCGGCACCGTCACCGCGGGCATCTCGCCCACCAGCGAGCGCAGGAAAGCGACGATGTCGTCCCGCTGCTGGTCGGTCAGCTCCACGCCCAGCTGCACCCTGGCCATGATCGTCACGGCCTCCTCCAGCGTCTCCACGGACCCGTCGTGGAAGTACGGCCCGGTCAGCGAGACGTTGCGGAGGGTCTGGACCCGGAAGAACTTCTCATCCTCCGGGTTGTTGGTCCAGCTCGCCTTGCCTGCGTCGCTCCCCCAGTCGAACTTCATCATGGCCCCGCTGGAGAGGGCCGGGCCGGCGTGGCACGAGGTGCAGCCGATGGAGTCGAAGGTCTCCATGCCCCGGATGGCCTGCGGCGAGAGCGCCTGCTTGTCGCCGCGCAGGTAGCGGTCCAGTGCGTCGTTGGGCGTGATCAAGGTGCGCTCGAAGGCGGCGATAGCCTTCACGATGTTGTCGAAGGTGATGGGATCGGCCTCACCCGGGAAGGCCTTCTCGAAATACTCGTGGTAGCCCTTGATGGACTTGATGCGCGCCACGGCCTGGTCAGCGGGCATGTTCATCTCGCCTTCGGCCTGGATGGGGCCCTTGGCCTGCTCCTCCAGCCCCTGGGCGCGGCCGTCCCAGAACTGGTTCTGGAAGAAGGCGGCGTTCAGCACCGTCGGAGCGTTGCGGGGCGTGTTCTGGAAACCATGGCCGATCGAGGTGGGAAGGCGGTCGGTTCCGCCCAGCCCGAGGTTGTGGCAGGTCGCACAGGAGATCACGCCGCTGCTGCTGAGCCGGGGGTCGAAGTAGAGCATCTTGCCCAGCTCCACCTTCTCCGGGGTGGTCGGGTTGTCCTCGGGCTCGGGTGGTGCAACGATCGTGGCGAAGTTCCCCTCCCGGACCATGGTCAGTTCGCCGGACCCGGACGGGTTCGCGGACAAGTCGGCGGTCGTGGTCGAAGTTGGGGTCGAGGGAGCGGAGCTGCAGCCGACAACCAGACCCAGGGTCAGGGCTCCGGCCAGCGCAAGGATGTGCCGTCGCCGAAACATGCCTGCATCCTCCTCTGTGTGTCGTGGCTGAGTTTGCGGGGAGTCTTCCCCTCGTAACCCCACGATAATCTAGAATCTTTCCAAACACAAACTCGCGTATCTGATATCCGGTATAATTCTGTGTTATTGGACGAATAAGATACGCCTGGCCCGCTCCGCACGGCACGTGGCCAGATTCGCGGGACCATGCGCCTCCGGGGGAACGTGTATACGAAAGGTCTAGGTCAGGCACCCGAGCGGAAGAGTACAGGATTCTGGACGCTAATCGTCGAACTTCTCGTAAGGTTGCGTTCGGAGCATCAGCGGAAAGGGATGATGGGCATGAAGGGACTGAAGGCGCTCCTCATCCGGATCCTGCTCTGGTTTCTGGGCCGGGGCATGTGCGTCTGCGCCCGGCTGGACAGTCGGGTGGCCGCCGAGGTCAGCTCCTGGGCCGAGGGTGCGGGGCTCTGCCTCGCGATTGCGCCGTCCGGACCGGCCATGTCGCTGGCGCGGCAGGGCGGCCGCCTCCGCTTCCTGGGCCTCCGTCCACTGCCAGACGCCACCCTGCTCATCACCTTCAAACACCTCGACGGTGCGTTGCCGGTGTTCCTGGGGCAGATGTCCATCGCCCGGGCCTACGCCGAGCGGCGCATGACCATGCGTGGCGACCTCACCTTCGCCATGTCGGCGGTGCGGGCAATCCTCGTCACCGAAGCCTACCTCTTCCCCGGCCTCATCACCCGCCGCATCATGCAACGGGTGCCGGTGCGGGAGGTCTCGATGGCCCGCGTCTACCTGGTCACGCTGTTTGCTGCCTGAGGAGGGGTGAACGTGCTGCCGCGGTATTACGAGTTCTACAACCCCGTCAAGGTACTCTCCGGGGAGAACGCCCTCGAGAACCTTCCCCACGAGTTGGAGCACCTGCACGCCAACCGGCCGATGCTGCTCACCAACCGGGAGCTCACCCAGATCGGGCTCACCGGGGTGGTCGAGGCGGCGCTCAAGAGTGCGGGCCTGGCCCTGGCGGCGCGGTTTGAGGACATCCCGCCCGACTCGTCGGTGCACGTGGTCAACGCAGCCGGGCGCCTCTACCGCGAAGCAAACTGTGACGCCATCATCGCCCTGGGCGGCGGCTCGGTCATCGACACCGCCAAGGGAGTCCGCATCCTCATTGGCCAGGAGACCGACGACATCATGCAGTACATGGGGGCCGACATCGTGAAGCCGAAGCGGCACGTGCCCTTCGCCGTGATCCCCACCACGGCCGGCACGGGCTCCGAGGCCACCCTGGTGGCAGTGATCGCCCACCCGGAGCGGAAGGTGAAGATGGAGTTCGTCTCCCACCACCTGCTGCCCGACCTGGCGGTGCTGGATCCCCGCATGACGCAGTCGCTGCCGCCCCGGCTCACCGCATCCACAGGCATGGACGCCCTGGTGCACGCCATCGAGGGCTACACCTGCATCCAGCGGAACCCCCTCAGCGACGCCTACGCCTGGGCGGCAATCGAGCTCATCCGGGAGTACTTGCCCCGCGCGGTGGTGAACGGGCGCGACACCGAGGCGCGCCTCGCCATGGCCAACGCCGCCCTCATGGCCGGCGTCGCCTTCTCCAACTCCATGGTGGGGCTCGTCCACGCCATCGGCCACGCCTGTGGCGGCGTGGCGCGGGTGGCCCATGGCGACGCCATGACCATCCTGCTGCCCCACGTGATGGAGTACAACCTCGACGTGACCGGAGAGCGGTACGGCCGGCTGCTGCTGGCCCTGGCGGGGCCTGACGTGTACGCGGCGACGCCGGCCGCCGAGCGGGGGGCGAAGGCCATCGCCACGGTCCGTGAGCTCAGCCGGCGGCTCAACGAGGCGTGCGGCCTGCCGCTTCGCCTCCAGGACGTGGGCGTGAAGGAGGACCTCCTGCCGGACATCGCCCGCACCGCCCTCAACGACGGCGCCCTCCTGATGAACCCCAAGGAAGCCGGGCTTGACGACGTGCTGCAGATCCTCAAGCAGGCCCTGTGACGGGGGTGGCAGCGGCGCACAAAGGGGGTGAGAACGTGCCCACACGTTTCAAGGGATACATGGGCCGGATGCTGCAGATCGATCTTTCCGCCCGCCAGGTGAGCGAATACCCCGTCACGGACGAGCAGCGAGAGCGCTACCTGGGCGGCAAGGTGCTGGCCGCCCGCATCCTGGCCGACCTGATCACCGGGCCCATCGACCCCTTCGGGCCGGAGAACGTCGTCGTCATCACCACCGGGCCGCTCACCGGCACCGGGGCGCCCATGGCGACCCGGTTCAACGTTTCCACCATCTCCCCCCTCACCGGGCTCCTGGCCTCGTCCAACTGCGGCGGCTCCTTCGGCCTCCACCTCAAGAAGGCCGGGTACGACGGGCTGGTGATCACCGGCCGGGCCGAGGCCCCCGTGTGGCTCGAGATCACGGAGGACGGCGTGCGTTTCCATGATGCCTCGCACCTCTGGGGAATGACCACCAGCGAGACCCAGGCGGCCCTCCCGCCCCGCGCCGGCAAGCTGGTGATCGGCCCCGCGGGCGAGAACCGGGTCCGCTTCGCCGGGCTCGCCAGCGACGACCGCATGGCGGCCCGGGCCGGCGGGGGCGCGGTCTTCGGGTCCAAGAACTTGAAGGCCCTGGTGGCCTACGGCCGCAAGACGGTCCCCGTGGCCCGGCCCGAGCGGGTGAAGGCGCTCTACAAGGAGTGGGCACAGGCCCTCCGGTCGCACCCCATCACCGGCAACCAGCTCCCCCGGCTGGGAACCGCCGGGCTGCTGGCCGGAATGCAGGCCCACCGGATGCTGGCCACCCGCAACTTCAGCCGGGGCCGGTTCGACCAGTTCGACGCCGTCTCCGGCGAGACCCTGGCCGAAGAGCACCTGATCCGCAACGGCGGCTGCGCCGGGTGCCCGGTCCACTGCGGCCGGGAAGTGCTCCTGCCCGAGGAGCCACCGAACGCGGCGGAAACTGCCGCGGCCGCCGCAGGGGATGGGCGGAAGGGCCGCAGGGTGAAGGGCCCCGAGCTGGAGACGCTGGTGCTCCTGGGGCCCAATCTGGAGAACGCCGACCTGTCGGCCATCATCCGCTGGAACTACCTCCTGGACGAGCTGGGCATGGACTCCATCTCCACCGGCGGCACCATCGCGTTCGCCATGGAACTGAACGAGAAGGGGCTCTGGGAGAACGGCCTCCGCTTCGGCGAGGTGGAGAACCTGCCGCAGCTCTTCGACGACATCGCCCACCGGCGGGGCATCGGCGACCTGCTGGCCGAGGGGAGCCGCCGCCTGGCCCAGCGCTTCGGCGGGATGAGCTTCGCCATGCAGGTGAAGGGGCTGGAGCTGCCGGCCTACGAGCCTCGCGGGGCAGTGGGCCAGGGGCTGGGCTACGCGGTCGCCAACCGGGGCGGCTGCCACCTCAACGCCGGCTACCTGGCCGTGCTGGAAGGGCTGGGGCTGGAAATGGACCCCCACACCCCGCGGGGCAAGGCAGCGCTCACGATCCTGATGCAGGACCTCATGGAGGGCATTTCCGCCGCGGGCAACTGCCTCTTCAGCTCGTACGACGTCTTCCCGGCACCCCTGCTCCATCGGCCCAACGGCTGGCTCACCCGCACCGTCAACCGGCTCCTGCCCTGGCTCGGCCCGGCCGTCGCCCTCATCCACCGCCTGCCGTGGCTGCCCATGCACCTGCCGGGCCTGCCGGTGACGCGCGCACTGGAGGCGGTGACCGGGATGAAGATGGACCTGGGCCGGCTGAAGGGCATCGGGGAGCGGGGCTACAACCTGGAGCGGCTGGTGAACGTGCGGCTCGGCGTCACCGCTGCCGACGACGACCTGCCCGAGCGGCTGAAGGCCGTCGAGCAGGTCCCGGGCGACCCCCGCACCCGGGTGCCGCTCGAAGTCATGAAGCGGCAGTATTACCGCCTACGGGGCTGGACGCCGGACGGCGTGCCCACGCCCCGGCTGCTCCGGCGCCTGGGGCTGCAGTAGGGGGTGAGGCGATGGTCACGGTACGCATCTTCGGCACGCTGCGGCTGGATGCGAAGCAGCGGCAGGTCGCCGTGAAGGCGGCCACCGTGCAGGAGGCGCTGCAGAGGGTCGCCGCAGATCTGGGGCTCCCCTCGGTCGAGCCGCTCCTTCGGGCCTCGGTCTACGTGAACGGCGAGCGGGCGGGGCTGCGCACCCGCCTCCGGGACGGCGACGAGCTGTACCTCCTCTCCCCCGCGGCCGGGGGATAGCCCCCGCACCCGTCCCTGTGCATCGGGGGATATGGCCAAAGCCAGGCCATATCCCCCTTTCGCGTTAACCTTGCGGCCGGTCGTCGGCTGCGGCCAGGCGGGAGAAGCGTCGGTTCGACCCGGGGAAGTCGACGCCGGTGACGAACCACGCTACCAGGCCGACCAGCAGCGCCGCGGCCAGCATGCCCGGCGTCACCGGGGCAGGATCCGGCGGGGGCACGTTCACCAGCGTGAACGGGACGCCCAGCAGGGCGCTTCCCACGGCCAGCCACTGATACAGCCGGACCCGCGCCACCGTGGGCGTCTGCGGTTCGCCGCGGTACGCCTCCTCCACGAAGCGCGCCAGACCGCTCAGGATGAGGTAGAGACCGATCACCACTCCCACCGGGGCCCCCACCGCCCAGAGCCGGAAGAGGAGCGCCGCGAGGCAGAGGTTGGCGAGAATCGAGTAGAGCGGCGTCGGGTGCAGCGGCACGCCGGCGAGCCCGGCGATCTGCGTCACCCGCGACCGGGGATGGCGGTAGCGGATGCCCGCCGCCGTCGCCGTGGGGGCGCCGTGGCAGCAGCCCTGCACGAGGCAACGAAGGCGGCCGGTAGCCTGCACCAGGGGAAGGGCCAGGGCCAGCGCCCCCAGCAGCGGCAGGACGTCGACGCCCCGGAGCAGCAGAAGGCCGCATCCCGCGAGGCCGCCGAGGAGACCCCCGTACCAGCCGAGCGGACGGAGCAGCACCGGCGAGCCCTCGATGTACTGTGCCCAGAGGGCCGCCCCCAGCAGGGAGGCCAGCGCCACACCCACCACCGGCAGGACGTGGCCCGACCCCGCCAGCCGCATGACCACCAGCGCCCCCAGCGCCCCGCCGGCGCCGGTGTAGAAGCCGTGGTTGAGGATGCGCACGGGCCCGATCCGCCACTCCCGCCACGAATTGGCCACCCGCTCGGCCCCCCGCAGCAGCATTCGCCAGAGGGCGGCGTGGAGGTCGACCAGCAGGAAGAGGCCCACGGCGATGACCACCGCCAGTCGTGTCGACGCGTTCCCATCCAGAGCGGCAGGTGCGCCAGGCGACTCCGCGCCGCCCAGGACGGTCCCGACGGCCAGCAGCGCCGCGCAGGTCAGACCGACCCCGCTGCAGCCCCGCCCGCGGCGGCGCCAGGCGCCCCAGGAGAGCAGCCCCCAGAACAGGGGCCAGGCCACGGGGGCGTTGGGCCAGAGCAGGTAGAGCAGTGCGGCCGCCACGAGTCCCAGCAGCCCCGTCACCGCAAAGCGGCGCAGGGTCTTCTTCCTGCGCACGAAGAGCGGCGTCGCGGCAGCCACGGCCAGGGCGGCCCCGTGCGTCCACCCCGACCAGGGGGGCATCCCCAACCGCGTGAGCGCCAGCCCGAAGAGTCCCCACGGCAGCAGCACCAGCAGGTAGACGGAGGCCCGTTCCCACCAGGCGGGCCGTCCGCGACCCGGGGCGGGCAGACCGAGGCGCGCGGGCCGCACGGCCGACCCGAACCGGCGCCGCAGGTCCCGGCCCTCGTAGCCGGCCACCAGCGCCGCCAGCGCCAGTGCCGCGACGGGGGTGACGAGCCAGAGTCCGCTCGCCGAACCGGCCCAGACCGAAAGGCCCGCCGCCAACAAGACGAAGCCGACGTAGATGGGGTGCGAGACCCAGCGGTAGATGCCCCGGGCCACATACCGGGGCGGAGGGTACGCGTTCATGGGCAGCCCCTTCCCGTGAACGGCCAGGGCCAGCATGCCCAGAAGCATCAGGACCGTTCCGGCCCCGGCCAGCGCCGCACCCGCTGCGGGGGCGTGGACCGCGGGCAACGTCACCACGTCTTCGCTGGCCACGGCCCACCACAGGAGAAGGCCGGGCGCCAGCACCGCCCAGACGAATCCGTACAGCAGGGGGCCGAGGACCTGCGGCCGCTGCGCCGGCCTGCGAGTCTCCAGTGCGGGTTGCCTCATCACCACCGGACCACCTCGTGGATGGCCCAGCCCTCCGACGCTCCCAGCGCGCCGCGGGTGAGCCGCTTCGATTCGCACGCGTCCCGGAACCGCCGGGGCAGGAGCGAGACCAGCCCCGGCACGGCGCTGAACACATTGGCCGCGAGCGGTCCCTCCCGGAGCGGCCGGTAGTCACCGAGAGGGAGGTCCGTCCACGTGCCGGAGTCCGGAACCGAGATGAGCTCCGGCCGCACCGCGGCCCCTTGCACCAGCGAGCCGTTCCACAGCACAAACTGACGCCGGGTCGCCTCGGGCTCCGCTGCCCGCTCCCAGCGAATCCAGACCAGCGCGTCGCTCCGGGAGAGGAAGCGGCCCCAGAGAAGGAGGTCGAAGGGCAGCTGCCAGGGCGGCACGGTGAGTTCCAGTTCCTCCACGTAGCCAAGCCCCTGAATCGCCACTGCCCCCAGCCCCGGTGCGCCGTCGAGCCGAACGCGGGCCTCCGCGCGGGGCTGGTGGAGCCGCCATCGGATGACACCTTCCGGCGTCTGCAGCAGGTCAAGGGCCACGGGTGTGTCCACCGCCGTCCACTCGCCCTCCAGCTGCAGGGCGCCGCACCGCCACGTGCAGTTGCCGCCGCCGAGCACGGGCGCCGTTACCGATCGCAGTGCGTGGAGCTGACGCGGGGCCAGCCCCGCCGGCGCCACCAGCGCCGCGGCATACTGGAGGGCGAGGGAACGCCACCGGAGCCGGGCGAAGTATCCGATGATGGCCGATCCGTCATCGGCGACGCAGTCCAGGTACCACTTGGAAAGGTGGAATGTGTCCAAACGCTAACTCCTCCCTGGTTTCGGATATGACCCGACCACCTGCGAAACCCCGAGCGGTCTGCGCGGCGGTGAGGCTACCCCGGTGTATGGGGGCGGTACTGGGGGTACGCTACACAGCGAACAAAATAGAGGACTTTATCGTTATTAATAGTGCCCATCTCACGGTGTAATGGGTCAGTTCACGCAAAGGGGCGAAATCCGTATGTCAAAGACCAAAGAGCGCCGGCACCCCTACCGGAAGCGCGATAACAGCCTCTGGTGGATCGTCGGCGTGGCCGTCGGAGCCAGCGCCCTGCTGATTGCGCTGAGCAGCCTCTCCGCCGGAAGGCTCGGAAGGATCGTCGTGCCGGAGAACGTCCGGAGCGACCAGGAACGGCTGGCGGAGCGCAACGTGCGCGGCCGCGCCGATGCGCCCGTGGAACTGGTGGAGTACAGCGACTTCCGCTGCCCGCACTGCATGGACGCCGCCGAGGCCTTGAGCGCACCCCTCAACGATTTGATCGAGGCAGGCACGGTCCGGTTCGTTCACAAGCACATGCTGGTGATCGACCCGCAGAACACCTCGCTGGTTGCGGCACAGGCCGCCGAGTGCGCCGCCGACCAGGGCTACTACTGGGCGTTCCACGACACCCTGTTCGCCAACTTCGGGCACGGCCCGCAGTGGAGCCGGAACGCCATGCAGCAGTACGCCCGGGAACTGGGGCTCGACACAAAGGCGTTCAACGACTGCATGAACGCCAACAAGTACAGGGACAAGGTGCTGGCCGACTCCCTCGAGGCGTACCAGACTCCGGGCATCACCGGCACGCCCGCCTTCCTGATCAACGGCACGCTGTTCCAGCCCCAGCGGAGCTACTACGACGTGATCGAGGCGATTCAGGCTGCAGCCGGCGAGGCGAGCGGACAGGAAACCAGCCAGGCCGGCGAATAGGGGAAGCGGCCTCCATCCGGGGGCCGCTTCTCTCTTCCTCACCACAGTCCCCGGCTTGTACCGGCGCCTGGCGAGCGGAAGCTGGTGAGCCCCCCCCGTCCGCCTGCGCGGACCCGCCGTCAGGGCAGATGACGCTCACCCGGTGCATTCCCATTCCTCAGCGTTCATGTCGTACTTACACCGGATGCCCTTCTCCAGCAGCAGATCGGCGCGCGATTCCATCTCCCGCGCCCAGTTTTTCTGGTCGGCGCTGAAGCCCAGCTCGTTCATCACCTGCTCCATGGTCTTGAGCCGGTACCGCCAGTAATCTACCTCGATACAGTGCTCCCACGGCGGATCGTCCTCGTCGTGCCAGTGGCACTCCGTCCGGGTCCATTCGTAGAGGTACGTGAAGCGCTTGATCGCGTTCTTCGCCGCCTGGTAGTCCACAGACTTGAAGTTCTGGTCCCGCACCACGGCGTCCACGGCGATGGCCTCCTGCCATGGCACCAGCACGCCGTTGTAATAGTAGTCTGACGGCACCCTCGACAGCTTCTTGGTTTCGGCCTTCCAGTCATCGGCGGCCTGCACGTACAGCTGCGCCACGGCGGAGCGGGCCAGCGGGATCTTCTGGTAGAGCGTGATGGGCGTGGCGAAGAGCATCATCACCAGAATGAGTACGCCGAACAGCGTCGTGGGCCGTCGGATCGGTCTCACGGCGCCACCTCGGCCCGGGCGTCGGCCTCAAGGCTCGGCTCCAGCAGCGGCATCTCGTGCGGGGCGGCCTCGATGAAGACGTGCACCCGCTGGTTGCCGGCCACCAACAGGCCCTCGCCCCGCTTGGCGCGGGAGAGCAGGTCCTTTTCCGCCTCCGAGAGGGAGAGCAGGCGCGGCACGACTTCGAGATCTTTTTCGCCCTGGCGCAGCAGCAGTTTCAGCGACGCGTTGCCCAGCACCGCCTCGCCCTGGCGCGCCACTTCCGGCGCCAGGAAGTCCACCACGTTCTGCGAGATGATGGTGATGCTGCCGCTGTACTTCCGGATGCGCTTGGACATGTCGCGCAGGAAGTCCAGGGCCTGCGGCACCCGGGGGTCGGCCAGGATCCAGGCCTCGTCCACCACCAGCATCTTCCGCTCCGACCGGTCGTGGCGGATGAGGTCCCAAGCATAAGTGAGCACGTTGAAGTACTGCGCCCTCCGCGTGGCGTCGTCCGCATGCTGCAGGTCGTGCACGTCCAGCACGATGAAGTCGGCCGTTGGCGGCACGCTGGACGAGCCGCCCCACAGGGCGGCGTCGGCCCCCTCGCCGGCCGCGCGCAGGAGCAGCGCCAGGCGCTGCCACCGCTCCGGGTCCACCTCAGCCCGGGCCTTCAGGAACTGGTACAGGTCGCGGGTGTTGGGCCAGCGGCCTACCTCCTCGGGCCGGGTGTCCCACGTGATGTCGAACTCCCGGTAGAGGTCGAGGATCGCCTCCTCCAGGTTGGCGCGGTCCAGGTCCGTAAGGTCGCGCAGGTAAAGGGCAAAGAAGGTACGCAGCCGCTGGAGGTGCGCCGCGAGGGGGCTGCTGACCCACGCCTGTGTGGGGTCTTCCGCAGCCGTCCCGGTCTGGTCGTCCTCAGGTTCCGGCCGGAACTGGAAGGGGTTGATGCGCCCGCCGCCGCCGGCGGCGTTGACCCAGCTGCCGCCCAGGCTCTGGCAGAGGTGCCGGTACTCCCGCTCGGGGTCGAGGATGACCACCTTGCAGCCCAGCATGTACTCCCGGAGCAGCATCAGCTTGACGGCGAAGGACTTGCCGGCGCCGGAGGTGGCCAGCACCGCCATGTTGGGGTTGGTGATGCCGGCCTCCTCCGGCGGGGTCCAGCGGTCAAACAGCACCAGCCCGGCCCGGTCGTCCCGCCCCAGCAGGATCCCCCGGCCGTGGTTGACCGAGCCGCCCACGAAGGGGAAGGCGCCGGCCACCGTCTCGGACGGCATCGAGCGGGGGGCGATGGGCGCCAGCCGCGGCGGCAGCCACGCCCAGGGGCCCGCGGCGGCGAGCCCCTCCTGCTGCAGGAAGATGGCGGCGCGGACCCGCATGCCGGCCGCAGCCGCCGCGGCCTCCACCCGCCGGGCCCGTTGCTCTACTTCCTTCGCGTCCCGACCCAACACCAGCAGCACCACCACCACGGCGAAGACCTGTTGCTGCTCCTGGTCGATCTTGCGCAGGAGCTCCTGCGCGTCCCGCAGGCTCTGTTCCGTCCGCTGGATCACCAAAGCGTTGCGGGTGCCCCCCTGCAGGCGTGCGCCGAACTCGGTGATCGAGGCGGTGATGCGCTTCACCAGCAGGCTGGGGTCAGCGGGGGTCAGATGCATGCTCCCCACCACACCGGGCATGGAGAAGAGCCGGGCCAGCCAGGCCATGGGCACCTTGGGCGGGTACTCGTAGACCAGCAAGACCTTGCCGGCCCTTTCACCCAGCGTGAGGGATGCCCGCTGGAAGTCGAGGGCCGGCGGGGCGAAGAGGTCGATCAGGTTCGGGGGCACGGCATCGAAGCCGGGCTCCCGTACAGCGGTCTGCTTGCGACGAAAAAGCGGCATCCATCAGCCCTCCATCAGGGTCGTAACGCTGGGCGGCGCAGCGGGCGGCCGCTCGAAGGCAGCCTGGTCGGGATGGCCCCACACGTAGAGCAGGCCGAAGAGCTCCTGGTCGTCGAGCACCCGCGCGGACAGGTCGCCCTGCTTGAGCCGGGTGGCGAGGTCGTGAGCGCGCTGCAGCACCTCGGCCGCGGCGTTGGGGCCGGGCGACTGGGCGAGCAGAATGTAGAAGCGGCGCTCCTGCAGTTCGCCGCCCGCGACCAGGCCCGAGACATACTGCGTGTACATGCGCAGCAGGTGCTCCCGGTTGCGGTCGACCTCCCGCAACCGGTTGCGCAGCATCTGCACGTACCCGTCCAGGTCAATGGGGCGCGGCAGCGAGAGAATCTGCGCCGGCTGCTGCAGCGAGTTGATCGCCTCGTGCAGCACGGCCAGCAGGCGCTCCTGTTCCCGGGGGCTGCGCAGCTGCAGGTTGACGGGCTCGACCTGGATCACCGCGACGAGGCGGCCGTCGCGGCGGTGGATGAGGTCGTCGGCCACGTCCACCACCGGCAGCCACTCCTGCACCGTTTTGGGCAGCGTGGATTTCGGCAGCTTCTTTTTGCGCCCCAGCTTTCGCCGGGGCATCTGCGGCCGGGCGGGCACGGCCGGCTGCGGAGCGGCGTTCGGGGAGATGACGGCGGGCAACTGGGACGGCTCCGCGTCGCCCACCCGCTCCGCCGCCGAACCTGCGCCCAGCCGGAAGAGCATGCGCTGGGGCGTACGATTGAACGCCCGTTGCCTGAGGAGAATGGCGAGGATGCTGTTCTGTTCCCCTTGGACCAGGAAAAAGCTGAGCGCGCCGAACGCGATGCTGCAGTAGATCGCATAGCTGCCCGGGTAGAAGTAGGCGGCGGCCTGAGCGATCAGGTACCCGATACCAGCACCGGCCAGGGCGAATCCGACCTCCATGAGCCCCACGCCGGGCAGGAGCTCTATCCGGGTCGTGGGCTGCCGCGGAATATGGAACTGACCCATGGCGTTGCTCCTCCTCACCACGGCATGCGAATCAGCTGTGAAGCCAGCATCTGCCCCTGCTGGTTACCAAAGGCATAATGGCGGAGCGCTCGCGGTCCCTGCGTTCCGATGGCAATGAGGGCGAGAATGGCCACCATGGTCCTCCAGGCAACGCCAGACTTGCTCAAGTTTGACAAGTCGATAGTCTCGTACATCATGATGAGAACGACCATTGTGGCAACCTGGTTGAACGAGACGACCAGCACCTCCCGCAGCCACAAGGCGAGGGCGCCGTCCCGCCACGGCTCGTCCGTTGACATGGCTGAGAGACAGACCACAGGCCCCACCAGCCATGCGAACACCAGTTCCATCTCACGTAAAGCCTGTTGAACGAAAAAGGTGAGGATCCCCATCGTGACGGTGAGGGCAACAGTCATGCGGAAGATGGATTCCCCTGGGTTGGAGCTGCTGCCACCGGAATGAGCGTCCACCCAGTGCTGCTTGAACTTCTTCAGCCAGTTGCCCATGTTCGGATACCACTGAGAGAGCGGCCTGTAGATTTCATCGCGCTGAGGGTGTCGCGATACCTTCCTTACTTCTTCTTTAATGCGATTGCCCAGCGCACCCGAAATGCCATGGTGACCGTAGGCGAATCCGTAGGTTGTGATGGTCATAATCACGACGGTGACCACCAGACGCCGGAAAATGACCATCGGCGAGACCGTCAGTTCGCCTGTCTCCCTGGCCAGGTAGGTACGCACGCCGTCGGCGGCGAGCCGGAACAGCAGCACGGCCCATGAGAAAAACAGCACTCGCTTGTATAACTCCCAAAGCCAGTTGTACCTGTATGGGTAGAAATCGCTGGGAGACGAAAACTGGCCAAATGCGTAATTATCGTTAAAGTTATCTATGTTGTCTACCACGTAAGATATGAAACTGCCTCCTAGTGACTGAATCCATTCCGTAATGGATTCGGTAATCGTTCGAACGAGCTCTTCCATGGCCACACTCCGCGCTGTACGAAACTAGGGAACTGGGTTTTCATGAACCGGGTGAGGACACACGAGCACGGTGTCCCAGATATACCCATGACAGGGCACCCACGCGCTGTCCGAGCCGATTCCGATCGTGCTCACCACCCAGTGCAGCAAGGGGCCACTGGCCATGAGAATGGCAGCGAACACCACCGTGTTACGGATGCTGCGCGTGTGCTGCGCGGCTGTGTACTCGTCCTCCGCTCGCATGCGCATAAGAAGGTGGTACACTACCACGACCGCCGCAACCGCCGGCACGATCGTTAAGGAAAGTGTGCGGAGCACTCTGAACAGCCCGTATTTCTCCAGGTCGCTCAAGAACTCCGACCACACGGCACGTTCACTCCCGCGACGTAACTCGGCGCCCCAACCAAAAGGCGGGAGCAGGCCACGCCCAGCCTCCCGCCCTGCGCAGTAGGCGGCCGCTGCCGACGCACCGGGCAGCGGCCGGCTCCGCCTAGAAGTCCGACGGTAGGATGTAGGTCCCCAGGAGCCAGTTCACCAGGAGCAGCGCAGAGAAACCGAGGGCCGCGCTGATGGCAATGGTGCGGATTGCCCGGGTGTGCTGGGCAGCTGCCTGCTCATCCTGGGCAGCCGACTTCATGATGAAGTGATACGCCATCATCAGACCAGCTACGAGGGGGATCAGGACGGTAAGCCACTTACCCAGATCCCTGACAAGCTCCTCGATTTTCAGTATCTCTTGAATTGAGGGTCCCGAGCTTCCTGATGCCAGCATCTTGGGTGTACTCCCTCCCCGAAGGCTTGTATTATTACGATATACCCGACTTGATGTTGGAGTCAAGATAGCTAGAATTTTTCGCTTTGCCCGGTCTCCTCCGATAATAGGGCTTCTATACGCATTCGCTACAGTTTATAATGGCTGTACTACACGCAACTTTGTCAAAGGAGGTACGTTCGTCGTGCTCTCTCTGCACCGCTCTCGGCAAGCGGTCAGTCGCATCCTCGGCCTGCTGCTCGGCCTGCTCCTGCTCCTGCAGTCAGCACCGGCAGCGGCCTTCGACGGGCTCCGCTGGACATGGATCGATCCCCTGCCCACCGGTGCCGGCCTCTTCGCCGTCACCTACGGCAACGGTCTCTTCGTGGCCGTGGGGGAAGCCGAAACCATCCTCACGTCGACTGACGGCCGCAACTGGACCGTGCGCAGCACCAACTACAGCGCCAACACCTTCGACGTCGTCGACGTCATCTGGGGCGGCGGCCAGTTCGTGGCCCTGGGGCGCGTAATCGGCAACGCAGAGCATCCGGAATACGGCATGGGCCCCGCAGAGTTGTTCATGCCCATCACCTCTCCCGATGGGATCACCTGGACTGTGCACCGCGATCAGGCGGGCTTTGCCGTGTTCCCTACCGCTATCTTTGAGACCCTGCACAGAACCTGGGGCAAGCTGGGGTATGACGGCACGCAGTACGTGTTGCGGGTGTGGCGAGCCGTGCGAATCGGGGGCGACTACGACTTTTACGTGTCGGCCGACGGCGTGCACTGGCGTCCGGCCCCGAACTACAGACCCGAAGACTTCCCCGGCTACCACCCCACCGCCCCTGGCGAAGTGCTGCGGGGGAACGGCATGTGGGTTAGCATCGGCGAGAGCGCCAGCCTCAACCGCCCCATGGGCATCTGGACCTCCGAGGATGGCGTCGATTGGACCTACCGGGTTCCGATCCCGGCCCTCGTGGACATCACCTTCGGTAACGGCCTGTTTGTGGGAGTCGGCACAGGGGGCGCAAGCGATCGCCACGGGTTCATCATCACTTCCACCGATGGCCTCAACTGGAAGACGGAGGGCTCCGCGTTCAGTCGGACGGGTGAGACGGCCTACCGGGCAGCCGCCCACGGCAACGGAGTCACGGTCGTGGGGGGTGACCAGAAGGTTGTCGTGCTCGACGCCGCCTTGCGCCCCACCGTTGTTCCGTTGGCAGAGACTGTAATGGACGTGGCGTTCGTCAAGGGGCAGTTCGTCCTCGCCGCCCAGGACAGAGATTGCAAGATTGCCAGGATTTACACCTCTCAGGATGGGCTGAACTGGACCGTCCGCCACGAGTTCCAGCAGGAGTGTGTGAGCAGGATCCTGCAAGCCGGCGATGAAGTCGCGGTGTGGTCAACGAACTCGCTCCATTTCTCGCACGACCTGGTGCAGTGGGAGTCCCGTCCACACGGACTCCGACAAGGCCTCCTCCTAAGGGATCTGACCTGGGGCAATGGCCAGTTCGTGCTGATCGACCGGTGGAACGCCTCCGGGCCGATCGCCTTCTCCACCGACGGCACGAACTGGACGCCCCACAACCCGCATTACGAAGATAGCTTCCACTTCATTACTTACGCGAACGGACTGTTCGTCATAAGCGGCGAAGAACACATCTACACTTCTCGAGACGGTCTCTACTGGACGCGCCACCCTGGCGAACTGGGCGGGTACATCCGCAACTTGTACTACCTCGACGGTCAGTACGTCGGCGTGGGCGGACGCAGCCTCTTCTTCTCCGCAGATGGGCAGCACTGGCGCATCGAACGCGCACTTGGCCAGCCTCAACTGTACGACGTGGTCTCCACCGGCACCCACTGGATCCTCGTCGGCGACAACCGCATCCTCGCCGCCGAGATTCCCTCCTGCCGGCCCTACTTCACTGACATCCCCTCCAGCCATCCCAGCTGCAAGGCTGTGGAAACCCTTTACCGCTACGGCGTCATCTCCGGCTACGGCGACGGCTCCTTCCGCCCCGACAACCGCGTCACCCGCGCCGAAATCGCCAAGATGGTGACCGTCGCTCTCCGGGAACAGCCCAACCCGCTGGGTAAGGTCACCTTCCGGGACGTCTCCAACCACTGGGCCTACACCCAGGGCTACCTGCAGACGGCGGTGGAGATGGGCATCATCTCCGGCTACAACGCCCAGACCTTCGGCCCCAACGACCCGCTCACCCGGGCACAGCTCATCAAGATTGCCGCCGCTGCGCTGGGGTTGAAGGAGTCCACCGGCTCCACCTCCTACACCGGCGTACCTTCCTGGGCGACGGGCTGGGTGGCGGCGGCGGAGCAGGCTGGACTGATCGGCTCTCGGGCGCCGCACCCGATCTGGACCGGTGGCAACCTGAACGGCGACGCCCCGGTCACCCGGGCCGAGGCCGCCACTGTGTTGGCGAACCTGCTGGCGCTGAAGAAGTAGCGGAAGATCCCGGACTGCCTCACGGTGGTCCGGGATCCTTTTTTGTGCGCGGGGCACTGGCGAATGTGATCACAACGGAGCATGCTGGTGCCATGACTGCACGGTTTAACTGCCTATTGCCTCAAGGCAGATCTTATGCGCATATTCGAACACAGTGTATAATGCATGTGGGGGAAGGAAGAAGGGTTCGGCATCCGCCCCGTCCACGGGGGAGAACCTCGGTGTCATTGGCTGGCCAATTACCACCGGTCAAGTTACCAACCGGGTGCCGAGAGCCCCTTCGTCGGTTAGTTTTTATCTTCTCTCTCTTCGCACTGTCTTCATGCGTCTGTATAATCTGTTGTTGTAAGAACGTTTCTCCAATGAGGGTTCCCCCCATGGAGCGCGCCTCCGCCCTCAACCTCTCACGTGGCCGTGCAGCCGCCACCGGCCGTGAGTTCGGTCCCGCCGAGATGATGCAGGCGATCAACCAGCTGCTCACCAACACGGTCGCCCTCGGCGTCCTCGCCGGGCTCGGCGCCTTGCAGCAAGGTCTCAGCAAGGTGGAACGTCAGATTCCTGCTGCACAGGCCATCGCCCTGGCCAAGGGCGTAGTGGCCTCCATCTTCACCAAGCAGAACCGCATCGAAAAGGAGGGCGTCGAAAACACCTACAGCCCCCCCGTTGTCGATGCGCTGCAACAATCCGGGCTGAATACCCCGGCCGGCCGAACCGTCGTCGAAACCAACGCGCTGGTCTCCAACCAGCCCTTTGACCAGATCGCCCTCGACTGGGCCAAGCCCCCCGAGGTCTTGCTGGTGGAGAAGAAGGTCGAGCAGATCCTCGCCCTCGCCGAGGCCGGCCGCTTCGACGTGCTCGACCCCCAGTTCCGGGACGACCCCGCCTTCATTCCCTACACCGACCTCTGGCAGAAGGTGAACCCGGAGGTCCGGGCGCAGGTGATGAGCATCCAGAACCAGTGGGCCGAGCTCGCCCGGTACTGGGGTGCGGTCATGGACGGCGAGCGCCCCGCCGGTCTGCCTCCCCAGGACCCCTGGGGAATCGGCGAGCTGGCGAAGAACAGGCTTGCAGACGTCACCGCCCACGAACTCGCCCAGATGAAGGCCGAACTCGAGTCGGGCGCCGCCACCAAAGAGTCAATGGCGGCCTTCCTCCAGCGGCTGGATCAGCGCCAGGAGTTTCTGGGCAAGGAGAAGATCCACGAACTCATCGCCCAGGTCTTCGGCGAAAAGGGGGACGAGCTGAAGGGTTGGCTCGACTTCCGGGAGCAGTTCGTGCAGGGCAAGGCCATCTACTGGCACATGAGGATCGAGAAGGGTCAGGATGCGGCCGAGTCCTGGGACAGGGGGTTCTACCAGTCCCTGCGGGAGAAGCGTGACCAGGGGCTGCATGGGGAGTACGCACCCCTGGTGGCGGCGATTCAGGCCGAGGCAGAGGCGCTGCACAACGCATACCAGCGCCTGGCCAACGCCAAGGACGGCTGGTGGCAGGCGTATTTCAAGGGCGAGTCGACCGAGAAGTTCGTGGCGGAGGGCCAGGCAGCGCGGGAAGAACTGGGCCGGCTGGATCCCCAGGGCGCCCACTGGTGGAACGCGGACCGGGCCTGGGCATCCGACCAGCGGAACTGGGCCATCGTCGAGCGGGTGAAGCAGGCCCACATCAACTACTGGGAGGCCCTTGAGCGCGGGGATGCCGCCGGGCTGGAGCAGGCGAAGGCACGGCTCAAGGAACTGGAGAGCTACGGCATCTTGCCCGACGCCGAGCCCATTCGAAGGATCAGGGAGAAGTACGAGCCCAGGATCGAAGCGGTCTACCTGAACAACCTGTCAGTCATGGCCAGTTCGGGTTCGCTGGCCGTGATGGAGCGCAGCGCAAGCTGGAACGACATGATCGAGCGCGAGTTAGGTGCCGAGTGGGCGGGCCGTATGATCCTCGAAACGCCCGGCCGTGATCGGGGTAAGGGTACGATTGAACTGGACGTGCCGCTGCTCAAGCAAGCTGATTCTTCATGGAACGACGTCAAACTCGGCGGGGGGACTGTGGGCAGTCAGGGCTGCACTGTCACCTCCATCGCCATGGTTATGCAGTTCTACAGGCCTGATCTGACAGTGGACGCGGAATTCATGCACAACCTGGTCAGTAATGTGACACAACAGGGTATCGTCTACTGGTACAAGGCAGATGAGCACCTAGAGGGATACGGGCTGCAACTGCAACATCAGTTCATTGACGGCTGGGATGAGAAAGACATCTTGAAGGAAATACTGCAACACCTTGAGCAAGGGAATCCCGTAATTCTCGGCGTAGAGTCTCCCCCGCACTGGGTCGTGGTCACGGGCTACAACGGAACGGATAGGGAAAACCTCACGCTGGCCGACTTCCTCATCAACGATCCGGGCGGAAACCGGCGTACTCTGGAGGACTTGAGAACCGACGACCTCTACAAGAACTCCGAATATGATGGCCTTGCTGTCATCACTCGCCGCTCCAGGTAGACAGGAGAGGACCCCAGACCGATGCGAAAGTACGTTGTCTGTATGACAGTCCTGGTACTGGCAACCAGCCTGGGTTGTCAACCCGTCAAGATCCACCCCGACGAGCAGACCCAGACCGTTGTGGCCGGCGGCCCTCGCCCCGGGACGCCGGCTGGCCCGCCGACCGCGTCGCAACCGATAGACCAGTCCCCGGCCAACGGCGCACCCGCCGAAGCCCTCACCCCGGCCGAGGCCGCCGAGAGAGTCTGGCGGGCGCTCGAGCTTTGGGGATTTGAACCCGACACAACGGGAGCGCCCACCTGGGCCGGCATCGACCGTGCTGGTCGGCTCGTCCTCGGTGCGGAACCATATTGGGACATTCTGACCCACAATCGGAAGTTCGTCCCGATGATGTTCCGCACCAACCCGCAGGTGGAGCGAATCCTGGTCTGGACCACCGAGTACTACGGCACCCGTCCGCAGAGACCCGAGGGCTCCTTCTCCGTGATTGAACGCGCCACCTATGAAACCTGGCCCGAAAGTGAAGAAGTCCCGTTTCCCATGGCAGAATGGGGCAACCGGGTAGACCGCCACGCCGAGCGCCATGGAAGCCTCACCGGTGTTCAACTGGAAGACGTGATGGCGCTCAGCGACCGCTGGGTCCGGTCCATAGTCGGTGATCGCCTCGCCGAGTTGCGCTTCGTCCCCTTGGATACCCCCGACGCGGACTTTCCGAAGACAGTGTCCTTGTACATTACGGTAGACAACCCGGGGGCGTCCAGGCAGGGCCGTCTAGTTGAAGCTGCCCTCCTCTCCGGGCTACCGTTGCTTACGTGGGGTGTGTATCCGGTAGAGGTGAGTTACCCTGCGGCCCAGGATGCCAAGACGATTCACCTGACAGAGATCGGAATCCTCAACTGGTATACATACGCTCAGGGAGACATCGAATACCTGGAAGGATGGCTGGAAGTTGACGGAGTCGTAGACACGACGAAGCGACCAGACGGCTACCTCCGGAGTTCTCCGCCATACACCATCGACGACCTGACCCGACTGATACAGGCCCGTCCCCACCTGGAGGCTCTCCTCCCTGAAGGGGCCGAACTGATCGTGGGCCGGAGCCGAATCGGATCAGGGGACGGTGTGGCTGTGATCGAAGCCACGGTACCTGCCGACTGGTCTCCAGAACAACGTTGGACTGTCTACGGCGAAGTTGTGGACAAGCTATTCGCGCAGAACTTGAACCTGGCGTACATCTATCTCATCCTCTACCACGGCAGCGAGGTCGAGGTCATCAGGGTCTGGAAGAGCCACTGGTCCGTTCGCTCCTTCCTCACCGAGGCGAGCGGTGAGGCGCTGGAGCCCCTCACGCTGCCGCTCATGGCCCAGTGGTACGACCGCTACACCATCGTTGATCGGTGACACAACGATGCTGCGCTCGGGTCGCCGGCGGCGGTCCGAGCGCTTTTTCACGCGATACCCACTCAACCAGTGAGGAACCCCGCATAGACCGCGGATACGCGCTCCGCCACACCCGGAGCCGTGCGTCGCCTCATTGCTCTTCCCGTACAGACTCAACTATGCAGGTAACCTGCCGAATCGCTCCCGCAGCGCTGTTGTACACGTGAAGGACGCCAGACACACTCTGCGTCGCGTGTTGGCGGATGATCGAAAGCTGGTTGGCCGAGCCCAGGTAGAACAGTTCAAGGAGGCAACCGAAATGCGCAGTCCACTGCGGCGCGTTCTCATGGCCACTCTGCTCAGCATTACACTTACCGCCTGCGCCTCACACCTTCCCGAAGTGCCAATTCCGCCGGCAACCCCGCCCGCTGAGAGCACCATCATCCCTGAACCCATCGAAGCCACGCCAGAACCCGACCCGTCCGGGCCGGCTCTCAGCCAGGATCCACCCGACAAAGTTGCTCCGGACACAAACGCCGAGAACCCACCGGCCACCGTACCGCCGGAGTAACTGTACACGGAGGAACCGGTGCCCGAACTGGCGGCGCCGCCGGACCTGCTCCTCATCCTGCAAGATCCCTGGACAAGCCGCTGGGAAGTGCGACACGAAGAGGTGTACGGATGCTACCTGGAGAGCGGTGAGCTCGTACCCCTCAGCATCGGGGCCGGCCGCACCATCGGCCGCTTGGAACTCTCCCCCAACGGCGAATGGTTTTCCTACTTCTGGCGTGGCGGCGATCCCGTGTGGGGGAAGGAAGAAGGGTTCTGCATCCGCTCCGTTCTCGGGGGAGAACCTCGCTGTTACTGGCTGGCAGGTTATGACTGGTCGAGCTACCGACCGGGTGCCGAGGAATGGTTCATTCGCGACATGCGGAGTGGCCAGAACTGGCTATCCGTGCCCGCCAGCCCGACAGCGCCCGAACAAGCTCCGAAACCCCACCCCTACCTGGACACGCTGTGGGACCTGCGCTTCAGCCCGGACGGCCGGTGGGCCTGGTATTCCGGTGGCGGTCTCTGGGTGGTTGACCTCGCGGCCACCAACCCTATCCCCCGGAAGGTCATCGATAAGCACGCGTCCGACGCCGCCTGGCTCGAAGGCGAAAGGTTGGTCGCGGCCGTGGGGGATGATATGCGGAAGTACAGGCTCTACGTGGTTAGCCTATCCACTGGCGAAGTTACCGATCTGGGGCGGCCGCCAGACGAGAACGTGATCCTCGAGGGACCGCTGCCGGACCCCACCTCCCGCTTTGTGCGGGTGAAGCACGGCCTGCAGTTGGCAGCTGACAGGGTCTACATCGGCGACGCCATCTATGACCTGGAGGCAGGCGAGTGGACAGCGAACTTCCCCGACTCCGACACCACGAAGCGGCACAACCGGGCACTGTGGACCGGGGATGGCTCCACCCTCCTCCTTGTCGAGAAGGAGAAGAAGGCCTACTTCTATGACCCGGCCACCGGCATCCGTATCGGCGAACGAGATTTGCCCGAGAGAGGCCGTCACAACTTCTCACCCGACTTGCGCTGGTCAATGGCAGTCACTGACGGCACTTGGGAGTTGGTTGCGTATTCCGGACGGATTCGACCACTCATTCCGGTCGAATCCGTCCACTTATTACGGATGAAATCGACCACCGTTTGCGGGGATAGTCGACCGCCCATTCCGGCCCAAATCGACCGGCTCGA
>Ga0134100_1000915_pt1 | contig 30650 bp, 26 predicted proteins | sample 11_taG_2_FD_94444 | JGI IMG/M metagenome (GOLD analysis project Ga0134100, IMG submission 94444) | Switchgrass degrading microbial communities from high solid loading bioreactors in New Hampshire, USA - 11_42_5_180_A3 metaG | ecosystem: Engineered > Bioreactor > Semi-continuous > Anaerobic >...
TAGTATACGGTATGACCTGGATCTGCGTGTAAAAAAGCAGATGATCTATGATGACCATCTGCCAATAATACATATGCTACTTCATTTTACTTGGTTCAACCCCAACATTTGACGTAGAGCCAAAATAAAAACGGCCCCTGCCAGAGACATCCGGCAGAAGCCGTGTTTTGCATTAAGCGCTTAAAGCGCCGGTTTCCGCTAATTTCCCGTGGTGAAGACCAGTTTGCCGTCTTCCAGGCCAACGGTCACCGTGTCGCCTTCCTTTATTCGCCCGTCGAGTATCTCCTCGGCCAGCCGGTCTTCCACCATCTCCTGTATGGTCCTCTTGAGCGGCCTTGCGCCGTAGGTCTTGTCGTAGCCCTTTTCCGCCAGGAACTCCTTTGCTTCCTTGGTGTAATTGACCGTGATATTCCTGGCCTTGAGGCGTCCCGACACCTCGTTCAGCATAAGCTCCGCTATCTGGCCGATCTCCTCGCGGGTGAGCGGGTGGAATACGATGATCTCGTCCACGCGGTTCAGGAATTCCGGGCGGAAGGTCTTCTTGAGCTCGCTCATGACGTTTTTCTTCATGTCCTCGTAGTCCTTCGCCGCGTTTTCCTCGCCGGAACCGAACCCCAGCCTCTTGGGATCCACGATGTCCCTCGCTCCCACGTTGGACGTCATGATGATGACCGTGTTCTTGAAATCGACGGTACGTCCGGTAGAATCGGTCAGCCTTCCGTCGTCAAGTATCTGGAGCAGCATGTTGAATACGTCGGGATGGGCTTTCTCGATCTCGTCGAACAGGACGACTGTATACGGTTTTCTTCTCACCTTCTCGGTGAGCTGTCCGCCCTCGTCATAGCCGATATAGCCCGGCGGCGAACCCACGAGCCTCGACACGCTGTGTTTTTCCATGTACTCCGACATGTCGAGCCGGATCATCTGGTTCTCGTCCCCGAACAGGGCTTCCGCCAGCGCTTTCGAAAGCTCGGTCTTGCCCACGCCGGTCGGCCCGCAGAAGATAAAGGAACCAACAGGCTTCTTGGGATCCTTGAGCCCCACGCGGCCCCTCCTTATTGCCCTCGCAACTGCCTCCACGGCCTCTTTCTGGCCGATTACCCGCTTGTGGAGGATGCTCTCCAGGTTCTTGAGCCTTTCGCTCTCTTCCTGGGCAAGCCTGGATACCGGGATGCCGGTCCATGAGCCGATGATTTTGGCGATCTCCTCCTCGGTCACCACCTGGGTATCCCGCTGGTTCTTCATCTTCCACTCTTCCATGCGGGCGTTCAGCTCTTCCTTCAGCTTCTTCTCCTCGTCCCTGAGCGACGCGGCCTTCTCGAATTCCTGGTTTACTATGGCGTCCTCCTTCATCTGGTGCAGTTCCTCGAGCTTTCTTTCCAACTCCTTCAGTTCGGGAGGCGCCGTGAAGCTCTGGAGCCTGACCCGGGATGACGCCTCATCTATAAGGTCAATGGCCTTGTCCGGCAGGAAGCGGTCGCTGATGTAGCGCGCGGACAGCCTGACCGCCGCCTCGATGGCCTTGTCGGTTATCTTCACCGAATGATGCGCCTCGTACTTGTCCCTGATTCCCTTGAGTATCTCGATGGCCTCCTCCTCGGTGGGCTCACCGACGGTGATGGGCTGGAACCTTCTTTCCAGGGCGGCGTCCTTCTCGATATGCTTGCGGTACTCGTCCAGCGTGGTGGCGCCGATCACCTGTATCTCGCCCCTGGCCAGTAGCGGTTTTAGAATGTTGGCGGCGTCAATGGCGCCTTCCGCGGCGCCCGCGCCGACAATTGTATGCAGCTCATCAATGAAAAGGATTACATTTCCGGCGTTGCGGATTTCCTCGATGGACTTTTTCAGGCGGTCCTCAAACTCGCCCCTGTATTTCGCGCCTGCCACCATGGAGGACAGGTCCAGCGTCACGACCCGCTTGTCCTTCAGCGTTTCGGGCACATTGCCCTCGACTATCTTCTGTGCAAGGCCCTCGCAGATGGCCGTTTTACCCACGCCGGGCTCGCCGATGAGGCAGGGGTTGTTCTTGGTCCTGCGGCTCAGGATTTGGATAACCCTCTCGATCTCCTTGTCCCTGCCGATGATCGGGTCCACTTTTCCTTCCCTGGCCATGGCGGTCAGGTCCCTGCCGAACTGGTCCAGGGTGGGGGTTTCCACGTCAATGGCCCTGGGCTTGTTTGCGGCGACCGCTGCCGGCGTATCCTCGGCCAGCATGGAGATTATGCTCTCGTAGAGCTTCCGTATATCCACGCCAAGTTCGCTGAGAATCCTCACGGCCACGCTCTCGCCCTCGCGCATGATGCCTATCAGGATATGCTCGGTGCCGATAAAGTTCTGGCTCATGCGCCTGGCCTCGGCATAGCTGAGTTCCAGCACCCTTTTCGTCCTGGGCGTGTATGTCACGGGGCCGCCCCCCTCGCCCCTGCCGATCAGTTCCAGTATCTTCTGCGCGATGGCCTCGGGGGTCACGTTATTTAGGGCCAGGACGCTTGCGGCTATTCCCGTCCCTTCCTTTGCCAGCCCCCAGAGGACATGCTCTGTTCCTATATAGGAATGGCCCAGCGACTGGGCGCATTCCCTTGCAAGCATAAGCGCCTTTTCGGCTTTCTTGGTATATTTTCCGAAAATCATGTTTTCACCTCTCAGTATGAATCGGTCGCATCTCTATTCCTTAGCGGCTATGTGGTTCCTGACATAGCTTGCCCTTTCGGTTTCCATTTCATCGGCCCCCAGCATCCTTCCCGAGTATTTCTGCAGGCTGCCCGGCTGGATCTGAAGCATCATCTCGTTGATATCGGTCTCGTCAAGCCCGGTGATAAGTCCTGCGAAAATCCCGAGCCGGACGTCCGAGAGCCTTTCCATGGCCTCGTCGGAACTCAGCGCGCGGGCATACCTCAGTATCCCGTAGGACCTCATGATCTTGTCCTCAAGCTGCAGGCCGTTCTTCTTCATTATGTCCTTCCTGAGGAGCCTTTCCTGCTCGATAACCTGGTAGGCTATGGTCTTCATGCTCATCACGATGTCCTGCTCGCTCTTGCCCAGGGTTATCTGGTTGGAAAGCTGGTACATGCACCCGCTGGCCTCGGTGTTCTCGCCGTAAAGCCCTCTTACCGAGAGGCCCAGCTTTCCGCATGTCTCGAGCAGGATCTGGATCTGGCCCGTCATGGTAAGCGCGGGCAGGTGCAGCATCAACGAAGCCCTGATAGCCGTGCCTATGTTGGTGGGGCAGCTGGTCAGGTACCCGAAGGTATCGTCAAAGGCGAAGTTGATCTTCTGGGAAAGCAGGTTGTCGATATAGTTGCATATCTCGTACGCCTTTTCAAGCTGCATTCCCGCGGCCAGGCATTGTATCCTCAAATGGTCTTCCTCGTTTATCATGATGCTGATCTGCTCGTCGTTGCTGAGGAGCAGGCCGACCTCCTGGTCGGACTTGGCAAGCTCCTTGCTGACAAGGCGCTTTTCCACGTAGACCAGTCTCTCGTTCAGGTCCAGGTTCTTGAAATCTATAACCGTAAAGCCCTTTCTCAGCTCAAGGTCGTCGCTTATCAGGGCGTCCACTGTCTTTTGGATGATCTCGCGCTGCTGCTGCCTGCTGCATTTCGAAGGGAACGGGTATTCCTCGAAATTGCGCGCCAGCCGTACCCTGGTGCTCACCACGACGTCGGAATCAGGCCCCTTGTCTATATACCACCTCTTGGTCTGCTTCATCCGCGGCCACCCCTTCCGGCTTGCAACTGGCGTATCCTGTCCCTGATCTCCGCAGCGCGTTCATAGTTTTCCAGCCTTATGCATTCTTTCAGTTCCTGCTGCAGCCTTTCCACCTCCATCTCGGCGGCGTGGACCGCAGCGTACCTTTCAGGCACCTTCCCCTGGTGTCGGGTATTTCCCTGGATACGTTTCAGCAGGACCTTCATGGGCTCGCGGAAAACCTCGTAACAGCGGCTGCAGCCTATTTTCCCCGTCCTGTTGAACTCGTCCGCGGTCATTCCGCAGCGGTCGCAGGCGATTTCGGTCACGGGGCCTATCCCTTCGTCCTCCCATCCGAGACCAAAAAGGCCTGATATCAGCGAATTCAGATCTATCTTGTAACCTTCCCCGGCACACTGGCGGCACATCATCAGGTCGGTTTTCTTGCCGTTGATGATCTGCGTCAGGAAAACCGTGGCTTCCCTTTTCTTGCAAACCTGGCAAATAGGCATAATCACCATTCCCTTCCAAGCATGCCGCGCCTGCGGCACAAGCATATCATATTACCGTCAGGCTCGTGAGCATGTTTTTCAGTATCGCGGCACGCACATCGTCCCTCTTGTCGGACGGCACGTCAATCAACGCCTTGTCCGACGTGGCCGCCTTCATCAGCATTGCCTCCCTGTTGTCGATGACGTCGTAGTCCACGAAATTATTGATGAAAACCTCGCAGCTGTGCTGCGTTATCCTGTCGCCCAGCGATGTTATGATATGCATGATATAATCTCCGGCAGATTCGGGATTGAGCCTGCGGATCGTGATATAGCCGCCGCCTCCGCGCCTGCTCTCGACATAATACCCCTTCTCGTTGGTAAAACGGGTCGATATGACATAGTTTATCTGGGAAGGAACGCAGTTGAAGCGGCTGGCAAGCTCATTCCGCTGGATCTCGATGCTGCCGTTCATGTCGTTGATCATTTCCTTCAGAAAATCCTCAATTATATCACTGAGTCTTGCCACTCTACCACCCCTTCTATACCAATTTGACTATCCCTGACTATTATATAACACCCGGCCGGATTTTTCAAGTGCGCCGGGCACTCCAAAGAACGAGCCGGACAGGGTTACAGGCCTTTTAGCGCCGGAGCCGCCCATCTTGAAAGAAACCGGCGCATTCCATAATCAGGTATACAGCCCCCGGTTTATTGCAAAACAGAAGGGGCCGCCTTCAAGGTTAAACCTTTCGGGGCAGCCCCATACAATCCGGTTTTTCGTTATTCTTCGTCGGATACGTCCCTTGCGGCCTCGGCAATAACCTTCTCGGCAACATGGGGCGGAGCTTCCTCGTATCTTTCAAACTTCATCGTGTAGCTTCCCCTGCCCTGGGTGATCGACCTGAGGTCCTTAGCGTAGCGCGTCATTTCCGCCATGGGAACCTCGGCTACCACCTGCTGAATCCCGTGGCCAAGGGGATTCATGCCAAGCACGCGGCCGCGACGCTTGTTCAGGTCACCGATGATGTCGCCCATGTAGCTGTCGGGAACCATGACCTCCACGCGGCAGATGGGTTCGAGCAGGACCGGGTTGGCCTGCTTCATGCCTTCCTTGTAGGCAAGGCTTGCCGCGATCTTGAAGGACATTTCGGACGAGTCGACTTCATGGTACTTGCCGTCCACGAGGGTCGCCTTCAGGTTAACCACGGGATAACCTGCCAGCACACCCTTCTGCATGCTCTCGCGAAGGCCTTTCTCGATGGCCGGGAAGTACTGTTTCGGAACGGCGCCGCCGAAGATCTTTTCTTCAAATATCAGGTCCTCGGACTCACCGGGTTCGAACTCTATCACAACGACGCCGAACTGTCCATGGCCGCCGCTCTGTTTCTTGTGCTTGCCCTCAACCTTGACCTTCTTGCGGATGGTCTCGCGGTAGGGCACTCTCGGGTTGATGAGGTCAACATCAACCCTGAACTTGTTCTTGAGCTTGCTGGTAATGACGTCGAGGTGCTGGTCGCCCAGGCCGTAGATCAGTGTCTGCTTGGTCTCGGCGTTGAGTTCCATCTTGAAGGTGGGATCCTCCTCCAGAAGGCGCTGCAGGCCGGTGCTGATCTTCTCCTCGTCACCCTTAGCCTTGGGCACGACGGCCATGCCCAGCATGGGCTCGGGGAATTCTATCTCATCAAGGATAACCGGCTTTTCCTTCGTGCAGAGCGTGTCATTGGTCTCGGTCACGGTAAGCTTCGCAACCGCGCCGATATCGCCGCAGGGCAGCTTGTTAACGCCGATCTGCTGCTTGCCCTTCATGATGAAAAGGCCGCCTATCTTCTCCATCTTGTCCTTCTTGGAGTTATATACCGAAGTATCCGAGCTGAGCGAGCCGGAAATAACCTTAATAAACGAAATCTTGCCCACGAACGGGTCAACGATGGTCTTGAACACCCGGACGGCCAGGGTCTCGGAATCACTGGTCTTGAGTTCCACAGGTTCGCCGCTGGCGGCATTCCTGGCCTTTACAGTACCCTTTTCGCAATGGGCGGGAACGAGGTTTGCCACTGTGTCAAGGAAGAGCTGGACGCCCTGCTTCTGGATGGCGGTAGCGCAAAGAACCGGCGCTATATCGCACGACTTCACACCCTGCTTGATGCCCATCGCGACCTCTTCGGCCGTAAAGGGCTCGCCCGAGAAGTACTTATCCATCAATTCCTCATTGGTTTCCGCCACTGCCTCGAATATGCCTTCACGGTAGGATTCGGCTTCATCCTTGAGGCTGTCGGGAACATCCTTTTCCTGGATGTCCTTTCCGTTGAAGACTATCGCCTTCATCCTGGGGATATCGATGATTCCTGTTATTTTTCCATTTTCGACAAGGGGCATCTGGATTGCGATAACGCTTTTCCCGAATTTATCCTTAAGCTCGTTGAAGACCTTGGAAAAGTCTGAGTTTTCCTCGTCAAGCTTGCTGATGACAAACATCCTGGGTATTTTCTTCTGCTCCACCGCATCCCATGCCTTTTCGGTACCAACCTGCAGACCGTCCTTGGCACCGACAAGGATGGCCGCGCCATCGGCTACGGAAAGCCCTTCAAGCATTTCTCCGGCAAAGTCGAAATATCCGGGAGTGTCGATTATGTTGATCTTCATGCCTTTCCATTCAACAGGCGCCAATGATGTGGAAATCGAGATCTTCCTCTTGATCTCCTCGGGATCGAAGTCCATGACAGTATTCCCGTCAGCAACGCTTCCGAACCTGTCGGTCCCCCCGGTAAGGAAAAGTATCGCCTCGGCAAACGTTGTCTTGCCCGAGCCGCCGTGGCCCAGCAGGCATACATTGCGCACTTTTTCCGAACTATAGTCTTTCATATAAAATTCCCCCTTCTGGTTGCTGGCTTGACTTATCCGAGCTTGCGGTTTTATTGCCCTAAACAGGTGCACCGGAAAAACGATGGCCCGATCAGAACTGCATTAAAATAAAGGCCGCCATGCCCCGAGTTTAAAGCAAGTTATATTATATCAGATTTTCAACGATGTAAACAATTTTTTATGCAGGTTCCAGGAACAAATATAATAATAACGCAAACCGGCATGAACAGCAGGTTCCGGGGCAAGGCGCACTCCGCCGGCATGATCCGTATATATTCCTGCAGCAGTACAAATGACCTCAGGAGCCGGAATCCTTGAGCATGGCCTCGGCCAGAAGCAGGTCCTCCCTCGAGGTAATCTTGATATTCCTGTCGCTGCCCTCAACCATCCTGACCTTTATCCCGATCCTTTCGGCAAGCATTGCGTCATCGGTGCCCGTAATTCCGTCCGCCACGGCACGCTCATGGGCCTTTACGATGGTCTCCCTCTTAAACGCCTGGGGTGTCTGGGCGCTCCAGACAAACGACCTGTCGGGGGTTTCAAGGATATATCCTTCCGGGTCCGTGATCTTTATGGTGTCCTTAACGGGCATTCCCGCACAGGCAGCCCCATGATGCCTTGCGCCCTCTATGCACCTTGCGATTATTCCCGCGTCCACGAAAGGCCGGGCCGCGTCATGTATCAGTACTATATCCGTGTCCGGCGAAAGCTTTTCAAGGCCGTTATATACCGACTCCTGGCGCTCGCTGCCGCCGTATGCCAGCACGATATCGAAATCCAGATCACTGATGATCTCCCTGACTTTCTCCTCATCATCCCGGCTGATCACCAGCACGATATCGCGGATCAGCCCGCTGCCTGTAAACGCGCGGATTGTCCTTTCCAGTACCGTGATCCCGCCGAGGCCGGCAAGTACCTTGTTGAACCCGAGCCCTGTCCGGCTTCCCTTCCCGGCGGCAACAATAATGGCGCTCACGGCGCCTTCATTGTCAATGCCTAAGTCCGTTTCCCTGTTCATATCCATCTTCCCGTCAGTTTGTCTTCGCTACGGGGTAGTTCATGGTTTTGCAGCGGGCAAAGATCATTCTTCCCGCGGATGTCTGGAGGACGCTGGTAACAACCACGTCCACCGTCTGGTTCTTGTATTTTATGCCGCCTTCAACGACCACCATGGTGCCGTCGTCCAGGTACCCGATCCCCTGTCCGTTTTCCTTGCCTTCCTTGACCACCCGGACGGTCATCTCCTCGCCCGAAACGGCCACGGGCTTCATCGCGTTGGCCAGGTCGTTGATGTTCAGCACCGGAATCCCCTTGAGTTTCGCGACCTTTCCAAGGTTGAAATCGTTGGTGATAATCTTTGCCTTGAGTTCCTTCGCCCGGTTGAGAAGCTGCTCGTCCACTTCCATATGCGGATCCCTGGTTTCCTTCCCGATCCTTACGGGGTATTTCAGGTCCGTTTTCATGATGTTCAGCACATCCAGGCCGCGCCTGCCTTTCGCCCTGATAATGTCATCGTGGGAATCGGCCAGGTGCCGCAGCTCTTCCAGAACAAACCCGGGGACAAGTATTTCTCCTTCCAGGAACCCGGTGCGGCTGATGTCCAGGATGCGGCCGTCTATGATGGCGCTGGTGTCAAGTATCTTGATCCTTGACCGGTCAGCCGCCTCACCCTTGCCGAAAGCGGCAGGGAAAGCGTTGTCGTGCCTCTTCATCATGGCGAAATATATGCCGCATATGCCGAGGAAAACGTTTATGATAATGGACAATGGAACGCCTATAACCGGGATTTTAACGATGGGTATCGAGATCAGGTTGGCTATGATCAGGCCGGCGATCAGGCCGGCTGCGCAAAGCACAAGTTCGTAAAGGGTTATATTCTGAAGCGCGTTTTCCAGCTTTTCCACGGTGGAGGTGGTGATTCGGATGATCTTGCCGCCGATGATATAAAGAAAAATGCCAAGGGCAAGGGAGGCAAATACGATAATCCCAATGCCGGAAAAAGAGGTGAGGTATTCGGTCATGCCGTTCTGTATGAAAAGGAATCTGACGAGCGTCATGCCCGTCAGCGCGCCTGTCAGCCCAAACGCATATTTAATTACCTTGTCCAACATTTAAACTCCCCGGAAAACGATATTTTCGGAGTTCTATGGGAAAGCTGCCCGCGCAGCGTTTTTTCCGGATCAGGTGTTAAGGGATGAAATCCTCGCGTTGATAAGGTCTTCCACGTCCATCGGGCTCATGTTCTTGGCCAGGACCAGCTCGCTGATGAGTATCTGCTTGGCGCTGTTGAGCATTTTTCTCTCCCCGGTTGAAAGGCCCTTTGTTCTTTCCCTCAGGATCAGGCTCTTGACGACTTCGGCCACTTCGAAGACATTCCCGCTCTTTATCTTGTTCATGTTTTCACGGTAGCGCTTGTTCCAGTTGCTGCTTTGTTCGCAAATCCCGCCTCCCAGGGCGTCGAATACCGCGTCGGCGTCTTTCTTGTTTATGATTCCCCGGATTCCGATACAACTGGCGTTGTTGATGGGTATCATGACCTTCATGTCTCCGATCGGCATTTTCATGACATAATACTTTTTGCGCTCGCCGAGGATCTCCTTTTCCTCGATGGACTCAATGATACCCGCGCCGTGCATAGGGTACACAATTTTATCCCCTATTGCGAACATACGTCAACAGCTCCTTTTTCATACATCATCCTTCGCCCCGGCCTTGCGGAAGCAAACATATGTATGAAAGCGCCCCTGCATATATATAATATGTTATTCATAAAGAGGTCTTACAGATGATAGTATACTATAAGGGCTGTTAAAAGTCAAAAACAGCCCATGCCGCGAAAGCCGCGCACATGGCTGGAAATGGCTCTGCCGGCCTTTTCGGGCCCTTCGCATATTCCTATTTTGCCCTTATCCTTGAAAAAAATACCTATAAAGACTACTTCCCCAGGAGCTTGTCGCAGGTATCCACAATGCAGCGGTAACGCTTGTCTATCTCGGTCCTTGCGGTCTGGACGCGCCCCTCGATATCGTCAATGTAATCCTGCATTGCTTCCGCAATGGGAAGGTACCCGCTTTCCGACCTGACAAGGCCCGCCAGTTCATAGACGGCTTCAATACAGTTCATTGCGGGCCTGTTCGGGCGATCCTCGAGAAGGCTTGCGAAGATATCGGAAATATTGAGGATCCTCGCCCCCACAATAACATCCTTGGTCATGATGACGCGGCTTTCGGCCGATACCCCTTCCCCGCCGCCTGCCGCGTATATCAGGTTCATTGCGTCGTCCATCTCGGCCTTCTTCAGGATCCGGGCTATGGATTTCAGCCTCTCCCGGATGATGAGGTTTTCTTCGTAAGCGTTCCCGGCCGACTCGGGCTCGGGACCGGGCATGGGCAGCCTGGCCAGGTTGTATATGAGCGAGGCCTGGCCTATGTTTTCAACAAGCCTCCAGTTCTGCTTTGTCAGCCTTGCCAGGAAGCGCGCTATGACCTCCATGATCCTGGCGTGGGAATATGCGTGGGGCAGCCTGAAGGTGACGGAATATACATAGGTCCTGATAACGCCTTCTATCTCGGATTTCCCCGCCTGGAGCCTTTTTACCACGTTCATCAGGTTCTCGATGTAATCGCCGGAGGCCACCTCCCTGAGGATGCCTGCCTTGCAAAGCTCCGCGAACAAAGAGATATTGCCGGGATCATGGTCCCGCTCCCCCAGTTTTTCAAGCAGCAGTTCCTCGTTGGAGAACAAGCCGGGATCCCTGAGTACCAGTCCGGCCACGCTGTCAGCCAGCGATATCAGGTCCGCTTCGTCGGGAACGCGGGCATTATCAAGAAGCGCATCCTTAGCGGACCACGGATGGTGGTGGTACAGCACTGCGGCCGGGCAATATTCGTATGGGAAATACTCCTTCATGATCAGGTATGCGAACAGGCTGTGGCCGGGCAGCTTCTGACCGTCCAGGTTCCTCCAGTCCCTGTATTTCTCGGACAGGGCCCCCATGTCGTGAAGCATGGCGGAAGTTATCAGGCCTGCCAGTTTCTCTCCTTTTACCTTGAGCCTCAAGGCCATTTTCATGACCAGGTAGGCGGTGATAAGGGCGTTTTCGGCCATCTCCGCGTCCGCCAGAGCCATGGATTCCTTCACAACGGTGATAAAACTGCCAAGGCCGGCGGCGCTGCTCTTCCCGACTGCACGGATGACCTCAAGGGCCTGTTCCGAGGGGCCGGCGAGCTCGCTTTGGGGCATGCCGATAAAATAGCCCTGGGCATAATCAACCCCCAGCCTGCATAGGGTTTCCATTTCATCTCTCGTTTCCACGCCTTCCGCCAGCACCCGAGTCCCCCTGTAACGGGCATAGCTTATGATGTCCTCCAGCATGTGCTGTTTGCGAAGGTCCGTACCGATCCCGCGGATGAGTTCCTTGTCTATCTTGATGATATCGGGCTCAAGGGCGAGCAGTGCAAGGTGATTCGAATAGCCCGACCCGAAATCGTCCAGGGCGAATTTCGCCCCTGCCTTGATCACGATGGATTTTCTTAAGTTTATCTCATCAGGGTCCATGCGGTTTCTCTCGATCACTTCGAAGACGACTTTCATATGGCCGAAATATCGGTCGCGTATGTCGTTGTAATCCTGCTCTTCCAGGGTCGCGTAAGGCGCGGTGTTGATAAAGAGATAGTGGTCGCGGAACCTGTCGTCGCGCGTCATATATGCGTCAAGGGCATTGTATACCATCCTTTTTTCGAGAATCGTGTAATGCCCCGTCGCCTCCGCGTCCTGGATAAGTTCTTCTATGCTCTTGTATATGGGGTTGGTGGGCCTTGAGAGTGCCTCAAATCCGTACAGTTCGCCGGTTTTCAGGGATATGATCGGCTGGAATACGATGGTAAGCTGGTTCCTGTCGATAATGTCCTTTATGAACGTTCTGCGCAATGATGCCCGCTTGGCCTCGTCATATCGCTCCCGGTTGAACGGGTTGGGGTTTTCCCTCTCTCCCCTGAGGACCTCGTGCTCGGCAAAGGAAGCGTATTCAAGGAGGTCCGCCGGCACATCCCCGTCTATGCCCGAGATGGAATATCCCACTGCGACCGGGAAGCTTATTGGTATGCCTTCCACTTCTCCCACGTATTTCTGAACCTTCTGGATAACCTGCATGACTTCTTTCCTGAACTGTTTCAGGTTCCTGATGCCTGTGGCCAGGAGAAGGAAGTCCGCACCCAGCCACCTGAACGGGATAAGGCTGGGAGTCAGGAATTTCCGGAGCACCTCGGAGCAGGCCCGTATGTAGGAATTACCCGCTATCATGCCGAACCTCTCCTGGAACTCCTGGTATCCCGTAAGCCCGATATAGATGAAAGCGACCCTTTCCCCTTCCCGGCATTGAGCCAGGGCATTCCCTGCCACCTCGGAAAGGGCGTTCCGGTTGTAGAAACCGGTCATGTTATCGCGTATGGCCCTCTCCTTCTCCATGTTGCGCTGCATGACTTCACGGGTGATATCGGTTATGACGCCGGTGATCCGGGTCCGGTCAGTGCTGAGCCTGCCCCAGAACCTCATCCAGCGCGTTTCCTCGTCTTCAAAAGTCACGCTGAACTCGAAATCCAGCGGGATATTGTCGCTTACGCACCTGTCGACAAGCTGATCGAACTCACCTCTTGAAATGCTGAGCCTGAACCGGTCAAACAGGTCGTCGGCAGTCATTTCAAGGACGTCCTCGCTGTTTTCCAGCATGGTCAGAAGGCCGGTTATGAATATGAAGATCCGGTTGTTGTAGTCGTATTCGAAAAAGTCAATCTTGAAGCCGGTATCCTTGAGGGTCCTTATCTGGCGGTAGAAATCGGAAATGCTTTCGGACAGGCGCTGATTCCGCTGAAGCTCGGATTCGAGCCTCAGGTTTTTCTCGTCCAGGCTCATCAGGGACTGGTTGAGCAAGTCCGAGATGGCTGCTATGTAGTGCGTTCCTTCCGCCTGTTCAAGTGATATGCCGGTCTGCTCCTCCATGTTCTTTATGCTCTGGGCGAGGACATCCAGTTCCTTCAATACTTTCCGCAGGCTGAAGAATTCATGCAGGAAACTTGTAACATACAACACCGCGCAGACCAGGACCACGATCCTGAAAATTAAGGTTTCATGGCGGCTTTCTCCTGCCATCATCACTATGCTGGCAACGAGAAGACCGATAAACGCCAGGAGGCCCATGAAACCGTTGAATGATCGAAAACCCATGATTTTCTTTGTCTTTTGTACGCTAAGCTTCATTTTATCACACCCGTAAACCGATCATTAAAGCAGATTTACCAGCGCGAAGAAATCCATAAACAACTGTTCACTTATATATCGGCCATTTCTGCGCAAAAACATTACAGTCTGCCTGCCTATTTCGGGCCGCAGGCAGCGGACCTGGCCTCACGGCGCCTGATTGATGCCATTTTCCGAGCGCGATCCTCTTGCAGGATGTAATTTTTTTGAAAACAACCAATTTTAATTGATTCAATTTTCATAAAGCTGGTATATGTATATATGGTTTAATGAAATTCAAACCTGTTTGCGGCCTAACGGGGGGAACCTGATGAAAAGCATAGCCCTGCACATTATAGTATCATTCAGCGTGCTTATACTATTTATCTGCCTGGGGTTGGGGATAGCGTCGTATCTTGCTTCTTCCGCCGCCCTGACGGACATCCTTAACGAAACGATGCCAAAATTCGCAATCGAAGCTTCGCTGACAATCGAGGACAGCATGCGCAACGAGCTTGACGTACTGAACCTCATGGCCTCATCCGAGGTCCTGGGAAAATCGCAGGACAACGGATTTTCCCGTATAGTTTCCGCCTTAGACGCAGAAACCAGGAGGGCAGGGCACCGGCGGATGATGCTGATTGACAGTAACGGAAAGGCCATATCCAATACCGGCGAGGTATTGGATATGAAGGACAACCCGTTGTTCAAGGCAGCGCTGTCGGGTGAAAACGCCGTATCAGACCCGGTTTTCGATGATAACCGGACCGACATAGTCATGGCTTATGCGGTTCCGGTTAAATCCGGCAATGAGGTTACGGGCGTGCTGATGGCGGTAAGGGATGGGCTGGAACTCAGCGAGTTCGCAAGAAGAATCAGATTTGGCGAAACTGGCGAAGCGTTTATCATAAACAGGCAGGGTCGGACGATTGCCCATGCCGATACCCAACTGCTCCTCGACATTATTGAAAACCGCACGACCGACGCCAGCACGGGTGCGACCAGGACCATATCGTCGGATTCCCCCGCGGACACCGATGCGGTAACCTCCGCCACCATGGAGAGCTCTATAAACGGCAGTGACCTGGGGTTTGAAAACTTTGCCGAGGTCCAGCGGAGAATGACCGCAGGGGAAACAGGTTTTGCGACATACAAATACAAGGGCGTTGCAAAAGTGGCGGGGTTTGCGCCCGTTTCGGGCTATGGCTGGTCCATTGCCGTGGCTGTCGACCGGGCCGAGATCATGTCTTCCCTGTCGGACCTGAATTGGATCATTCTGGCCATTTCCGTCGTATTCCTGGCCGCGGGTATTGCGGTTTCCTACTTCCTGGGGAAAAACATATCCAGGCCGGTCATGGAGTTGACGAACCAGTGCCTGACCATGTCGGAAGGGGACTTTACGGCCGGCCTCAACGAGAAGTATGCAAAAAGGCGCGACGAGATAGGCAAGCTGGCAAGGGGATTCAAGAGGATAAACGACAACGTGGCCGTGATAATCAGGAATGTCATTCAGGAAGCAAAGAAAGTGGACGAAGCCAATTCCGTTACCGGCGAAAACATGGCCAGGCTGAACGACCAGATCGGCGTAATGGCATCAATAACCCAGGAACTGTCCGCGAAAATGGAGGAAACATCGGCTATGGCCGAGGAGATGAACGCCACGACCACCGAGATCGAGGCGGCGATTGAGTCCATTGCCGTAAAGGCCCAGCAGGGGGCGGAATCCGCCGGCAAGGTCAGCAGCAGGGCCGACGAACTCAGGAAAAACGCGGAAGAATCGCAGAAAACCGCGCAGGACATACTCCGCGACAATGCGGCAAACCTCAGGGAAGCAATAGAGAAATCAAAGGCCGTGGAACGGATACACGTGCTCTCGGATGCCATCCTGAAGATAGCTGCCCAGACGAACCTTCTCGCGTTGAACGCGGCGATAGAAGCCGCGCGAGCCGGTGAATCGGGCAGCGGTTTCGCGGTAGTGGCCGAAGAGATAAGGAAGCTTGCCGAGAACTCGAAGGAAACCGCCACAGAGATCCAAAATGTTACCCAGCAGGTCCTGGAATCTGTACACCGCCTTTCGGTCAGCTCTGAGCAGGTGCTCAGCTTCCTGGACGGAAAGGTTTCAAAAGACTACGACATGCTTGTGGAAACAGGAAAGCAGTACAACGAGGACGCGCGGATGATAGAGGACATGGTTACGGAGTTCAGCGCCACTTCCCAGCAGATCTACTCCTCGGTGCAAACCATTATCAAGGCTATAAACGATGTTTCCCAGGCGGCCGTGGATGGAGCTTCCGATACCATGGAAATGGCCAACGAAACGAACCTCGTGTCGCAAAGGGCACAGGAAGTGCTGCAGCAGGTAAAGGCCGTGAGGGAAAGCGCGGAAAAACTGTTGGAAACCGTGTCGCTTTTCAGGGTATAGTTTGCCACCTCTTCAAGGAGCCGGGACAATAATCCCGGCTTTTTCATTGCATTGTTATTTTTAAGCTGCTTATACCGGCAAGTTGTCATAGCTGTTCAAGGAATATTGAACAACTTCCATAATCTTAAAAACTTATTATGGTAGAAAAGAAATTATATGATATAATGAACAATAAATACTTCTAAATTTTTGCTAAATACGAATAAATTATGTAATAGCATGGTATATAACTTATAGGTTATAATTTTAAAAATTATTGCAATTATAACCTATAGGTAATATACTATAGTGAGGTTCAGCATGCTGAAGCTGTGCAAGGTATATTACCCGTTACAATTTAACAGCCCGGCTATATATCATCATCCCAAGTTTGAGGATGACCTGAAAGGCATACTTGAGAAAAGCGGGTTACGTGGAGATTTTATCGAAAAATTCAGGAGGAAATTATACTATATTGAGAAAGATATGAATAAAGCCACAAGGTTCAGATGGTTTGAGAAGCTTAAGGAAAAAGACCTGTATTTAATCAAATTCGCAATGGTCAAAAACATCCGGATAATCTGCACTGTTACGGATGCGCCTATACGAAAAATTGTTGTTTTATTGTGCGCATTCGAAGAAAAGAACAACAATAAAGGTAAGGACAGCTATTCGAAATATATCAGCATTGCGCTTGATAGGCAGAGAGAGATCAAGGAAGGATTCATATTGGAAGGGAGGATGGAGTATGAGTAGTAAAAAAGTTGAATTGAAAAACACCTTTGAATATTTGGATGATTTATGCGATGAGTCTCTTGAATCAAAAGCCGAATTGTACGACATCCTGTACGATATTTCCACTAAAATATACGAGTACAGAAAAAGCAAGGGCTGGTCCCAGAAAAAACTCGCCGATTTGTTGGGTGTCAGCCAGGCAATGGTTTCGAAACTTGAAAGCGGTGAGTACAATTATTCAATTGAACTTCTTTGGAAGATTTCCAAAAAGCTTGGCTGGAATCTGACCATCAGTTTCAATGGAAATGTACAAGATCAGGTTTATTCTGTATTTGATTACAGAATAAACCAGGAAAATGACAGGGGGAACACAGGAGATTACTTGGCGGTGGGATAATGATTAATGGAGAAAGAGTCAAAGCTAACTTTCAATTTATTGGTAGCCGTGTGTCGCAGTTTAATCTCGAAACAAATCCAATAAACACGAAAGGGCAAAAAGTAACGACTAATTTTGAATTTGACTACAACGTCAAAAAAGTAGAGGGTTCCGTCAATGAGCACTTTGGGATTTTAGAATTCATTGTGAGCGGTAAGGCGAAAGCCGGCAGAAAAAACCTGTTCAAGATTAATCTCGCAATAGAAGGGGCATTCGTTGGAAATGCCGAAACGCTGACCACGGAACAATTTAGACAAATGCTTGAGCAAAATGGTGTCGTCACCCTGTGCCAAATATCCAGAGCTTTTATACTCAGCGTCACCAGCCAGTCAGGCATAAACCCGCCAGTAAGGATACCGATGATCAATGTTATAGAACTGTATAGAATAAAGCATGCAGAATCGTCCGAACTGGAAAAATCGGCAAATGAACAAGATCCTCAAAAGCCTTGAAGCTTTTGAGGATCTTTTCTGGAGGCGCCACCCGGATTTGAACCGGGGAATAAAGGTTTTGCAGACCTCTGCCTTACCACTTGGCTATGGCGCCGCACGGGGTCACACTTGCACCGCAAGCATGACCTGATAGAAATTCCGCAGAAGAATACATCTCCCGCGATATACCCTCTGCGGACACTATCTTTGGAGCGGGATACGAGATTCGAACTCGCGACTTTCACCTTGGCAAGGTGACACTCTACCACTGAGTTAATCCCGCAAAAAGGATTTCTGTCTTTAACAAAAATCCGTGGTGCCCAGAGCCGGAATTGAACCAGCGACACGAGGATTTTCAGTCCTCTGCTCTACCAACTGAGCTATCTGGGCAAGTCAGCCACAGAAAGTCATGCCTTCTGTGGGTAAAGTGGCGACCCGGAAGGGACTCGAACCCTCGGCCTCTAGCGTGACAGGCTAGCGTTCTAACCGTCTGAACTACCGGGCCATACCCTGGTGGGAACAATAGGGCTCGAACCTATGACCCCCTGCTTGTAAGGCAGGTGCTCTCCCAGCTGAGCTATATTCCCACGCCTGCGTCAGCCAGCGCGCTTTATCAGTATACAAAATCCTGAGCATCCTGTCAATACGCAAGAACAAAAAAAGTATGACCTTTTTTTTACCTTATTCGGCTTTATTCCTATGTTTTCACGATCCGCTGCCTGCGGGCCGGCAAACACAAAAGCCCCGGCGAAGCCACCGATGTGCCGGGCGCTCTGCCGGGGGGAGTGAGGAACTACCTGGAAAGATCCATCAGCCTCTTTATTCTTTCTCGAACATGTCCTTTCCTACACCGCAGTCGGGGCATACCCAATCATCAGGAAGATCTTCAAACGGGGTGCCGGGTTCTATCCCGTTATCGGGATCCCCTACCTCAGGATCGTAAACATAACCGCATACAGTGCAAACCCATCTTTCCATACCCATGCTCCTTTCCAAATCAGCGATATGACGGCAACATCCATCAAAGGGTCCATACCCTTTAAAGATATTACCTGATTATTGATTATATACCCCGGCAGGGAAAATGGAAACCACCTGCAACTAATTCTGTTTCGTCAATGTCAGGTTTTTTCGTATAGGCAGAGTGATGAATTCGTTTACGGCCATATGCACGCCGCGGGCGATTATGTCCGCCATGCGCATGACCAGGGACAGCCTCGTGCTTTGGAGGACGAGGAAATCCATGAACCCGCCCGTGTTTACTATACCTGTTATATGCATATCCCCTACGGGCGGGAGAGTCTTTTTCAGCCCGGCGCCCGGCCTTATGGGCCCGCGGCCCACGGATATGCTGCCCACGTGCTCAAGTATTCCCAGCGACGCGTCGATGGCCACCATGTAGGCGCACGGAAGCTGGCAGGCAATCCTGGTCATCACTTCCTCCAGGTTCTTCGCATGGACCGGCTCATCGAGGGTGCCCAGCACATGGACGCCCGGAAGCTTCCACCTGCTGAGCATATCGCCCACCAGCGGCCCGAGCGAATCGCCGGTTGACCGGTCGGTGCCGATACACATTACCACGATGGGTCGTCTTAAGCCGGGGTCTTTTCTGTGCCTGAGGCCGTCGGCAGCCATCAGCTCGGATACTGCCCGCGCGACCTTGAACGCCGCAAATTTATCGTCAGACCTGAAATAGCCTTTCCCGTCCAAAACTCACACGCAACCTTCCGTTATACTCAATAAATAAGTATTCCCGCGGCATGTCCCAATATACTATTCATGCTACTTTTCGGCCCGTTCGCCGCGATTTGAACCTGTTTCGGCCAACGGGGCGGATGCGGAAATATTTCTGCCGCATCGCCGCGAATAATGGGAGAAAGGCACGGAAAAGGCTTTTCAGTTTCGCAGCAATCGGATATAACTCAAATATGTTCAACCGGCGGAGGTTGTTGAAGAATGCTTTTCAGGCGCGGATACTGGGATACAGGCCAGTGATGCCTTCTTCCCCGTGGTCCCCGTACTTGTACGTAATATGACACATCATAACGCAAGTATCGGAGGATCGGCATGAAATCAACAAGGCTTTTTTGCATACTCAGCTTTATCGGTGAACTGGTACCCATTTACCCGGTTTATGTCTTGCTGTTCCAGTCAAACGGGCTGTCCCTGGGACAGATATCTCTTCTATTGGCCATCTGGGGAATTCCGGTGGTCCTGTTTGAAGTGCCATCGGGCATCCTGGCCGACAACTGGAGCCGCAAGCGCATGCTCACCCTCGGCTACCTGCTCAAGGCGTCGTGCTACATCCTGTGGTTCTTTTCAAAAGGCTTCGCGCTTTATGCCCTCGGGTTCATCCTGTGGGGCATCAGCAGCGCTTTTTGCTCGGGAGCCTTCGAAGGCCTGCTGTTTGACACGCTGAAGAAAAGCGGGCGGGAAGGCGAATTCGACCGGATCTACGGAAGGACTCTTTTCTTCGCCGGCACAGGCCAGGCTGTTTCCATGTTCACAGGCGGCTTCCTGTCTTCGCTGCTGGGCATGTACAACGTGATCCTTATTTCCCTGGCAAAGGGCGCCGTCTACAGGATGTGTGCCGGCAGAGAAGCCCGGCGGTAGGAAAAACGCTCCCGCAAGAAAGGCAGGCCGCCGCTCCGGGCGGCCTGCCGCTTTTATCTTCCAGTTTTCACCCCTTTACAAGGAACATATGTTCGTTTATAATGATACTGCGCAGCCATCCCCTGTTTTGCCGCTTTCCCTGTCTTGCTGCGGGAGGGAGTTCGATGAAGGTATTGATGAAAAGCGTGGACATGATATGCCTGAGCAGCTGCGAGGGCGAAATCAGGCCCCTGAAGTTCCGCATCCGGGAAGATGCCGGCGAGCCGCGCATCGTTAAGATAGATCGCATAATATCAAAAAAGGAGGAAAAGATCGCGGGCAACCGCATGCTGGTGTTTACCGTGCAAAGCGTGATGGACGGCGTAGAGCGCATCTACGAGATGAAGTACGAAGTCCATACCTCGCGATGGTACCTGTACAAGCTCTAGCGAGGAAAGCCGGGCACTGCGGGGCTGCAAAACATGGAGGAATTATAGCCAGTTTTACAGCCAGAAAGCCCGTAATTATAACATAATATTGTTTTGTTTGACCGGTTTTATGGCACGACCAGGCACAGGCAGCATGTCCCGCATGCGGCGGCCTACTTGACACCGGCACCGGAATCGTCATACAATAATACAAAATCATACAGGCAAAAGGCAACGATTGGGAGGAGTAGGCATAATCCCGAAGCACAGAGAGGAAAGCGCTTGGTGGAAGCTTTCCGTGACGGATATGCTGAAGGTGTCCCATGAGCCGTGAACCCAAATCCGCGCCAGGAGAGTAGGCTTCAACGGATCATCCCACCGTTACAGGGGAGGCAGTATAAGGTTAATAACCCGTACTGCGATGAGGCGTGTGCATATTGTGCACAAACACAGGTGGTACCGCGGAGAGCGTTTTAGCCTTCGTCCTATGAACAGGACGAAGGCTTTTTAAGTTTACTTTGGCAATCAATCCTGCCGGTACGCCTGTTATCGCCGTACTGCCGAACAAGCCCGATCCCGGACAACCCAGGTTGCCATAAAAGCCTGCGAGGAGGTTGTTATATGCTGGGCAAGAAGTATGATTTTCGCAATGCGGAAAAACGGTATTCAAAAATGTGGGCGGACGAGGGGATCTACCGCTTCGATCCCGATTCGTCCAGGGAGATCTATTCCATTGACACGCCGCCTCCAACGGTAAGCGGCAATCTCCATATCGGCCACATTTTTTCCTACACCCAGGCCGAAATGATCGCGAGGTTCCACAGGATGCAGGGCAGGAACGTTTTCTACCCCATGGGCTTCGACGACAACGGCCTTCCCACCGAGCGCCTGGCTGAAAAGGAAATCGGGATCCAGGCAAGCCGCCTGCCCAGGGAGGAATTCACCCGCAGGTGCATGGAGATCGTGGAAAAATACGAGGCGGAATATAAGAATCTCTGGGAGTCGCTGGGGTTCAGCGTCGACTGGAACCTTACCTATCAGACTATCAGCCCCATGGCAAGGAGAATATCCCAGAGGTCTTTCCTCGAGCTTGCCAGGATGGGCCGCGCCTACCTGGAAGAAAAACCCGTGCTGTGGTGCACCGCCTGCGGAACATCCATAGCCCAGGCCGAACTGGAGACAAGGGAGATCGAGACTCGCTTTGTCACTATCCCCTTTATTGTCGAAGGCAGGGAGATCCCGGTTGCCACAACGCGGCCCGAGCTTCTCCATGGCTGTGTCGCCCTTTTCGTACACCCGGAGGACAGCCGGTATGCGGGGATTACGGGCAAGACGGCCCGCGTTCCGCTTTATGGCTTTGAAGTCCCCGTTATGGCGGATACGAGGGCCAGCATGGAAAAGGGAACCGGGGCGGTTATGTGCTGCACCTTCGGTGACACCACCGACCTGGAATGGTTCCATAAGCACAAGCTGCCGTACAGGCAGGTCATCATGCAGGACGGCATGATTTCAAGCCATGTCCCGCATATCGGCGGACTGAAGGTCGAAGAGGCCCGGAGCCTTATTATCGGCCTCCTGGAGGAAAGCGGGCTTGTAATAAGGAACGAGGGCCATGTTCACAGCGTTTCGGTTCACGAGCGCTGCGGGAAACCCATAGAGATAATCCCTTCCAGGCAGTGGTTTATCCGCCTCATGGACGAGAAGGAGCGCCTGCTTGAGGCTGCGGACAAGATCCGCTGGTATCCACCGTCAATGAAGACCCGCTACCAGGTATGGGTCGAAAACCTGAAATGGGACTGGTGCATATCGAGGCAGAGGTATTTCGGCGTTCCCTTCCCCCTTTGGTACTGCAAGGCCTGCGGCTCCCCGATATTCGCAAGGGAGGAAGACCTGCCGGTCAACCCGCTGGAGACCGCCCCTCCCCATCCCTGCGGCTGCGGATGCCATGAATATGTCCCGGAAAGCGCTGTCATGGACACATGGGCTACCTCGGCCCTGACGCCGCTTATCAATGCCAAATGGGGAGAGGAACAGGAAGACTCAAGGCTCATCCCCATGACCATGCGAACCCAGGCACACGAGATCATACGCACATGGGCTTTCTATACCATAGCCAAGAGCCTGTTCCATACCGGCCGGATTCCCTGGCGGGATATCATGGTATGCGGTTTTGTCACAGTTGACGGGCAAAAGATCAGCAAATCAAAAAACAACGCCGGAATTTCCCCACCTGAGCTGATCGCAAGGTACTCGGCGGACGGGCTAAGGTACTGGGCGACCAGCTGCAGGCTCGGAACCGACACCCAGTTTTCCGAAAACGAGCTCAAGGCTTCCCAGAGATTCCTTACAAAGCTTTGGAACGCGGCCAGGTTCTGTTCCATACACCTGGACGACTATGTCCCGGCGGAGCCCGAGACCCTGTATCCCATTGATGCCTGGATACTCGAAAGATGCCGGGAAACCACCATGAAATCAAGGGCTCTTCTTAACCGCTACGAGGTCGGAGCCGCCAGGTCCGAAGTTGACATACTTTTCTGGAAAGACTTTTGCGACAACTATATCGAACTTGTAAAGGACAGGCTGTACAAGCCCGAGGTCCACGGCGAAAAAGCGAGGTCCTCCGCACGGTATGCCCTGTATCGCAGCCTTTCCTCCATCCTGAAGCTGTATGCCATCTATGTTCCTTTCATCACTGAGGAAATCTGGCAGCATTGCTTCAGGAAGCATGAGAAGGAACTATCAATCCACCAGGCGCTTTGGATAGAGGACGGCAGGCTGAACAGGGACCTCCTGGAATTCGGGGAGGCCTTGAAGGCAATCCTCAGCGAGACAAGGAGGTACAAATCGGAGCGCAAGCTGTCCCAGAAGGCCGGTTTCGAACACCTGGCCATCCGGCTGGATAAGAGATTCATACCATGGTTCGAACAAAGCAGGAAGGATTTCATGGCCTGCTCCGGGGCAAGGGATATCACCCTGCTGGAAGGGCCGGTCTCGGTAGAGATCAGGGAATGATGCAGGCATATCGCAGGTATGCCATAGGCAGTCAGAATAATGATAATTAATGGAGGCTGCCTTTTATGACAGCCTCCTTATCTTTCAACCGATATCACCTGAAGGTCACGCCCTTCATCACGTCTTCAAGGAGCCTCGCTTCATCCCCGTTGAAGCTCGAAAGGGTGAACAGTACCACAAACTCATCCTTCAGGAATGCGTATATGTCCTGGTTAATACTTACGCCGAGGAAATCCTGCACTCCCTTAATCCTGGCAAGCTCCTGCCCGCCGATGCTGACAGCCTCGACATCTCCGAAGGAAAAACCCATATCCTGGGATTTTAAAACCTGGGCCTGCAGGTTCAAAAAGATTCGCGCATCCTTGACAAAGGCGTACTTGGAAATATTCCGAGCCATAATGCTGATATATGGATTGGTGCCGTCCGAATAATCAAGCGGATAGACCGAGGCAAACAGCAGGGGGATAATCTGCTCGGCTTCCAGGTCCACAGTCTCGCCTTCGCCGCTGCCCAAATAGCCCGCGAAAACGGACAGCATTTGAGCAAACTCTTCCCTGGAAGCAATATACCATCCCTCCGGTATGGGCAAGGAAAAACCGAAGTGCTTGTTGACATATGTATTCCCTTCCACGGTTCCATAAATGTTCCCGGGATCCGCCTCGCCTGCTTTCCCGGATCCGGGCTCGGACCCCTCGGAAGGCTTGGGGGGTTCGGGAGACGGTTCTTCGCTTCCCGCGGGAGTGGGCTCGGGCGTTTCAACCGCCGGTTTTTTGCTGGCTTCGGGCGTGGCTGGCGGCGTTTCCGCCGGCTTGGGTGTTCCGGTTTTTTCATTGCCTGCGCCGGCCTCACCATCACCGGTTATATCCGCGGCTGCATCCCCGGGAATATCCGTGGTTTTATCCGCCGGCTCCTCCTTTTTCCCGCATCCGGCAAGGACAGAAACCAGGAGGATGAATACCAGGAAAATGGCAATGGCTTTTTCCGCTCTTTTCATCGATTATTCCTCCAAACCAAATCCGAAAACCCGTATTTTCTTCGCGGGAATCCCTCATTCCGTTTTCCATCGTCCAATAGTCCGCAATATAGATTATGACACAATTTGGGCCTTAAGACAAGCTGACGGGCTTTCCTTCCGCAACCGGTTTCTTAAAAAACCACCAATTTTCCCTGGGGCACATGGCCGATTTTGTGACATTTCTCTACAAAATCTTGCTTTATTGTTAAAATATCTCTACGTATCTTGACATATATTGACCAAAGCGTTAAAATTCAAACATATAATTTAAATCTGGGGGGGAAACACAAGATGAAGGCAACAGGAATGATCCGAAGCCTTGACCAATTGGGAAGAATTGTTATTCCGATTGAACTGCGCAGAGTATTGGATATAGAGATCGGAGATGGTCTGGAATTTTATTCCGACGACGATTCCATCGTATTGAAGAAATACGAGCCGGCTTGCATATTCTGCGACAACGCGCGTGACGTCAGGCAGTACAAGGGCAAGAATATATGCGGCGAATGCTACGAGCTTCTTAAGGAACAGTCATAAACAATTGGTCTGCCGGAAGAAAGGAACGTACGGTCGATGAGCTGTACGTTCTTTTTATATGCGCCCCATGTCTTGACATCATACTTGGGCTGGCTTACAATGTACCCGCCTGGTATGCACCATGAAAAAGAATTGGGGGTGCCGACAGTCATGAAATGCGAAGAACTGAAAAACGGCGCTTATGAAAACTTGTACCCTTTGAAATTTTACCCCGTATACAAGGATTACATATGGGGCGGCAGAAACCTGGAGAAACTCGGCAGGGATCTTCCCGCGGGCAAGGTCGCGGAGAGCTGGGAAATCTCCGCCCACCACGACGGCATGAGCGTTACGGCCAATGGAATACTGCAAGGATGCACCCTTGAGGATCTTGTCCTCAGGATGGGCGAGTCCCTGGTCGGCACGGAAAGCCATAAGAAATACGGGGATCAATTTCCGCTGCTTCTCAAGCTGATCGACGCCAACGACTGGCTGAGCGTGCAGGTGCATCCCGACGACAGTTATGCGGCCGTCCATGAAAATGGCCCCGGCAAGACCGAGGCATGGTTTGTGCTCGATGCGCAGCCCGACGCAAAGATTATAATAGGTCTTAACCGGGAAATCACAAGGGAGCAGCTCGCGGCGGTCATAAACGAGGGAAGGCTCGGCGAGGTCCTGCAGTACCGCGACGTCAGGAAGGGGGATATGATCTACCTCCCTGCGGGGACCATACACGCGGCGGGAAAGGGCATCCTGCTGGCAGAGGTCCAGCAATGCTCCAATACAACCTATCGCCTGCATGACTATGACAGGAAAAACCCCGACGGAACCTCCAGGCCCCTTCACATAGAGAAAGCCCTGGACGCCATTGATTACGGCCGGGTCCGGGAAAACCGCTTCGCAGAAGGCCTGCGGACATGCCCGGAGCCGGGGCTTACCGTCGAATACCTGGTAGCCGACCCTCATTTCTGCATACAGCGCATAACTGTCGAAGGCGACGCCCTGTTCCAGACCGGAGGCCGTTCCTTCCATGCCCTGGTCTTCCTGTCCGGCCACGGCGAATTGGCCTGGAAGGGCGGAACACTCCCGGTTAAAGCCTGCGAATCCGTGCTCATACCCGCAGGGCTGGAGCAATACAGGATCAGGGGCCAGGTTTCCCTGCTGAAGTCATTCATAGGGAACCTGCAGGATGATATCATAAAACCCCTGACCGAATGCGGATTTACTCTTGAAGAGATCAGGAACAGGGTGGCCGGGCTTGACGATGCCGCAGGCTAATTTCCTACTTCTTACGCCCGTTTGTTTCCTTGCCCGGCTGCCATTTGCCTTTTGACCAGTATTCCTCCCATTCCTTCACCTGCTCGGCGGCTGCCAGTTTCCAGTAATTGTCCACCTGCTTCTTCTGTTCCTCGGTCAGCTTGTTATAGGATTTCCTTGCTTCCTTCAGCGCCGGTTCCGAGATCTTGTAATCCTTGGTGTAGATCCTGTCGATCAGCTCACACACTTTCCTGACCGCTTCATCCTTCTTCGGGACATCTTTATCCTTCTTATCCTTATTCCCGTTTGCCTTGCCGGAATTGTTACTGTTCGAGCAATCCAGGGTTATATTGTCGGAGAATGCCTGGGCCTTCCCGCTAACGGTAACCGTGGCGACAACGCCGATTTGTATTTTCCCTGCGGACGGCGGCGTATATTCAGCGCTGTAGGCTGCGGTTCCGCCCGCCTTGATGGTCCCGGGCGATTCGATTCGCTTGAAAGCCTTTCCATTGACAGTGAAGAGAACGGAGGACACCTTCATTTCACCTGGCCCGGCATTGTACAGTTCCATCGTGATTTTCAATGGCTCGCCCTTTTTGGGCTTGTCGGTGCTTGCATAGGTCCTGGATATGCCGCTGGCGCTGCTGCCGGTCTTCACAACCCACACGGGAGCCGTTACGGCAATGTCCTTGTCGAACTGGTCTACGCGGATATAGTAATAGGGGCGGTTTGCCGGCAGTGTCAGATCCAGCGTATAGGACTGTACGGCCAGGGTTTGGCTTGTCACAATCTCGCCGCCGCTAGAAATGACGGAAACCTTGCCGATCGTTTCGCCGTCGTACTCCTTGAGCTTCACCCTGATACGGACCTGGTCGGACGAGGTATTGACTATGGAGCCCATGATCCGCCCGTTTAATGTATACCTGATCTCCAGGTTCTTGTCCTCGGTTGCGTACACCCTCCTGTTCCTCATCGCGTCATACAGGTCGTCGCGGGTGAGCTTTTTGGCCAGCACCACGGTCCGGGCAGTGTTTGAGCTTCCGAAACCGATGCCCCTGTTATCCTGGTTGTTGGTAGGAGCCAGGTGCCAGCCCTTATCCAGCGCCCTTGTGTAATAGTCGTAGGACCTGTAATACTTGTCGCTGCCCACGGCGCCTTCCCCGTTTCCTACCTCGATCAGGGACACCAGGGCGTCAATATCCTTGTCATAGTAACCGAAATCATGAAAATCTCCATGTTCCTTCCCGGGATGGTTGAACTGCGAGATGGATCCTGGATGCTTTTTCAGTTCATTATAGTAGTTCAGCAGCCCGCCTGATCCGCTGAACCTCTCCTCGGAGGCCGTTTCAAATCCGTTGGTGTTGAACGTGTTTATGTGGCCGTTGCCATTGTTCCAGGCCATTTCATAGCCAAAGATGGCAACAAACTTGCTGTCCGTAAAGGCATCGGCGATGGCCTTTCCGCCGGTCCATTCGACGCTCTTGCCGCCATCGGCCAATGTCGCTTCCGCCGCGTTGTCAAACATGCTCGAGTCATCGGTGACCGCGAAGAAATCCAGCCCAGCCACATCCCTGGCATGACGGTAGGCATCGTTAAGGCTTCCCTTGCCGTCGGACAGGCTGGTGTGGGCGCTTAGCTGCCCGAAGTAGAGATTGTAGTCGTCTATTTCGTCATAATAGAAAGACGGAGGATCGCTGATGACCGGCACGCTGTTGTTCCCGTCCGGCCGGTTGTTCCACCACTGCAGCAAGTTGAAGCCGAAAGGCCATAACCACCACCATAACGGCCAGTATTTCCACGCCGATTCCTTATCAGGCCAATTATTCCTTTTCGTTAGTTCCTCCCAGAATTCCTTCCATTTATCCCAGTCCGGCCAGTCTTGCCCGCGCGATGAATCGACGGACGAAGATACGCATCCTGCCAGACTGGCCGTGGCGGCGGCCGGAACGTACAAGGTGCCAAGGAAAAGCGAAATACATAGAATGAGACAGGCAAAAAACCTTTTCGCAGACATGGCATCAATCTCCTTTACATATCTTGCAGCCTTGAGCAGCATGAAGCGTTAAACGCTGCTGTCAGCCGTATATGTAAGCCCGTGCAGCCGCTGTGAGGCAATGCCGTTTTGAAGGCAATTCTATTATATTCAATTCAGACGCGTTATTCTTGTTTCCCACTTTAAGCCTTATTTTCTTATATATTAAGTTTTTGTTACATGTTACCGAATTAACGTGAGATAACAGACCCGGGAGAAATGCGCAAATAGCCGGGAGAAGACCGGGTTAAGAAGTCTGCCGGAATGATTGGGTGTCATGATGATCAATCCGATTATTTTCTACGCAGAGCTTTATTCCTGCGGGTCGCCAGGGGAATCCTGCACTACATTTTGTCCGATCGCGGCTTTCAGCACAGCCTCCACCTTTTCCAGGGTGGGCACGCCTTCGTGGATTTTTTTACCTTCGACATAGAAGGCCGGCACATACCAGTAATCATATCGCTCCGCTATATCGGGATTCCTGGTTTCGTCAATCCTCTCTATCCGGACAGCCCTGTACTCGGGGTTCTTTTCCGTGAGACTTTTCAGATACTCTTCAGCCCTTTTGCAGTACGGGCATGTGGGGATCATGAACATCGTTACCTTCTTCATACTGCCTCCCTGTTCCTTTCCTGGTGTCTGTTATATTATACCCGGAAGCAGCCTTGGTTTGCTACTCCCTATACGGGCTGGCATCCCGGACGGTTCCGCCCGCAATCATATTGTGGATGCTGCCGGGGTTTGCTCCAATGACATCTTGCAAAAAACAATATCCTTATTAAAAATGAGAAAATAGTTAATTGTGGCATGTATCGACAAGTGATAGAATGCGTTGAATGGATAATTTTACATGCAATTTGCTCAAGGAGGTCTATCTTATGGTTAAAAGACTTCTGGCTGTTATATTGATCTGCTGCCTGGCGTTTTCCATGCTCGCTGGCTGCGGATCAAGGAGCTCCGACAACGATAATGACGAACCACGTAAAAGCGCTTCGGATATAAGCGACAACGCCCCTGCCGGCAAGGCTGATGAGGAAGATAAACCGGATAATAAAATTGATACCGGCAATGCCGGCAACGATTCGTCCAAATCCAAGGAATACACCGTAACCCTTGATCTGCCGGAGGGTTGGGAGGAGTCGCAAGAAGCCGGTACAAGTACCCTGGTTGCTTACCAGTTTTTCGATCAAAAGACCTTCGATACGCGCACATTCTTTGTTTACAAACCGTCACGCATGAGAGGCTCGAATATCGAGGAGCATGCCAGGCTAAACGCTGAGGCAATCGAAAGCAGGTTTGAAGACTTTGAAGCCAGCGAGATTAAAACCATAACGGTTGCCGGCTATCCCGCGGCCAGGTATGATTTGTCGGTGACTTTTGGCGGATTTGAGCAGGTACAGATCTATGTTTATGTTGCTATAGGAAAAGATGTAATCCTGGTGCAAGGCTCATATCTGCCCGGGGACGAGAAGGGCGCCGATGAATTTGATGCTATTTTGGCCTCCCTCAAGATTGAATAAGGGATAAATGCTTTACGGGACGGTTTTTGCCGCAGATCCCCCCACGATGGTTGACGGCGGGAACCGTCCTTTTTGTTTTATGCTTTTTGCTCGGCATCAAGTCTGCCCGGTATTCGAAATATACCTGTCCGTGCCGGAGTTTCCGCGCTTCGTTCCTTGAGGACATCCAATAATCACATTTTAATTACTTAATATGATTATAAATTGATTGTAGCCTGTTACAGCCTATGGTAGTATAAGTTCATAAATTCTGTTTTGCTTACCTGTTGAGGAGTGAACTTCCATATGGCTAAAAAACTGTTATCTGTTTTTCTGGTTTTTATACTCGCTGTCACCATGGTGACAGGCTGCGGCAGGAAGGCCTCCAGCGAAGACAATGATGAGCCTGAAAAAAGCGCTTCAGGTATCGTCGACCTCGATGAAAAGGCTCATGGCAAGGATACGGGAAAAGTTAATCAAAGCGTGCCCCCGGCTTTTGCCGTGTTTCTGCCATCTGTTGCAACGCACGGAACCACTGAAGAAGAGGCGCAGTATTTTGCGGAGCAGGTTAAAGCCGCTTACCCTGATAATTCCCAGATCGGAGAAATTAAGCAAACAACCATAGATGGTCTTTCTGCCCACAGGGTTGATGTGGTTTATCCGATGTATGGAGATATGAAAAAGGAAATTTAGGTCTTTTTCATCAAGGATGGAGAGATGGTTGTGGCTGCCGGCGGCTGTTCGGTCGACGACGAGGAGAGTATAAGAGAAATTGAAGCCATGTTCAAATCCCTCAGAATCAAATAGTGAACGGTTCTTGGGGCAGCATCCGCGATGCCGGAAGAACGGCATGGCAGACTGGCAGCGATACAAAAGGCTGCGACTATAAAAGGGACGGAGACTGTCCCTAAATTTGTGTAAACCTCCATTACGGTGTAGAATAGAAGCACCGTAATGGAGGTTTAATATTATGGCAAGAAGGAATCGTACCCCAGAAGAAAACGCACGAAGAGAAAAGA
>Ga0134100_1000923_pt1 | contig 30535 bp, 34 predicted proteins | sample 11_taG_2_FD_94444 | JGI IMG/M metagenome (GOLD analysis project Ga0134100, IMG submission 94444) | Switchgrass degrading microbial communities from high solid loading bioreactors in New Hampshire, USA - 11_42_5_180_A3 metaG | ecosystem: Engineered > Bioreactor > Semi-continuous > Anaerobic >...
ATTTGGCTGGATCAGCTGAGGATATTGTGAAGAATATCATATGGGTTCCTCAGATTTGGCTGGATCAGCTGAGGATATTGTGAAGAATATCATATGGGTTCCTCAGATTTGGCTGGATCAGCTTTATATACCATCATCAAGGTGATTTAATGGAACTGGAGGATATACTTAACGCCAGAGAGGGCGATAAACTGTTCTTACTTGGCAACGAGGCTGCTGTGAGGGCAGCGATAGAGTCAGGGGTGGGGGTTGCAAGCACCTACCCTGGAACACCATCATCGGAGATAGGCAATGTGCTCTCAGGGATCGCAAAGAGGGCAGGAATGTACTTTGAATTCTCTGTGAATGAAAAGGTGGCCCTGGAGGTTGCTGCAGCTGCAGCTGCCTCAGGTGTCAGATCATTCACCTTCATGAAACACGTCGGCCTTAACGTGGCCTCTGACTCCTTCATGAGCACAGCCTACACCGGTGTGAGGGCTGGCATGGTGGTTCTCACAGCCGACGACCCATCCATGTTCTCTTCCCAGAACGAGCAGGACAACAGACACTACGCCCGCCTCGCATGCGTCCCTCTCCTGGAACCATCAGATCCCCAGGAGGTACTGGAATTCATGAACCATGCCTTTGAACTATCAGAGGATTACGGCCTGCCGGTCCTCCTGAGGACAACAACCAGGGTATCCCACATGAGGGGAGTGGTTGAGGTGGGCAGCAGGATGCGTGAACCTTCAGAGGGGTTCTTCAGGAGGGACCCGGAACGATTTGTACCGGTACCTGCCACCGCGAGGGTGATGCACAGGAAACTTGTTGATAAGATGAAGGAACTGAGGATACGTGCAGATGAATCAGAACTCAACAGAGTATTCAATGGGGGCAGTGATTCAGAACTTGGGGTAGTGGCCTCAGGCGGGGCCTTCAACTATGTATACGATGCTCTTGAATCCCTTGGTCTTGAATTACCGGTACTCAAACTTGGATTCACGTATCCATTCCCTGCAGGACTTGTGGAGGAGTTCCTCTCAGGCCTTAAACGTGTCCTGGTTGTTGAGGAGGTTGACCCCATAATGGAGAGGGAGGTCCTTGCAGTAGCGGGATCCGCCCGCCTGGACCTTGATGTCCATGGAAAACTTGATGGCACACTCCCTGAGATATACGAGTACAATGAGGACATACTCAGAAAAGCCATATCAGGGCTTACAGGCGCACCATCAGTTGAAAGGGAATGTGATGTCCCGGATATACCTGAAAGACCTCCTTCACTCTGTCCGGGATGTCCGCACAGGGCTTTCTATTACGCCGTGAGGAGGGCTGCTGATGAACTGGAACTCTCAGGGGATGAGATCATATTCCCGACAGATATAGGGTGTTACACCCTTGGAATAGAGCCTCCATACTCTGCAGCAGATTACCTCCTGAGCATGGGATCCAGCATAGGAACCTCCTGTGGATTCTCAGCCGCGACCACCCAGAGGATAGTCTCCTTCATAGGTGACTCCACATTCTTCCATGCAGGCATACCCCCACTCATAAATGCTGTGCACAACAAGCAGAGATTTGTGCTGGTTGTCCTCGATAACAGGACAACGGCCATGACGGGTGGTCAGCCACACCCGGGCCTGCCTGTAGATGGGATGGGTGATGAGGCCCCTGAGATCTCCATTGAGGAAATAGTGAGGGCCTCTGGAGTGGAATTTGTGGAGACGGTGAACCCCATGAACATAAAAAGAACATCAGAAACAGTTAAACGGGCCCTGGAACATGAATCCGTGGCTGTGGTGATCTCAAAGTATCCTTGCATGCTCTCCTCTGGAGCGGTCCGCGGGAGGCCAATGGCTGTTGATGGGGAGAAATGTGATCTCTGTCTGGAATGCATCAGGGACCTTGCCTGCCCTGCGATGGTGACCCGTGAGGGGGAGGTGTTCATAGACCCTCTAAAGTGCAGGGGATGCAGTGTATGCCTCCAGATATGTCCCGCAGGAGCAATAAAACCGGAGGGAAAAGGATGAACTACAATATTTACGTCTGTGGCGTGGGCGGCCAGGGCATAATAAAGACCTCGGTCATAATCGGTGAGGCTGCAATGAAAAAGGACATCAACGTCGTTATGAGTGAAATACACGGGATGGCCCAGAGGGGAGGGTCAGTCTCAACTGAGATAAGGATTGGTGAAGTTCATGGATCCATCATCCCTGATGGAGAAGCCGATCTTGTGCTGGCCTTCGAACCACTTGAGGCCATCAGGGCCCTTCCAAAGATGTCTGAAGAATCAGAGGTCATCCTGAACACGTCAGTGATACCACCCTTCAACCTCATGAGGAGCCCGCACCCCTACCCGCCACTTGATGAGATCATGTCAACCCTTGAGGAGAGGGCAGGGAGTGTCAGGGGATTCAATGCAGAGGAAATTGCCCTGAAGGCAGGTCACATACTCTCCCTAAACATGGTGATGCTTGGAGCTGCAGCAGCCACCCGGGGATTCCCTCTCGAATCGGAGTCACTGATCAGTTCCATGAGGGATAACCTGCCATCCAGACTGATTGATGTGAATCTGAAGGCATTCAGGAATGGATTCGAGGCTGCAGCTGAGTCCTGAGATGCTGTTAGAATGAGTGTCAGTGTCTGATGCTTCTGAGAGGGGTTTTAGAGGATGAGGATGTCATCCGAGGACAGGACGGGTATACCTGCATCCTCAAGGGCCCTTATGCCCTCATCCACATCCTCTGTCCTTATGACCACAACGGCCTTCTCACCCTTCTTCTCAACGAAGGCATAGATGTATTCAACATTTATGTCATGGTCTGTGAGGACTCCAAGTATTCCATCAAGGCCGCCTGGTTCATCCGGGACCTCCACGGCTATCACATCGTTGACCCTAACAACGAAGTTTCTCTCCTCAAGGGCCCTCCTGGCCAGTTCAGGGTCGGAGACTATCATCCTGAGTATTCCGAACTCGGATGTGTCTGCAATTGAAAGTGCCCTGATGTTGATGCCTGCCTCTGAGAGGGCGTGGATGGCATTCTTCAATCTCCCCTTTCTGTTCTCAAGGAATACAGATATCTGTTTCAGTTTCATTCAAAACACCTCTTAGCCTTCATTCAATCCATTAACCCTTTCTCAGGTCTTCAGTCAAATTTCCTCTTATCTATGACCCTGATGGCCTTACCCTCACTCCTGGGAAGACTTCCTGGCTCCACGAGTGTCACATTAACCCTGAGGCCTATCTCACTGTGTATATGCTTCTCTATCATCCTCTTGGCCTCTTCAACGTGTTTAACCTCATCTGAGAAGAGCTCGGGGGATGCCTCCACCTGGACCTCAAGTTCATCAAGGAACTCTGGCCTTGTTACAACTATCTGGTAGTGGGGTTCCAGTCCCTTTATCTTGAGGAGGGCCCTCTCTATCTGTGACGGGAACACTATAACGCCACGGATCTTGAGCATATCGTCGCTTCTACCTGTTATCCTGTCCATCCTTACAAGGGTGCGGCCGCATCCACATTCACCATCTCTGAGGGCTGTTATATCCTTGGTCCTGAACCTAAGGACTGGCATGCCCTCCCTTGTGAGTGTTGTAAGGACGAGTTCCCCCTTTGTTCCATTGGGGAGTTTCTCCCCGGTTTTGGGGTCTATTATCTCGGGGTAGAAGTGGTCCTCTGCAATGTGGAGTCCCTTCTTCTCTGTGCACTCCATCGCGACTCCAGGACCTATTATCTCTGTGAGGCCGTAGATGTTAAGGGCTGTGAGGCCCAGCCTGGCCTCTATGGTTTCCCTCATCTCTTCGGTCCACATCTCTGCACCGAATATCCCTGATTTCAGGTTCAGTTCACCGATATCCACACCCTCCTTCTCAAGGACCTCTGCAAGGTAGAGTGCATAGGATGGTGTGCATGTTATCACTGTGGTGCCAAAGTCCTGCATTATCTCAATCTGGCGCTTTGTGTTACCTGCTGAGATGGGGATCACCGTGGCCCCGATTTTCTGGCCCCCGTAGTGCACACCCAGACCTCCTGTGAAGAGTCCGTAGCCGTAGCAGTTCTGTATGCGGTCCTTCCTGGTGGCCATGCCCATTGTCAGGGCCCTTGCCATCACCTCAGACCATATTTCAAGGTCCCTGCTGGTGTAACCTGATACAACGGGTTTACCTGTTGTCCCTGATGATGTATGCACCTCCACTATCTCCTCGTCAGGTACCGCGAACATGCCGAAGGGGTAGGCCTCCCTGAGGTCATTCTTTGTGGTGAATGGTAGCTTCTCTATGTCATCAAGGGTTTCTATATCCTCGGGGAATACTCCTGCATCTTTCAGACGCTTATTGTAGTAGGGCACGTTTTCGTAGGCTCTTTTGACTGTATTCTGGAGCCTCCTGAGCTGTAATTCCTGTTTTTCTTCCTGACTCATACATTCGGCTTCAGGGTTCCATATCATTTCGATCTCCTTCGATGAGCTTTCTTGTTTTTTCTGTCTCTAAAGACTTATATGTTAACTGTCATTATCATTAATTATAATTTGATGGATTTAAAGGAGGATGTTGAATGGATCTTTTAATACTCGGTATCGTCGTTCTCATCTACTTCCTTCTTGTGGGCTACGTTGGATACGTGGCATGGAGAAGGACAGAGACCTCAGAGGACTACATGGTGGCCGGTAGAAGGACCCACCCCTACATCATGGCCATGAGTTATGGAGCCACCTTCATAAGCACGGCGGCCATCGTCGGCTTCGGTGGAATGGCAGGTGTCTTTGGGATGGGTATACTCTGGCTCGTGTTTCTCAACATACTTGTAGGTGTATTCATTGCATTCGTGTTTTTTGGTAAGCGCACAAGGAAGATGGGCCACAACATGTCGGCCCTCACATTCCCGGAATTCCTGGGGAGGAGATTTAACAGCAGATTCCTTCAGTACTTTGGTGGGGCCATAATCTTTCTTGGAATGCCCCTGTATGCATCCGTTGTCCTGATAGGTGCTGCAAGGTTCATTGAAACAACCCTTGGCCTGGACTTCAGCATCGCCCTGATACTGATGGCTGTCATAGTGGCTGTTTATGTTGTTCTTGGAGGTATAAGGGGTGTTATGTACACCGACGCCCTTCAGGGCACCATAATGTTCCTTGGAATGATATTCCTTGTTGTATCGACCTACTACCTTCTTGGCGGAGTTGTGGACGCTCATCAGGCACTCACAAACATTTCACACCTCATACCCGCCAAGGCCCGGGCAATAGGGGCAACTGGCTGGACCAGCATGCCTTTATATGGCAGCCCCTACTGGTGGACGCTCCTCTCAACAATAATCCTTGGTGTTGGTGTGGGTGTCCTTGCACAGCCCCAGCTCATAGTGAGGTTCATGACCGTGAAATCCAACAGGGAGCTCAACAGAGGTGTTCTAATAGGCGCACTCTTCATATTCGTGATGACCTGGAGCGCCTACGTCGTTGGGGCACTTTCAAATGTCTACTTCTTCAGGAAGATGGGCATGATAGCGGTGCAGGCTGCTGGTGGAAACGCAGATAAGATAATACCTTTCTTCATAAAGTCTGCCATGCCCGAGTGGTTCTCGTACATCTTCATGCTGACGCTGCTCTCAGCAGCCATGTCAACACTCAGTGCCCAGTTCCATGTCCAGGGGACTGCCATAGGTAGGGACGTCTATGAGACAGTAAGAAGGAGGAAGGGTGATAGATCCGTCCTCATCACAAGGGGAGGCATAATAATAGCGGTACTTATAGCGGTGGTCCTCGGCTACCTGCTACCAGGAAGCATAGTTGCACAGGGAACAGCCCTTTTCTTCGGGATATGTGCAGCATCCTTCCTTTCGGTCTATGTTGCAGCCATATTCTGGAAGAGGGCCACAAGGCAGGGTGCGATAGCCGGAATGGTTTCAGGAGCCATTGTAAGTCTGTTCTGGTTACTCTTCGAATACAAGAAGACTGCGGAGGCCCTTGGAATTGCCAAGGCACTCTTCGGGGGCCCGGTTATAGCAGCGATGCCATGGCCGGTGGTGGACCCGATACTGGTGGGTGTGCCGGTCTCAGCCATCTTCATGGTGGCTGTCAGCCTTCTTACGGAACCACCCTCTGATGAGCACATCCAGAAATGTTTTAACGGAGTTTAGTGGAGGTCAAGCATGGTACTTGGAATACCTGACCCATGGGTATGGGGCGCATATATCCTCTGCATCCTGATAACAGTCTTCTGCGTTATCTACGGCCTGGTGAACTGGAACCGGGGCGGTGAAGATGAGGAAGAACAGATAATGGAAGAACTCAGGTGGGAGGAAGAGGAGAAAAGGATGGAAGAGGATGAACTTGGTCTTTAAGAGGGATCTTCTCCATCTAATCCTTTAATTTTTTTACCCGGATCTCAGGTTAAACAACAAAGCATGAGAATCCACAGCCCTGAATTTTTGTTCAAATAAAATCAGGTCTCTGTGAAGGGCCCTGTTAGTTCTGTGTCCGGGTCTGTTTTGTTGCATGACTTCAGAGTGGTAGAGAATCAGCTGATGTTTGGGACTAAAAAATAAAAATAAAAGAATCAGGGTTTATCAGAAAAGACCGCTTTCTTCCAGCTTGCTTTCCATCCAGTGAGCCCTCTTATCCATCTTCTCCTTGACGAGAACCGTGATAATGAAGGTTGCCACCGGGAAGAGGCTGAGAACTGCAATGTTCGTCCAGTAGATGCTCCAGATCACACCACCAACAACCTCCCTCAGGGCGCCAACAGCGTAGGTGAGGGGGAGGTAGGGGTGTATCGCCTGGAAAAATGGGGGTAGCAGTTCCACAGGGAATATACCTCCGGTACCGGTAATCTGGAGTACAAGAATTATTATTGATAGGGCCTTACCGGCATTTCCCAGGGCAGAGGTCAGTGAATATATTATGAGCATGGAGCATATGCTCACATAGATGGATGTGAGCAGCAGTAGCATGCTTCCCGTGGTCTGCACCCTCAGAAACATTGCACCGGCAACAACAACGAGGGCCTGGAATACTGCTATTATTATGAAGAGGCCCATCCTACCGAAGTAGACCTGGATGCTACTGTAGTCACCGTACTTCACCCTCATGCTTATCATTGCAACTGCGATTATACCGCCTATCCACAGGGATATGGGTATGTAAAATGGTGCCAGTGCAGATCCATAGTTCTTCACAGGATAGATGTGCTCTTTCTCCATCCTCACAGGGCTCCTGAAGTACTCCCTCACAGCGGAGGGGTCAATGTCAGCCAGCTTAACGAGGCTGTTGAGGTCATCATCGCTGATCATGTTCAGCTTTCTGCTGGCATCCTGGATGGCTGACCTCATGGCCGGCCATCTGGCGTTTGCCATACCCAGCTTCGCTGAAGCATCCTGCATTGCAGCGTCTATCTCGTCCCTGCTGTCCATGAGTTTGTTGAGGGCGCTGTCCATCCTGTCGATGGAGGCCTTAAGCTTCACAATCCGGTCAGTGGTGCCCTTTGTTTTGAGATCAGATTCAATTGCCTGCAATATCCCGAGAACTGAACTGGCCTTCTCTACATTTGTATCAATCTGGTCAATGGCTGTTTTCAGTTTTGGGTCTCCTGTGGCCGAGTAAAGGCTGGCAAGAACCGCCCGGAGATATTTCATTGAGGTTATTGCCTCTGATAGGTGTGACTCCATGCTCTGGACCGTTGAAAGGGCCTTTGCAGGGTCTTTCCCGATGTAACTTTCAAGGAGGCTGTATTTCTCCTTCACAAAGTTGGCGTTGTCTCTGATTTCTGGTAGATCTGTTTTAAGTGAGGACCACAGATTCTGTCCCTTTTCCAGGTCTGAGTTGGCGGTGCTGAGTGTTTCATCGATTTTACCGAGGTTCCCATTAAGTTCATTGATGAATCTCTTTGTCCTGAGTATATCGTCCCTGTTTGCCCTTGCAAGTTCACCTGCTTCGCTTATCTTACCGAATACTATTCCATCAATGGTTTTAACGACTTCACTGTTTATCTTTGCCTGGAGGGCATCTGCCCCAGCGTTTGTTATCCTTGGCGCAACAGGGTTTAACTTGTCATTCACCATGTACTTTATACTTGCCTGTCTGGGGGTCCCGTTCTTTATTGAGAGGAGGTCAGAGCTGAAGTTTCCAGGTATTATGAGAACGGCGTAGTATCTTCCCTTCCTCAGGCCGTCCATTGCATCGGATCGGTCAACGAACTGCCAGTCGAAGTTTCTGTTCTTCCTGAGTTCACTGACAAATTCTGCACCCACGTTCATGTGTGTGCCATTGAAATCCGCTCCCCTGTCCTCATTGACAACAGCAACCTCTATACTGGAGGTCCTTGAGTATGGATCAAGGGTCGCCTGGATGTTGAATACGGCGTAGAGCGCCGGGATGCAGATTATAACTGCGATTACGAAGAGTACAACTGGACTGTTTTTAACGGTCTTCATATCCTTCCAGAATATTTCCAGGGCCTTTCTCATGGGTTTTATGCCTCCAAAAATAAAATATATTTTTGTAAGAAAAACAACTTAATGGACATCATAATATAAAAGTCTTTCGGTGAACGGCATTTAAAATTATAAATACCAATAAGACCAATAATAAATACAGTGATTAAATGGTGGTATTATGAGAATAGTTGAGGAAATGGTTGGTAAAGAGGTTCTTGACAGCTCTGCAAAGGTCATAGGGAAGGTAAAGGACGTGGAAGTCGACATAGAATCCCAGGCAATAGAATCACTTGTTCTTGGGAAGGGCGGAATATCAGAGGGCCTTGGACTATCAAAGGGTGAAACAATAGTCCCCTATGAAATGGTCAAGAAGATAGGTGACAAGATACTCCTCAAAGGCCCTGAAGAATAGACCCGATGGGCCGGTGAAGAGATTGGAGCTCAGGGGAATCTGCAGCATCTGCGGGCGTGCAGGTTTTCTTCACACGTGTAGACTTTGCGGGGCACAGGTATGTTCAGATTGCTACGTTCCAGAGCTGGGAGTCTGTAAGATATGCAGGTCAAAAATACAGAGGAACTCAGAAGGGAGCTTATAGAACTTCTGTCTGAAATGGATGTCGTTCAGAGGGGTAAATTCATCCTCTCATCCGGCAGGGAAAGCGATTACTATGTTGATATAAAGAGGGCGGTAACGGAGCCGGCTGTCCTTGACGTTATAGCGAGGCTAATAGCCGATGCGGCCGGTGAAGTGGACAGGATAGCCGGTCCAGCCCTCGGGGCGGTCCCAATAGCCACTGCGGTGTCACTCTACTCCAGAAAACCGCTCCTGATGATAAGAAAGGAGAAAAAGGGATACGGAACATCAAAACTCATTGAGGGGGATCTGCAGAAAGGTGACAGGGTTGCCGTGGTTGAGGACGTTACAACGACTGGCGGTTCTCTTCTTAAGGCGGTTAGGGCAATTCAGGAGAATGGTGGGATCGTTGAGAAGGCATTTGTTATTGTTGACCGTGAGGAAGGGGCTGTCGAGGAATTTAAAAGGGAGGGCATAACCCTCATACCCCTACTTTCGGTATCTGACTTCAACCATTCCTGAACATTCTATTATTATTTCTCACTATTCCCGCAGGTGCTTCACAAGGTGACCTATCTCCGGGACCACAATTTCGATTCCAAGCTTAACTGCGTTGGGTGATCCCGGCAGTGCAAATATGAGGGTCCCCCGGTAAACGCCTGCAGTTGCCCTGCTGAGTATTGCCCCGGCTCCAAGCTCCTTGAATGAGAGATACCTGAATATCTCACCGAAACCATCAAGTTCCTTTTCAAAGATCCCCCTGAGTGTCTCAACGGTTATATCACGGCTTCCGATGCCGGTGCCGCCTGTGGTGAATATGACTGATACCCCTTCATCGATCATGTCATGAATTGCAGAGATGAGCTTCTCACCATCGTCGGGTATCACAGTGTATTCTGAAACACTGTAATCACGGGAGAGTGCATCAACCAGAAGTCTGCCAGATGTGTCACTTTCGGGTATTTCACCGGTCTCCTGGAACTCCCGGTACTTTGAATCACTGAGGGTGATGACACCGCAGCTGATATTCTCTGGAGCTGAGGCCCTGTGCTCCTCCATACTCTGACTTTTCATATTCATCAACCGTCTACTTAATACTGAATTATGGATGTAACAATTTATTTATGTGGGCGTGATTTATAAGTCTTCTGGTTTTTAGCTTATCGAAAATGATTATAATCCCCTTTCTGACAAGGAGAGAAAAGTAATAAAAATTTATGACGATTTGATCGGGGTAGGGTTTGATATTGGATTGGAGGCGGTTTCAATTCCAATTTAAAAGACCAGAATAAGTTTTAAAAGTCCTGGACCCTACCCGTTTACTATATATTAACAGCACTATTTATAAAGTTTTCGTTAGGTTATTTAAATCAGCATCTGGGAGCCATAATCCCGTTTAAAGGTTTTAAAACCATTTAAATCCAAAAAAACAGGTTTCTAACAGTTTTATTAGATTCTGTGGTAATACTTTTTCATGTCAGCCCGGTTACCATTCAGCAGCTCTGAAGCCTTTAAGGATGGAAACATACATCCACATTTTTGCAGGGATCTTTCCTGGGGCAGTGCAGCTGATTGCGTTTTTCCTCTTCATCATCTCAAGGTACATTTATTAGGGTGATCCCTCAAAGCTGAAGACAGAGACCCCATGCATATTGATAATGTGGTTTTTATGAAGAAGGTTCTTGACGCGTCTGCCTTCATAAATGGATACGTGCCAGAGGGAAGGGAAAATTACACTGTCAGGTCGGTCACAGAGGAGATCAGGGATTTCAGGTCAATGATGATACTGGAGGATGCACTGAGGGAAGGTAGACTCAAAATAACCGAACCCGACCCTGAGAGCATGAAGGTGGTGGAGGACGCCATCAGCGAATCAGGAGACATAATGAGACTTTCCCCCACAGACATGGAGGTCATAGGCCTTGCAGTTTCCCTGAGGGGGGAGGATGACGTCACTGTGATAACAGACGACTACACAATACAGAACACACTGAAAATCCTGGGTATAGGGTTCAGGAGTGTTCTAACATCAGGTATAAGGGACACCTACAGCTGGAGACGGGTATGCACCGGGTGCCGGAGGGTGTACCCCCTGGACTATGAATTTGAGGAATGTGAGATATGCGGTTCAAGAATAGTCCGCAAGAGGCACAGAAACTGAAACTTCAGGTGATTTCATGAAGATAGGAGTGGTTGTTCACGGACCACACATTGTTGATTCTGGCTATGCAGCACAGCTCATAGAACTCCTTAGAAAATACGGTCATGTGAAGGCAAGACTGGGAGGCACCATGGGAAGAACAGCTGTCTACGACGCCCACCTTGAGGATATCATAGACATCTCAGAGAAGAGACTTCCCAGTGAATCGGTTGACCTCTGTGCAGAGGAGGGCCATGACCTTGTTGTACTCATGAACTATGGAAAATCCCGCATAACCGGCCACGGCTTTGGCTACAAGGTATTCCAGAGGTCGGAGAAGAAACCGCCCATGGTCCAGATAGAAAGACCTGGAGAGCCCGATGGAAGTGTTGTACCCTGGAGGAGGGAGGTACTCCCATTCGCAGAAAAGCTTGCAGATGAACTTGGACTTGAACTGGTGGACCCCGAGGAGATATGCCGTGAAATATTCCATGGAGAGCCCTGCAACGAACAGGAACCTGATAGCAGGGAATACCGCAGACTCGTGGGTGTCTCAGAGAACGAGAACATCTTTGTCAACGGTATAGTGGTGGGGACATCAACCTCAGATGACGTCACACTGGTTGCAGAGAACGGCATAATCACAAATATAATCGGGGGCCGCATAAAGAAACACGGCGTCGAGAAGCTTGGAAGGGTCAACCTAAGGGACGCGGTGGTGAAGACAGGACTCCTAAGACGATCCGATGTAAAACCAAGAAAGGTGAAGCTAAGAGAAAATAATAAGGAGAGCTTCAGGGTTTCATTCCTCAACCACGCAGCAGAGGACATCTACAGCCTTCATGACGCTGACCTGGTTGTCACCGTGGGAGACGACACGACCCTTGTGGCAGCAGACATACTCTACAGGTTTGACGTTCCAATCATTGGCATCACAGATGGAGACATTGACAGGGTTGTCAGGAACGGTTTCAAATGCTCAGGTTCCATCATAATAGAATTTGAGGGAGGATGGGATGATATAGTGGGTGAGAGGATCCACAGGGAGCTATTCAGGGGCAGTGACACAATTGAAGTGGAGGACTTGGAAACTTTTAAAAAGGATCTGCTACAGATTATAGATAATATAGGTGCAGAATACACTGTGAGATACACCTAAACGATACAAAGAGGTGTGGAATTGGATTTAGATGATATCATCCATTCCCTTAAAAATTTTGAGGGTGTAACAAGAAAAAGACCGATAAAGAATATTGTTTCTATTCTGAATGATGCCTACAATGTTTCAGGAAACACCTACCTCGGCTACGGTGACGACGCATCTGCAATAAGGATCGGGGAGGGGAAACTTCTTCTACTGGCCGCAGATGGCATATGGGGCCGCCTGATGGACGCCGACCCCTACTGGTCCGGGTACTGTTCCGTCCTTGTTAACGTTAATGACATCGCGGCCATGGGCGGTAAACCTGTGGGTATGGTCAATGTACTGTCAATAAACTCCAGTGAAACCTGTTACAGTGTCATGGAGGGCATAAGGGATGGTGCAGATAAATTCGGGGTTCCAATGGTGGGGGGTCACGTTCACCCCGACACCCCCTACGATGCCCTTGATGTTTCAATTGCAGGGATAGCATCCGAGGATGCCATCATAACAAGCTGTGACGCCAGGCCAGGGGACCGCGTCATTGTCGGGATAGACCTCGATGGAAGGCCACACCCTTCATTTCCACTGAACTGGGATACAACCACGCATAAGAGCCCCGAGGATGTGCAGGCACAGATAGATATCATGGCAGAACTTGCTGAGAGGCACCTCGTAACCGCAGGGAAGGACATAAGTAACCCTGGCACACTCGGAACACTTGGAATGCTCCTTGAAGCTTCGAATGTGGGGGCGAGAATTGAAATGGAATCCATTCCAAGGAACAGATCCGTTGATTGGGACAGCTGGCTTAAGATGTATCCAGGATCAGGTTTTGTTTTAACGGCAGCACCTGAAAATGTAAATGAATGTGTGGAGCTGCTGGAGTCCGTCGGAATAACAGCATCAGATGCTGGCGAAATAATAGCCGATCAGAGGCTTTATCTGAGGGTTGATGATGATGAGGGGGTCCTCTTTGACCTTAAAAGTGAGATAATAACAGGAGTGACCGAGGAAAAATTGTGAAGAACCATGTGAGTGGGGAGATTTTGATGTTTGGGGAAACAGAATTGAGTGAAGAAATTCTATGAGGGAGAAATCATGTTTGTTAAGGTCAACGGGGCGGAAGTAGAACTTCTGGATGGATCCACGGTGAGGGATGCCCTTGAGGCAACCGACGCCCCCTACGTGGAGGGGACACTGGTGTGCCTCATAAGCGGTACAAGGGAACTTGAGAGGACAATAGACACCTACCGCATCAGGACAACAGCAGGCAGCATACTCCTGGAACTCCTGCCGGAAGAGGCACCGGCCCTGGTCGAGGAATGGAGGAGCATCTACACTGGACTTGAAAACATGCGCATCAGGTGGACCACTCCATCTGAGATCGCAATGGGACCCCTCAGGACAGAACTGGAACCCTCAAGGGATGAATTCACCTACGATGAAGATGAGGTTATAATGAGCCTCTCAGGATTCAGCCCGGATTCAACACATATAATAATATCAAAGGAACCCCATTCAGCAGTATACGGTGTCCCAAGGGAGAACAGAGGAGTATTTGCAAGGTTAACAGGCGGAAAAAGGACAGTTGAGAGGTTAACCCCGGATGACATGGTGAAATCAGTTGAACCCGTGGTTGAGAGGAAGAGCATAGTTGAGAGCGCCGCTGTAACAGACCTCAACACAGAACTCGAGGAAGGCAACCAGCTCTTCACCTACGTGAAGGTTAAACCCTCCCCTGAATCACCACAGTCAGTGGAACATTTCTTCTCCATGGTGGAGGACGGGAAACTCAGGGTTGACTACGAGGCAAATTCATTCATAGGCTTTTACTCACTCCAGGGGATAAAAAAAGACCCCGAAAAAATCGACAAGAGAAACCGTGGAGCAGTGACACTCAGAAACACGGGAAGGGGCTCTGGAAGGGTCTACATCTACAGGGAGGATAGGGTTTCAACCCCATCCCATAACCTCATAGGCCATGTCACAGAGGGCATGGAACTGGTTGACATAGCAGGCGAGGGCGACCAGATAACAGTGGAATGCGAACCTGGAAGGATAATGACCGTGGCCATGACCCAGAAGGAGGCCGAGGAGTACCTCAGGGGATACGGTATAGAACAGATCCGTGAGGGTATAATGGACGATGATGCCATTGTGGTGGTCCAGGACCCACCCTACACCATGGACATCCTGAGGGAGGGAAAGGTCAGGACCCTTGGCATTGATCCGGATAAGATTCTTGAGATAGAACTTGATCCGGCTGCCCCCAGATCCTCATGGTACTTCCGCAGGCTCACAGGTCTCATCGACACACCGATAGGATCCCTCAAGGTACACTTCGCCTTCCCTGGAATGAAGGTGGTCATGTTTGAGGGCGATAAATCACTGGCAAAGGGCCTCATACCTGAAAATACACCTGAGAGATGCGTTAAGAAGGGTAACATAGGCATAACCAACATGTCACGGCGCCACATAGGCATGGTGGGTGTCAGACTCGAAGACAACGATGAATATGGCCCCACAGGGGAACCATTCAATGGCACCAACATGATAGGTAAAATCACAGGTGGAATTGAGAATGTTGAAAAACTGAAAGAGGGGGATACCGTATATGTCCGGGAAAGAAAAAGAGGGTGAAAAGGCAACCAGGATGATAATACTGGGCCCATCGGCGAGGCTGAGTTCATCGGAACTTGTCCAGAAACTCCACCTCCTTGGCCTTCCCCTCACAATAAAGTCAACATGCTATGGAGCACTTATCCATGGAGATGAGGACGTGGTGATGGAGGCCGTAAAAAGGATAAGGAGCCTTGACCCCCCCAACATATTCACGAAGGAGAGGGGCTTTCCACCGGGAGACCCCCGGAGATGCAGAGGACACAGGGGGGCCGCCCGGGAGGGATACCATCAGCTTGAGAAGGAATTCAAACTCCTGGGCTACGTATGTGAGGCCCTTGAAAACCCGCAGGAGGTCGCACCCGAAATAAAGGAGAAGATCCCTGTAGATGAATTCCGCAGGATAGCTGAAAAAGCTCAAAAATCAAAACAGAAAACATAGGCTGGTTAAAATGAAAATAACATCATCATCAACTGGAGAGGAACTGAGGGAACTTGGCATCTGCATACATGAACTTGTAAGTCGCCTGCCCCTAACAATAAGGAGCAGGGAATCACCCGGCCTCAGAATAGAGGACGGAAAGGTGGTGGATGATAACTACACAGGACCCGTACTTGAGAAGGTCCTGGAATCAGGGGAAATAGCCAGGGAAACACCTGACAGGGGACCCTACCGGGGGATTCCCGTCGTTGTCGTACCCCTCAAGGAAGAGGGCGAGGTCATATGTGCTGTGGGCATCGTTGACGCGACAAAGGGACTCTTCACAGACATGGTTGAGATAGCCAGAAGACCCCAGGACACAGATAAGGGGGAATTCTATTGAAGATAGCCATATTTCCACCAAACTCACTGATACTGGCGGATCTTGTTGAGAGAAGGGGACATGAGCCACTGGTAATCCAGAAGGAAATAAAAAAGAAGGTCACAGACCCTGAAATAGACTCACCTCCCTTCAATATAACCGAAGAGGACCCAATCAGGGGACTGAAGTACGCTGCAATAGAGGTTCCATCAGGTGTCAGGGGGAGGATGTCAATCTTCGGCCCGCTCATAGAGGAGGCAGATGCAGCCATAATAATGGAGGAGGCACCCTTCGGCTTCGGGTGCATAGGCTGCGCAAGAACCAACGAACTCTGCGTCTTCCAGCTCAGGAAGAGGGGCATACCAACCCTTGAACTTAAATATCCCCGCACACGTGAGGAGACAATAGATGTTGTCAATAAGATAAATAATTTCTTAGATGAACTGGAGGCTCAAAATGGTTAAAATAGCCCAGATTTCATGCGGAACCGACTACAGCGGTGTTCAGAAGGAAATTGAAAAGGCCGCCGAAACCTTCGGGGCGGAGATAGTGATCCCCGAGGCTGACCTCGACTACATAGATGAGGCCTATGAAAAGTTCGGGTTCAACTGTGCCAGCTCAAGCATAAAACTGATGATAGCCAGGGCAATGTCCCTAGTGGAGGGTAAAACAGATGCCGACGCAGTCTTCATAGCAACTTGCTTCAGATGTGCCGAGGGCGCCCTTGTAAGGAATGAGCTCAGGAGGTTCATCCAGCAGAACACCAGACTGCCAGTGGTAACCTACTCATTCACAGAGAGGACCAAGGCAGATGAACTGTTCATACGTATGGAGGCCCTGGCCACCATAGTCGCAAGGAAGAGCATACTGGCAAGGGAGAAACAGGAGGGCCTCACCCTGGGTATCGACTCAGGATCAACAACAACCAAGGTTGTACTCATGGAGGATAATGAGGTCATAGGTACCGGGTGGCTGCCAACAACCGATGTCATAGGTTCAGCAGAGAAGGGCATAGAGGAGGCACTCTCAGGGACCGGCTACAAACTTGAGGATATTGATGGAATGGGTGTCACAGGATACGGTAGACTCACAATAGGGAAGCACTACGGGGCGGACCTAATCCAGGAGGAGCTGAGCGTCAACTCCAAGGGTGCGGTGTTCCTGGCAGACCACCAGAAGGGAGAGGCAACGGTGCTGGACATAGGTGGTATGGACAACAAGGTCATCACGGTCAACGATGGCATACCAGACAACTTCACCATGGGGGGTATCTGTGCCGGTGCCTCCGGCCGTTTCCTTGAGATAACCGCCAGGAGACTCGGCGTGGAGATAGATGAGCTCGGAAGCCTCGCCCTCAAGGGCGACTACAGGAAGGCCCTTCTGAACAGCTACTGCATAGTCTTCGGTATACAGGACCTTGTCACAGCCCTGGCAGCAGGGACCTCCCGCGAGGATGCAGCAGCGGCAGCATGTCACTCTGTGGCTGAACAGGTCTACGAGCAACAGCTTCAGGAAATAGATGTCAGGGAGCCCCTCATACAGGTTGGAGGAACATCACTTATAGAGGGCCTTGTCAAGGCAGTCAGCGACATCCTTGGAGGTATAGATGTCATAGTGCCCCCATACTCACAGCACATCGGTGCAGTGGGAGCGGCGCTCCTTGTTTCAGGGATGAAGAAGGCCGGTGAGGGTTAATATGGGGATACAGATAGAATGCTATGACCCCCGCGGGGCAGCGGTGTACGACATAATCACCAGGCAGGTTCTCCAGGACCTGCAGCTTTCAAGGGCCATAGATGACCTGAGGATATGGGTTGATCCAAGGGAACCGGTTTTCATAATAGCTGTTAAGACACAGAAAACATCCGAACCCATTCACCTTGAGGATATGGCTGAAATGGAGGTTGATAAGGCCACGGGTTCCATTCATCTAAGGATAAAGGATGAGACCTACCTCCCACAGCTACTTGAAAGGCTATGGGAAACACAGGGAAGGGGCAGGGTCCGCCAGCCCTCCAGGTTTGAGGTGATAATTGATGACCCGGTCTCAGATATCACCGGGATGACGGTCCATGACCCCTCACTCAACCTCAAGAAGAGGGTGTACGATGCAATCTTCCGGATAATACCCGAGGGATTCCGGGTTATAAGGGACCTATCCGAGGATAACCTGATAGCCCTCGTATGCACCGATGAGGTACTCCGGGATGAATGGATCCTGAAGGCGAAGGAGATAATTGATGGGATGAGGTGAAGAAATGTCAGATCAGAGACAGACAAGATTTGCACACATAACAAAGGTCCACCCATGCTTCAACGAGAAACTGCATGACAGGGTTGGAAGGGTGCATGTTCCAATAGCACCCCGCTGCAACATTCACTGCAAATTCTGCACCAGGGACATAAATGAATGTGAGAGACGGCCCGGAGTGACAGGAAGGCTCATGACAGCTGATGAGGCCATAAAACACGTGGAAAAGGTCAAGGAGGAGATGCCAATAAGTGTAATTGGCGTAGCCGGTCCAGGAGACGCTCTGGCCAATGAGGAGACATTCGAGTTCTTCAAGAAGGCAAGCAAGAAATTCCCTGACCTCCTTAAATGTATGAGCACCAACGGACTCCTTCTACCCGACAAGGCAGATGAACTCGCAGAACTTGGGATTAACACCGTCACCGTCACCGTGAACGCAGTGGACCCCGAGATAGGGGAGAAGATATACTCCTTCGTCGTCTACAAGGATAAGGTCTACCATGGAAGGGAGGCATTTGAAGTTCTCTCAAGGAACCAGCTGGAGGGTATTGAGAAGCTCGCTGAGAGGGGGATAATTGTAAAGGTCAACAGCGTCCTCATACCCGGACTCAACGATGAACACATAGTTGACATTGCAAGGGAGGTTAAAAAGAGGGGAGCGTCCCTCATGAACATAATACCACTCATCCCCATGGGCGAGATGAAGGACTACCCGAGACCAACATGTGAACAGATCGAGAGGGTCCGCAACGAAGTTGAAAAGATAATACCAGTGTTCAGGGCATGTACACAGTGCAGGGCAGACGCCTACGGAATCCCCGGGAAGAAAGAAGCTGATAAACACCTTGACATGACACCAGCAAGCCACTACTGACCATGGATAGATGAACATGAAGACCATTGAATGGAAGGATGGAGAGCTGGTCCTCATCGACCAGCGCAAGCTACCTGACTCCCTCGAGTACTTCCGCTGCAGGGACTACAGGGACGTTATATATGCCATAAAGAACATGGTTGTCAGGGGTGCACCGGCAATAGGGGTTACAGCAGCATTCGGGGTTGCAATGGCGGAACTCGCCGGTGAGGATGTTGAGGTGGCAGCAGAGGAAATAAAGGCATCTAGACCAACAGCAGTGAACCTGTTCTGGGCCGTTGACCGTGTGATGAAATCAGAATCTCCCCTGGATGAGGCCATCACAATGTACATGGAGGACATGGAGACCAACAGGGCAATAGGAAGACACGGCGCTGGGCTCATAGAGGATGGTGACACGGTTTTAACCCACTGCAATGCAGGGGCCCTTGCCTGCGTTGACTACGGAACAGCCCTTGGGGTTATAAGGGCCGCATGGGATGATGGGAAAAGGTTAACAGTCATATGTGATGAAACAAGGCCAGTCGGCCAGGGTGCAAGGCTCAGTGTCTGGGAGATGCAGCAGGAGGGCATACCCGTTAAGCTGATAGCGGATGTTGCAGCAGGCTACCTGATGCAGACTGGCATGATCGATAAGGTGATAATAGGCGCCGACCGTATCGCAGAGGGGGGCGTGGCAAATAAGATAGGCTCCCTCATGGTTGCCCTGGCAGCAAAACGTTTCAATGTCCCCTTCTATGTTGCAGCACCCATGAGCACATTTGACACGGAAAACTCCATCTATGACATCGAAATCGAGGAGCGGGATCCTGCAGAGGTTCTATATTATGGTGGATGCAGGATAGCGCCGCAGGATACAGAGGCCATTAACCCTGCATTTGATATCGTACCATCGGACCTCATATCAGGTATTATAACTGAGAAGGGTATCCTTGACCCCCTCTAGACTCTGAAATCATAGAATAAACCCCTTTTTTATATCAGGGAGTTATACCCTTTTCATTTTTTTCTGTATCTGAAGAGGGAGTTTTCCTTATTCTTGCGTCGATGCCCATATGCCAGACCCCGGGGCTCCTTGATTTAACCCTCCGCATATCAAGGACATCAACATGGAAGGGCTTCGCAGCCTCCTTCAAACGGTTCACAGGCGTTTTGAAGTCCCTTGCAAATTCATAGTAGTGTATCACTCCACCGTCCCGCAAGGCCCTGATGGCATCATCAAGAAATTCGCAGGCACTTCCAGGGAGGTTCATTATAATATGGTCAGCGAAGCACTCCCTGTCCCTGAGAAACTCCCTAACATCACCTTCAACTGCAACTATAACATCCTCTGCATGGTTCAATCTGGCATTCTCCTCTATGTACTTCACAGCTACAGGGTTTATGTCAACGGCGTAGACGCGTGAAGCCCTTCCATGCCTTGCAACTGCAATGGCGAAGGGTCCAGCCCCGGCGAACATGTCAAGGACAACCTCACCATCCTTCACCTGAGCCGCTACAGTTTCCCTCTCATTTGCAAGTCTGGGGCTGAAGTACACGTCCTTTATATCCACCTTTATCCGGCTTCCATACTCCTGATGTATGGTCTCTGACAGCGCTGACCCTGCAATCAGTTCAAGTTCTCTGGTCCTGGTAACTCCCTTCACACCACTCCTCTTCATGTAGACAGCCTTTCTGCCTGTGAATTCAAGGGCGGCTTCACCAATGATGAAACGGTAATCCTGAAGCTCCTCCGGTATCTCAAGTATCACAGTATCTCCTATTATGTCAAATGACCTCCTGATTGATGCAAGGGCGTCTTCAGGGATTTTTGATTTCAGTATGTCGGTGAACCTTGCAGGGGAGCGTTTGCTCTCCTTAAATTCCCGATCAACAATTTCAGCACCATCGATCTCAGGGATCCTGACGTCCTCCCTGAGGGGTATGTAAACGTGCTCATGGTCCCGGCTTATACGGTAGTCCCTGTTCAGCAGTGACCCAGCAACAAGCATCTTTATGATATCATTCGCCATCCTCTTTGGAACCTTCAAGCCCTTCATGATTGAAACTTCCCCTATCTTGAGTCACTTATTATATTGGTCACGTGCATATATACCGTTATTAATGGTTTCTGATACTGATTATGGAGGGTTAAGATGCTATACATAATTGGACTGGGACTCTACGACGAGAATGACATATCAATCAAGGGCCTGAGGGCCATAGAGGACTGTGACGAGGTTTACGCTGAATTCTACACTGCAATGCTCCAGGGGTCCAGTTTATCGGCAATCGAGAGGAGAATAGGTAGGAGTGTGAAGGTCCTGGGGAGGGGAGAAATCGAGGAGGAAAGAATCCCCATTGAAAGGGCCCTGGAGCTTGATGTGGCCCTCCTTGTTGCAGGGGATCCCCTTGTTGCAACAACACACACGGAGCTTCTCATAGACGCCCACAGGAGGGGCATAGAGACAAGGGTTATCCATTCGTCATCCATAATATCAGCCGCTCCTGGTCTCGCAGGCCTTCAGGCCTACAAGTTTGGAAGGATAATCACAATACCATTCACCTCTGATAACTACTTTCCCACATCACCCTACACCAACATAGGGGAGAACCTTAAGGCAGGTTCCCACTCCCTTGTGCTCCTGGATATCGAGGCCCACAGGAATAGATACATGACGGCAACTGAGGGGCTCAGGTATCTCCTGAAGGCATCAGAGAAACTTGATGATGGTACAATTAGTGGCGAAACCCTTGCAGTTGTCATAGCAAGGGCTGGCTCTGAGAAGCCCCTTGTGAGGGCTGATAAAATAGCTACACTCGTTGAGGAGGACTTCGGTGATCCACTCCACTGTCTTGTGGTCCCGGCGGGCCTTCATTTCATTGAGGCAGAGTACCTTGTTGAGATTGCAGGGGCACCCCGGGCAGTGGTGGAGCGGATGATCATATAGCTTATCTCAGGAGGTACTCACATTTTTCAACATTCTGGAGGGGGATGATTATCTCCCTCTTCCCGAATTCCCTCTCAGAGAAGCTCACCAGTATGAGGCACTTCTCCTTATCAACCTTTATCATTTCAACCCCAAATTCACCCCTCTTGAAGTGATGGACGGTCCCGTTTATCATGGTGAGCTCCATCTTTTCTATCATCTAAACACCACTTAATAATCTGTCAGGGTTTTTATTTATAATTTGGCAGCGATCATGGATTTTCAGTATCTTCTGGTCTGGCGGTTATTTTGTCAGTTATCATGGAATGTTCCTGGTTTCTGAAGGTGACTGTGAAGGTGTTCGTCGTGGATTGGCCCGTGTTATCATGGAATGTTCCTGGTTTCTGAAGAGACCATTTTTGGGGTTTTGAAAGGTATTTCGTCAGTGATTATGAATATTCACAATTTCGTATCCCGAAAGATTATTCATTTTTAGAAGCAGAGTATTTACCACTGCATGACATTTTTCACTGAGGAGGTGTTACTGTGGGCAGAGTGCATGCCGATGGGGGTAAATCAACACGTGACCTCATAGACGCCAGGAAACTGATTGAACTGCTTCCACTGAAACCCGGAGATACGTTCCTCGATGCTGGATGCGGTGATGGCTTCATTTCACTTGAGGCAGTGAAGGCCGTGGGAGATGAGGGGATGGTAATTGCAGTTGACATATACCCTCCATCAGTTGAAGCCCTCAGATCGGCTGCCGCAGGGACCAAAAACATTGTAACAATCCTTGATGATATAACCAGGAGGCTTCCAGTTCCCGATGGGACAGTCGACATTTACTTCATGGCAAATGTGTTTCATGGGATAGTTACCAACGGGGAGGTTGACTCCCTCCTTGCAGAGGTGAGGAGACTTCTGAAGGAGGGGGGTAAAGTTGCCATAGTTGATTTTAAGAAAATTCCGGGGACTCCCGGCCCACACCCTGACCTGAGGCTATCTGAGGATGAGGTCATCGGGATCCTCCGGGAGAAGGGATTTGAGGTCGAGGATGTGATGGATGTGGGGTCCTTTCATTATCTTGTCCTTGGATCTATGATCTGATGAGTGCTGTACCTGCTATATCATTAGCTGTAAACTCCAGAATGAACGTGGGGTCCTGATAAATGTTGATAAATGATATAATCAGTAGAGAGGGGTGTACCTCTGGAGAAATTCCTGTTTCTCACGGTCCAGAATCCTCAGTGCTGACATGTTCTGGGGTGATGAAGCCGCACGTTCCTCCACAAGGTTTCTGAGGGTTCCGTTCCTTATATGCTCACGGACCTGGCTGATTATTAGCTCAAGGGTGTGTCTGTTTCTCTTCTGGAGATCCTCTGCTCTGGTATCACAGATACCGTAGGTGTCCAGTGGATAGGTGTGACTCTCTGTCAGGAGGATCTTTAGTCTCCCGTATAGCTCTGCAGTGGCATCTGAGAAGAGGTCCATACCCATGTAGGTGAGGATGGGAATGAATGCAGGGTGCGAGAAGGTGGAGCAAAGGAGGGTTTCAGGCTTCAAAGATTCCCTCAGTGCAGTTAAAATTCTCACAAGGTCCCCTGGCCTCTGAAGCAGTTCATCCATATTTGCAACTATGAGCCTACTGAACCCCATCTCCTCAAGTTCAATGGCGCACCTTATCCGCAGGTCCTGGTAGCCGGATCCATGTATGAAGGCATAATCTGCATCGGAGCCGGAGGCCATCCTGAGGGTTTCCTCAACACCCCACTCTGCAATCTCCCGGGGGACACTGTAGGGTATGGTCTCATGGGGGGCTATCTCCATCCCTTCATGTTCAAGGAGTAGGGGTGTTTCAGTGTCATCAAGGAGGCCCAGCCTTGCGGGACCGTCATGTAACTTTATCTGATATCTGGTCATGGTCATGCACCGTCATACCTACTTGAGGCACCCTTCTACTTAACCATTTCCAGAATGGTGTAACCTTAAAGGTTACACTCTGGTGAATTTTAGGAATCTTTATATACAGATAAAAATCACAGTCTAATAAGAAAAATCTGAGGTTTGCTAACCAGCGATCTTTCAGGGTGTGAAAACAATGTCAGTTCTAAAACGCCTAAAGGAAATGTTGATGGGTGAGAAGAAGGAAGAGGACAGCAAAACAGAGAAACCAGTGGAAACAGATACTCCAAGCGAGCCCATTAAAGAAACTGAAAAACCTCAACCTGAAGAAAAACCTTCAGATGAACCTTCACCATCTGCAGAGGAAAAAGCCCCTGAAGAAACCGTGGAGGTTTCTGAGGCCCCTGAGGCTGAAGAAACTGTTAAGGTTTCTGAAGTCTCAGATGAGGAAACTGCAGATGCTGATGAAGCTGAAACTGAAGAACCAGCCGAAACCTCCGATGAAAATGAGGAGCTTGTTGAGGATGAAGCCTCTTCGGAGGATTCTGATTCCGATGAGGGATCAGAGGATGAGGAGGAAAAAAGCGAAAGGAGTGATATAATGACCCTACTGCAGAGAGATGAAAACCTGATAACAAAGGGTGATATTGACAAGGAGTTCTCTGAGAAAATAAAGGCAGCTGGAGGAGACAGTCTGGAATACTGTTTCCAGTGCGGTACATGCACAGGTTCATGCCCATCAGGAAGAAGAACCCCCTACAGGGTAAGGCAGATAATAAGAAAGGCCAACGTGGGATTAAAGGACGATGTAATCTCAGATCCAACACTCTGGATGTGCACCACCTGCTACTCCTGCCAGGAAAGGTGTCCACGTAAGGTCAAAATCGTGGATGTTGTGAAGCTTGCAAGGAACGAAGCAGCCAAGGCAGGATTCATGGCACCAGCCCACAAGGCCGTCGGATCATTCGTTATAAAAACAGGTCACGGTGTGCCAATAAACGACGCAACAATGGCACTCCGAAAGGCAGTCGGCCTCGGAGAACTACCGCCAACAACACACCAGTTCCCAGGAGCCCTTGAAGAGGTTCAGAAAATCATCAAGGCAACAGGCTTCGACCAGTTAATAGGATACAACTGGGAAACAGGTGAACTAGAATAAGGAGGCATGCAAATGGAAATCGCATACTTTTTAGGATGTATCATGAACAACAGGTACCCTGGAATTGAAAAGGCAACAAGGGTCCTCTTCGACAAACTCGGAATAGAACTCAAGGACATGGAAGGAGCATCCTGCTGCCCGGCACCAGGGGTCTTTGGTTCATTCGACAAGACAACCTGGGCTGCAATAGCAGCAAGGAACATCACCATCGCCGAGGAGATGGGTTCAGACATCATGACAGAATGTAACGGATGCTTCGGCTCACTCTTTGAAACAAACCACCTCCTCAAGGAAGACGAGGAGATGAGGGCAAAAATCAATGAGATCCTCAAGGAGGCAGGAAGGGAATACAAGGGAGAAGTCAACGTAAGGCACCTTGCTGAAGTCCTCTACAATGATGTGGGACTTGACAAACTCTCAGAAATCATTGAAAAACCCCTCAACCTTAACGTGGCAGTGCACTACGGATGCCACTTCCTCAAACCAAGCGATGAGATAAACATAGACAACCCGGAAAGGCCAACAATACTGGATGAACTCGTTGAAGTCACCGGAGCAAAATCTGTCGACTACAAGGACAAGATGATGTGCTGCGGTGCCGGTGGTGGAGTAAGATCCAGGGACCTGGATGTTGCACTGGACTTCACAAGGGAAAAACTCACAAACATGAAGGAAGCAGGTGTGGATGCAATAGTCAACGTCTGCCCATTCTGCCACCTCCAGTTCGACGTGGGTCAGATGGAGATCAAGGACAAGTTCGGTGAAGAATTCAACATACCAGTACTCCACCTTGCCCAGCTACTGGGACTCGCAATGGGTCTTCCAAAAGAGGACCTTGTGGTTGACGCCCACCAGGTATGCGTCGACGAGTGCCTCGAAAAACTCGAGGAACTCGACCGCCTTGCACCTGGAAGCGGATAACCCCACCAAATATTTATTTTTCAAGGGGAGTTAAACTCCCATAAATAAACAGAGGTGTTTTTTTGTTTATAGCCACTTTAAAGGGAATATTCACCCTTAAAGATCTTCCAGAAGAATTCAGACCCTTTGTGGACTACAAGGCGGGACTTGAGAAAAAGGAACTCACAGATGATGATGAAATAGCCATAATATCCATTAAGGGCACCCAGAGTAACCATGTGCTCTTCCTCAGCTCCTACAAAAACGTTGATGAGATTCGAAAGGAACTTGAAGAAGCAGGCGCAAAGATAAACCACACGACCCTAAAAATTCTGGAAGGACACCTATGACACTACCAGTAGAACAGACATGGTTCGTCCTGGTTGAACTTTTAACAGACCTTAGAAAAAGGGATGTGGATGTACCCACATCAATCACAGAGGACGTTAGACTGGTCAGGACGTCAATAAACTTTTACAAATCAGACCCTGAAAACCCTGAAATGATGAAGGAGCTCAAGAGAATAAATGACATGCTAAACTCCATCCAGGAGGAGCTCCTTGAACTCGCAGAGACAGTCTCATCAGATTACCCTGCAGAATGGATTGAAAAACTGAAAAGGGCTGCCAGGGGGGAGGAGGTCCACAGACCCCCGCAGACCAAATCAAAATTCATTGTCGGGGCGCCGCCAGGATTTGCAGTTGCAAGGGTCCACCTGAGGGAACCAGTTGCAGAGGACAGGGTCCAGGATATTGCCGAAACCCACAGTCTGATAATAGAATTCGAAGAGGATGACCTTATAGCGATATACGGTGACTCAGAGGACATAAAGAAGGGCTTGAGGGAAATAGGCTCATTTTTCAGGGAATAGGGGCGTGATTTTCATGAAAATCCTTGCAGTCAGTGACCTCCATGGATCAAACATCCCGGAGCTTCACAGGTACCTGAAAAATAACAGGGTGGACATTATTGTTGTGGCCGGGGACATAACCCACTTCGGTCCACCTGAACTTGCTGAGGAACTGCTGAATGACCTGGCATCACATAAGATACCAGTGGTCGCTGTACCTGGAAACTGTGACCCCCATGGAATCGCAGCCAGAATAGAAAATTCCAGGGCCATCAATATCCACGCAAGAACCCTTAACATTAAGAATGTTGCCTTCTGTGGACTTGGCGGTTCCAATCCAACACCCTTCAACACACCCCTGGAACTTGAGGAGGATGAGATACGCAGCGAACTGGATAAACTCCTTGAGAACCTTAAGGGGAATGATAGGCTGATTCTTGTAACCCATGCACCACCACATGGAACCGGGGTTGACAGGATTCCCTCCGGGGATAACGTGGGAAGCACCGGTGTGCGGGACGTGATTGAGAAGCATCAGCCATGCATCAACATCTGCGGCCACATTCATGAGTCCCCCGGTGTGGAACGTCTTGGCGAAACCCTCATAGTCAACCCGGGGCAGCTTTCAGAGGGTAGGGCAGCTCTCATTGAAATTGACGATGATGGCTCCGTGAGGGCCGAGATCATAAACCTTAAATCCAGTTAAATATATAAAAACTGGATTCCAGATTATCACTGAATTCTTTTTGAGGTGAGATCATGATAATGGTTCAGGGAGAGGTAAGTGGAAAGAAATACACAGAGCCATTCTCCAAGGGTGTTCTGGCACGTTCACTGACCCGGGCGGAGATGGATCCAAACAGGGCATACACATTCGCTTCAAGGATTGAGGCTCACCTTAAAAAGAATAAGGTGGATCTGATAACCATTGAGGAACTGGTTGAAATCGTCTCTGAACATCTCAGGAAGGAGGACCCCGAGGTTGCAGAGAAATACATGCTCTGGCGAAAGATAAGACAGTGCAAGGAGCCCCTCATAATACTTATAGGCGGTGCTTCAGGGGTGGGAACATCATCAATCGCCTTTGAAGTTGCAAACCGCCTTGGAATAAGGAACATGATAAGTACCGACATGATAAGGGAGGTCATGCGTAAGATAGTTTCCAGGGAACTTCTCCCATCCATCTATGAATCCAGCTACACGGCCTACCAGTCCCTGAGGATACCTCCACCACCGGAACTAGACGAGGTCCTTATAGGATTCAGGGACCACGTCGAAAGTGTGAGCATAGGTGTGGAGGCAGTAATTGAGAGGGCGCTGACAGAGGGTATAAGCATAGTTATCGAGGGCGTGCACATCGTCCCTGGCTTCATAAGGGAGGACCTTGTTAACAAGGAAAACGTTGCAATGTTTGTCCTGACGGTCTCTGATGAGAACGTTCATAAGGGGAGGTTCTATTCACGCTGCAGGCAGATGTGGGCCAGAAGACCCCTTAAAAGATACATAAGTTACTTCTGGGCCATCAGAAGGATTCACAGATACATAGAAAACCAGGCACGAAAACACGGTGTGCCTGTAATTGAGAACATAGATGTTGTAACAACAATTGACTCGATCATCAAATCATTAACAAAGACAACTGTTAAAGGAGGAGAAAAAGGTGCTGAAAAGACTGAATGAGGTTAAGGTTGAGGATGTAATGACACGTGATGTTATAACAGTCGAGCCATCTGAGGATGTCGTTTTTGCATTTGAAAAACTGATGAAGCACAGGATAAGCGCACTTCCCGTACTGGAGGAAGGTAAGCTTGCTGGAATCGTCACCGCATCAGACCTCGGTCACAACCTCATACTTGACAACTATGAGCTTGGAACCACAGTCGGTGAGGTCATGGTAAAGGATGTTGCAACCGTGGCCCCGGGGGAGACCCTGGCAGATGCCATTGAAAAGATGAATGACTACTCATCTGATGAGGGAATCATAAACCAGCTTGTTGTGGTGGATGATGGGGATATGGTTGGCATAATTGCCGATGGGGATATCATAAGGGCCCTCAAAACTCTTTAACCCCAGAATGCAGTGATTTAAGGGGTATTATAGGGGTGCTTAAGAGTCTTTAACCCCAGAATCCAGTAATAATGTATATTGCAGATGATAGGATAATGCATGTGGGTATCGTTACTATCCAGGTATAGGCTATGTGTCCTATAACATCATACTTTACTGTTGATGTCCCATGTGCAATTCCCACACCTATCACTGATCCGACGAGTGTCTGTGTTGGTGATACAGGCATACCATAACCCATGAAAAGGTAAACTATAATTGCAGCTGCCAGCTGGGCTGAAAAGCCCCTGCTTGGTGTTAGATCTGTTATCCTTCTCCCAATTGTTTCTGTAACCCTGTTACCTGCAAGTAGGATTCCCGTAACAAGGCCGATGGCCCCCAGGATTCTGATCCAGTTTCCTCCGAAACTTCCCACTGCGAATATAACCCCTGTGGCAACAGCTATATCTATGGCCCCGAGGTTAAGGGCTGAGAATGATGAGCTCGCTATCTGGAGATAGGAAAAAATCTTCTCAGCACGATCCCTGAGTCCCATACCCTGAAGTGCTTTTATTATCATATTCCTGATGGCATGGTATATAAGGAATCCCATTAAAAGACCTGCGAGGGGGGATATGATCCAGCTTAGGATTATGAATCCGATGACATCCAGCCGCATGTTCTGGATCCCAACTGCAGCAACCCCCGCGCCAATAACTGAGCTTACAATTGCATCTGATCCTGAAATGGGTATCTTTTTGATTATGGTGAATGTTATCCAGATTGAAGCTGTAGCGGTTACCACAAGGGCCATCCTTGGACTGAAAAATCCCTGGGGGATTATTCCCTCACTTATTGTTTTTATGACGTTTCCGCCAAGTAATATTGCTCCCAGGGATACAAAAAAGGCACCTAGAATGAGAGCCCTCCTCATCTTGAGGGAACCGCTGCCCACGGCTGTACCGACTGAATTGCCTATGTCATTTGCAGCAATGTTGAATGCCATGTAGAGGCTCAGAATGAGACTTATTGCTATCAGTGTGTCCATGGAAATTAATTATTGGACCTTCGTCTATTAATTTTTTAGTACCCGCAGACAGCTCAATCTCTGAATCACCGCCTTTTTGCTGATAGAAACATTAAAATACCACTTAGTATAATCAGTAAAATGGGCTAGACCGGAGGGTTAGGGGTCCTCTGTAAGCGCAAATCCCCTATATGGCGCGGTTGAAGTTCGGGGGACGGCTGATTGACTGTCCATCGGCCCTGATGGTCGGTGTCGAAGCCTCGTCCCGCAGGATCAGTGGTGATGGGGCCCTGACTGGAGGGTCAGGGTAAACCATCTTAGTCATGGGAACGGGTCAGGCCTGGAAAGGAGCAGCCCTACCATGGACAGCTGATGCTTGCGGATTAACGGGGTGGAGCCGGTCATCAGGATCACCGGCGGATGGAAGATCTGTCAACCCCTGAACGTGCCCACCCTACAATCAAGATTCCCTGAACGAAAAACTTATAATGCTTGATGCAGATAGTCTATGGTAAGGCCGGGGTGGCCCAGTCTGGTACGGCGTTGGCCTGCTAAGCCAATGATCCTTTGGATCTCGCGGGTTCAAATCCCGTCCCCGGCGTCTTTTCATGATTTACTGGCGCTATTCATTCTGTTTTTTGTCTTAATTCATTGTAGTTGACAGCAGTGCTGGAATGATCTTACCTTACCAATGCTGTGCATTTTTTTCGATTTTGTTTGTGTTCGGTGGGTGGTTGTGTATTGGGTGTGCCATGGTTTGTCCAATGGCGCGGGTTCATGAGTTTAACCATCACTGGTGAGCGGTGATTGACCCGATTCTAGGACCATGGTAAATTCATGATCACATTATAATGAGGGCCGCAATCAGACGGTTGCGGTTTGATGCTGGGATAGAAACGAATGTGGCAGGAGCTAGTGGTGAATTC
>Ga0134100_1000927_pt1 | contig 30485 bp, 21 predicted proteins | sample 11_taG_2_FD_94444 | JGI IMG/M metagenome (GOLD analysis project Ga0134100, IMG submission 94444) | Switchgrass degrading microbial communities from high solid loading bioreactors in New Hampshire, USA - 11_42_5_180_A3 metaG | ecosystem: Engineered > Bioreactor > Semi-continuous > Anaerobic >...
ATAGTATACGGTATGACCTGGATCTGCGTGTAAAAAAGCAGATGATCTATGATGATCATCTGCCAACAATACATATGCTACTTCATTTTACTTGGTTCAACCCCAACATTTGACGTAGAGCCAGTTAAGTTGATGCTGTTTTCTTGTTCCTGGCACGGCAGACGATATGGATGGCCAACAGTACCACCGTAGGAATATTGCATAGAAGTGAGAAAGTTATATAATCCAGGGCCGCCTGGAAATATGTCTGGCTCGAAATGCTGTGAATAATGTAATAAGTCGAAGCAATGAAACACAAAGCCGGAAGCAGTAATCCAAGCCATTGATTCTTGCATCTGGATAGGAAAATCTGAACCGCTACCGTTAAGGAAACGGTCAGGACGAATACGATGATCGGGATAAATTCCATATACCACGATACATTCGTTGAATGCCAAATAGTATCCATATAACACTAATCTGTAAATTTATGATGTCGCTGATAATATTATATGCAAATTGCCAATAACTATCAATACTTTTTTATATAACTCGGCCAATCAGAAAATCAATCCCATGCTGCACAAAACATAGCTTATACCCGTATCGCCCTGCCCGAGGTCCTAAGCAGATCCCTGTTGAGTTTTTCGCCGTCAAGGACGAGCTTTCCGTTGACATATACCCTGTCTATGCCGAAGGAACGGTCCTGGTCAGGTACTGCCTCAAGGATCTCCTTCTCGTCGAAGACCGTTATGTCCGCAAAGTACCCTTCCTTCAGGTATCCCCTGTCCTTAAGCATAAAGCGGTCGGCCGTGGCGCCCGTCATCTTGCGGATGGTTCTCGGCATGGTATCGCCCAGGCCCTTTAAGGAATCCTGCAGGAACTTGGGGAAACAATCGTAGATAGCAGGGTTTTGTACGCCGTAATCCTCAACCCATGCGTCGGTCATGTAAAGGCAGAGGTCATGCTTTTCAAAGTCGTGTATGATCTCCGGGGTTGTGTAGGGTCCCATGTTCACGCGGCCCTTGAAACCGGACTCCCGGCAGAGCTGAAGATACATTTCAAGCGGGCTTTTACCGTGTTCCTTCGCAAGCTGCGCGACGGTTTTACCTTCATATTTTTCATACCCGGGCCCGATGTAGGCTATCTCGATGTCATCCAAGCCGAAACCTAAAAGCAGGGATGTCGCCTTGACAAGGGCCGCCAGCTTGAACCGGTTTATGGGTTTTCTTCGCTTTTCCTCCGTCATCCCCTGGTACCAGGACGGAAGGACCACGGTTATTACCGAAACGCCCTTAAGCTCATTGTATATGTCGAACATTATCCTGATACCCTCGGAGCGCATCTTTTCCACCATTTGCAGAAACTCGGGCTGGTCTTTGAACGATGAGCGGCCGACGAATATGGCATGGGAATAATGGAGCTTTAGGTCGGTGCCCTTAGCTATCTCGTAGAGCTCATCAAATGCCCGCAAGAGATGCGACCTGCCGAACAGGCCGGGATAGGCCATGGAAACCCTGGATTCGGCCCGCGGATGCACGGTTAATACCTTATCGTGTTTCACGCAGAGCTCCGCGACCTTCTTGAGTTCGGGAACCGGGGCATAAAGGCCGGGCTCGTACATGAGCCCGAGGGATATGCCTGCCGCGCCTCCCTCGAGGTTTTCTTCGAGGATGGAAAGCATTCGCTTCTCTTCATCTTCCGTGAGCGGCCTGTTGGAATAGCCGGAAACCGATGCCCGCGCGGTGCAGTGGCCCACAAGGGCGGCGATGTTGCATGGGCAGTTTTCATCAACTGCGTCCAGGAGTTCACTGACTGTGGGATAAACGCCGGTTGTGTTATCTCCATATCCAAAAAGACCGCCACCGATTTTGTCGAGGTATGGCGTGTCCTTATCAAACCCTGCCGCGGACAGGCCGCAGTTGCCCGTCACGAACGTGGTTATGCCCTGCCGCAGGAAAGGTTCGAAATACGGCAGCGGATCCTTTTTTACCGCGAACCAGTCATTGTGGGAATGACAGTCGATGAAACCGGGAGATACAGATTTTCCGGATATGTCGGACACTTCGTCCGCGAGACCTTCATCGATGGAAGGAGCGACCTTGATGATCCTCTCGCCCTCAACCAGGATATCACCGGTATATGCGTCGTTTCCGGTGCCGTCATAGATTCGGCCGCCTTTAAGCAGGTATTTCATGCCGATCCCCCCTTGCTGTTAATTATACCACTTTCAACGATCTCCACGAACCTGGCCGAGGCGGGAGAAAGCTGAACGCTTTTAAGGGAGCAGAAGCCGATGGCGCGCTCGGGGATTTCTTCTTCGAGTTCAACCTTCCAGACAAGGCCTTTTTGCAGGTAATCCCGGGAGAACTCCTCTATTACGCAGGCCACGCCGAAATTGAACCTGGCGAATTCCAGCAGCAGATCGTGGGATCCAAGCTCGATCTCGGCCCTGATCCTCACTCCCTTTGAAAGAAGGTATTCTTCCACGTACCGCCTGGAGTTGGATTTGCTTTCAAGGAGGACCAGCGGAAGTTCGGCTATCTTTTCAAAGGGCATGGGCGAGCGGCAGGCGTCCCTGAACTTGTCCCCGCAGACAAAGATATCGTGCACGGACATGCATTTCTTCACTTTGAGGGCCGGGTCCTTCACGGGCAGGTTGCATATGGCCAGGTCTATCTCTCCCGATTTGACCAGCGAGCACAGGTCCGGGGTTGTCCGGTTTATGACCCGGAGGCTGATATTTGGATACATCTGGTGGAACTTCACCAGGTGAGGCAGAAGAAAGTACCTGGAAATGGTGTCCCCTAAGCCTATTCTAAGCTCCCCGGACTCGAGGTTGTGAAGCTCGGCGAGCTTTGATTCCCCCATGTTTACAAGGTTCAAGGCCGATTCCACGTATTCGTGAAGAAGCTGTCCTTCGTAGGTAAGGGTCACGCCCTTCGGCGACCGGACAAAGAGGCGGGAGCCGAGTTCGTTTTCCAGGTTCATGATGGCAAGGCTTACGGCAGGCTGCGATATGTAAAGCGCCTTTGCCGCTCCCGAAAAGCTTTTGCGGCGGGCCACCTCCGCAAAGATCCTGTACGAGTCAAGGTTTCCTATCATAAAAGCACTCCTTTCGAACCAGGGGGACGGTTCCGGTGGTTTGTCGGAATATTCCTACCATATAAGTATACCTTATAGCTTATATAAAAGGTATGTATTACACTTATACCATGTATGCCGATATAATACAAGTGTGCGGTTATAATGGCCATGGGAGGTACATTCATGGAAAGATTGGTCGGTACGGTTGTGCGCGGGCTTCGCGCGCCGATTATAAACAAGGGCGACAACCTCGCTAAGATCGTGGTGGACACAATAATCAGGGCCTCTTGTGCCGAGGGGTTTCAAGTACAGGACAGGGATATCGTGGGCATTACCGAATCGGTTGTAGCCCGTGCCCAGGGCAATTACGCCACAATTGACGCCATCGCAAAGGATGTGAGGAATAAGCTGGGCGGAGGCACTATCGGGGTAATCTTCCCTATCCTCAGCCGGAACCGCTTTGCCGTCTGCCTGCGCGGTATCGCCAGGGGCGCGGAAAAGATCGTGCTGATGCTGTCCTATCCGGCCGACGAAGTGGGAAACCACCTTGTGGATGAGGACCTGGTTGACGAGAAGGGCATAAATCCCTGGAGCGACGTTTTGACCGAGAAGCAATTCCGCGATCTTTTCGGGTATCCGAAGCATCCTTTTACAGGGATTGACTATATAGAATACTACAAGTCCATTGTCAACGAATCCGGCGCACGGTGCGAAGTGATATTTGCCAACAACCCGGCGGTTATCCTTGAACATACTAAAAATGTCCTTGCATGCGATATTCATACCCGCGGCAGGACAAAGCGGATACTGAAAGCCGCCGGAGGGGAGCGGGTATTCTCCCTGGAGGATATCCTGTCCGAGCCCGTCGACGGAAGCGGCTATAACGAACATTACGGGCTTCTTGGATCCAACAAGGCCACCGAGGAGACCGTGAAACTCTTCCCCAGGAACTGCCAGGCCCTCGTGGAACAGGTCCAGGCATCCATCAGGGAGAAAACGGGCAAGACCGTCGAGGTATTGGTTTATGGTGACGGCGCTTTCAGGGACCCGGTGGGCAAGATCTGGGAGCTTGCCGACCCGGTGGTTTCACCCGGCTATACGAAAGGCCTCGAGGGAACTCCCAGCGAGGTCAAGCTGAAATACCTGGCCGACAACGAGTTTGCCGACTTAAAGGGCGAAGAACAGAAAAAGGCCATCGAGGAATATATCAGGAACAAGAAAGCCGACCTCGTGGGGGCCATGGAAGCACAGGGCACCACGCCAAGGCGGCTTACCGACCTTATCGGTTCCCTTTGCGACCTTACCTCCGGAAGCGGCGACAAGGGAACTCCCATCGTCTATATCCAGGGCTACTTCGATAACTACACGAAGTAGGAACGCAAAGCAAATACGAAGTTCAAGTCTGCATAATAAAAAAACCCGGTATTAAGCCCCGGCCGATCGCTGGCCGGGGCATACCTGTCTGCATGGCCGGAAAAACCGGGCGGCGCATGTAAAGCCGGAACGTGATGGGATTTGCCGGATCGGCTATGGGCCGCGAGGCTTTTATCCCTTTACCCTTGCATAGGACATTAGCACGCTGTTCGCAAGAAGGCGCCGGAATACAAGGAACAGGAAAACGGGAACCAGCGCAAGCAGCAGGTCGAGCCCCAGGATAATCTCCCGGGGATCCAATTGCCCGGCGTTTTCCGCGCCGGCCTGGATAAGCCTGACCCGGGCCATGGACTCGATGAAAGCGGCGGGTGTATAGCCTTCCCGGGTCTTTGAGAATGTAATGGAAATGTAAGGCGAATTCCACATGGAGATGAAATGGAGCATACCCAGCCCGAAAGCCGGCTTCCAGATCTCCGCGCCGTACGGTTCGATCCTCCTTCTCAGGATGAAAGCCAGTACAATGCTGTTCATGAGGGGAAAGAACGAATGAGCGGCATATCCGTACCATGTGTTCAATAATCCGAGGCTCTTGTAGAACAGATACTGATGCAGCCCGATGTTGCCTGTCAGGACAAAGAGGATGAGAAGCGCCCTTGTAAGGCCCCCCAAAAAGCCTTCTCCGGCGAAGCACCTGGCAAGCAGCACCGAAACCGGGACTCCCGCCAGTGAAACCAGCGCAAGGAGGGCCGTATGCTTCAGGAATACCATGTAATTCCGGTCCGGCAATAAGGCGAGCCCGGCGGAAAGGCCCCTCGCGCCGCCAACCAGGAGCGGCCTGTACAGGAACCATGCAAGGAACAGGGTATACAACACGGGAAGGATGAAACCAAGGGGGGATTTATCAGGGTATTTGTATGTGTAGACCCAGGCCTTTCGCGAGCCGAAGATGGCTTTCAGCAGGAAATAAGCGACGATGCCCAGGATAAGCTGCACCGAGACCTGCACCAGCCACGCGGCCTGGCTTGGTCCGGCAGGGCCCATTTCGCCTGCCATGATGAAATCAAGCAATGAAACACCGGCTGAAAAGCCCGGTATATTTTTCAGGACATCAGGGTCTATTGTAAGAATCGCAGATAGCTGTATAAGCACGAAAACAACCGACACGGCCCACCTTTTCAAACCGCCCCACGGGGATTCACCCGTATCCTGCTGCCAGGACTCCAGTATGAAAAGAAGCGGTATGCCTGCGGTCTTAACCGTCATGACTGCGGCATATATGGCGGCGCCCCACGGAAACCGGCCCGACGCCGCGGTTTCAGGCAACAGCAGGCTGGCCGCATGAGCTATCACCATGGACGGGATAAAGGCGGGAACCAGGAAAAACGTGACAAAGAATTTTTGTACTCCTTTATCAAGGCGGATCAGGGACTCTGCTAGGAATACCGCGAAAACTGTCAGCAGCAGGATATAGACCAGGTTGATTTTCAGCGTGTTCAGCAAAGCCTCAATAAAGTCCTTGTTCCTGAAGATCGCCATGAAATTGTCAAATCCGACGATTTTACCGCCCCAGGGATTGTCTGCCTCACGCAGGTTCAAATCGGAAAAAGCGAGCATAACGCCGTTGAATAGGGGGATTCCCATGAAGATAAGCAGCATGATCAGCGTCAGAACGCCACCAACAATAATGGCAGTGGGTTTTTCCCTGTATTTCATACCCATGCTCCTTATTGCCCGTTATATTTTAATTATACTATATCAGGAAGCATAATCAAACCTTGCTATTGCTGGAGATTCGCTGTGAACTTTCCGGCACGGAACATGCCGCGGCCTGTCGGCACAAAAAGAGGTAAAAGCGGGGCGCTGCCGCATCGCAGTGCCCCGCCGCCATGGAATTATAAGCAAAACCTCGGCCGCAGTATAACAACCAAGTTTTTAATCTGCTATGTCCTGCTGCCCATCCTGGTGCCGCAAGCCGCACAGAAGCCCACGGGCTTATCGTAGTGCCTGCCGCAATTCGGACATGTCACCCCGGCTCCTGCAGTCTGCATTTTCCTTGCCTGGCGCAGCATAATGCCGGTAATGAGAGTCAGCAGCAGACCAGTTCCTGCTGCGATGGATGAAATGACAAACCACCTGCGGATTGTCCTGTAGTTAATGATGGCATCGTAGGCATCCTGTGCCGACTTGAGAACCAAATCGTAGTATGGGGGAGCAATGACGGTCTGTGAATCCGTGATACTTCGTATAAGCATGTATACAGCGATAAGCGCGGCCATAATGGTGAAAGCCAGGGCGCAGTTTCTCAAGAGAAGCAGCAGTCTTTCCCTGCTGTCTTTGACCTTTTCGGCCTGTTTGCCGTGGATTCCGGCGAAAAGAAGCACCAGCGCGATAAAGGCCATGCTCAGGGCGAAAGTGACCAGTAGAGTTTCATAACGCCTGTAAAAGGGGATATCGTCATCGCCGGCGCCGGGAACGGACTTTGCCCGGTTTATGATTATCGTTTGTTTTGCAGAGTTTCCGGCCGGGTCGGTTGAGACGATGGTAAACTCGTTTTTTCCTGGCGACAGGGTCAGTTCATACAAAAAGGTGCCGTCTGGGTTAAGGGGAACATCGGCGCCATTTACGGTCAGGGTGCAGTCAGGCTCGGTTTCACCGGCCAGGGTATATTTGGCGTCGGGAACCATAATGGAGGAACTGTTTTCATAAAGCTTCAGCATGGGAGCTATTCTGTCGGCGAAGATTTTCTTTCTTATGACAAAGCATACGTTTTCCTCGGGAGAGTAGCTCACGGTGATCTCATTGTCAAAATTCGCGATGGGTACCGAAAAATACCCGCTGCCGTTGAGCATTACGGTTTCGGAACTGTTATTCACCGTAAACGTCGCCTCCATGCTCCAGGGAACGCTGTACTGGATTACCGCCTGGGCCGAATTGGTGTATTCGCCGGTCATAATGGAAAAGCTGACGCCCGTGTCAAACTCTATCTCCTTTCGGCAGATCTCTGAAGTTATGCCGTCTTTCACGTATGCCAGCTCAATTCGGACATATTCCGCGGCAATATCGATCAACAATTCCGTTCTCGTAATATCGGGAGTGTAATTGGACATGAAGGAAGGCTCGCTTTGATTCTCCGGATCAAATACGGCCAGTATATACTCGTCGCACTTAACCGCCCACGAACCCCAGTCAACCAGCAGCGACTCCTCTGTGAGGTCGACTTCCACATAGAAATCCTCGATCTTTTTCGGCGTGTTACGGTTGGAGTAGGACAGGGTATCATCGGCTAACCTCGTATCCAGGGATTCAATGCCATGGGAGTCGATATACACCTCCAGCAAGAGGCGGTAATTGTCGTAACTGGTCAGGGAGGCCAGGCTCACCGTATCCGAGACAGGCTTGTTTGCCATGGCGGTGCCGTGCTTAAGCTCCTTCTGGCCGGACACAAAACCGTATTCGTCTGTTACGGCGGCGTATACGATATAATCGTAGTAGTCGTCCTGGTAATAGGATGCCATAAAGCTTATGCGGGCTTCATCGCCGCTTACTTCTTCCAGCGTGAATTCTTCTATAACGATGGGCTCGTTGTATAGGGCGCAGTCCACGTAGATGTTCTTGTTTGACAGCTTGTCATATACGATGGTCCATTCGCCCGGTGCGGCGTTTCGTATATAGTAGTAGATTGCCCCTTCCACATGCTCCACCGTCATTATGTTTTCGGGGGTCACGCCTTCAGCGTATTCGGCGCCGTCAGGACCGATAAAGCTGATAATCGGGACCTCGGTCTCATAACTTATGCGGATGGACATGTTCCTCGTCTGTTCAAGGGTAAAAAGGACCTTGGATCCCTTTTCGGCAAATGCAGGCACGGGCGCCTGCAACACCACCGCCAGGCATATCATGACCAGGATGAAGCGAAACGCGGGCGAACGAAGCCGCTTTATACCCATATCCTATCTCCTTCCTAAATAGAGTCCGATGAGAAATCCAGTCCCGTACCGTCGCACCATGCCACGTTTATGGCGTGTTTCTGGGTCTGTGCCCTTACGGTGAAGACAGGTCTTCCCCTGTGGTCGGTATATACTCCGACAAGCGCGGTACCCTGTGCGTACAGGCCTTTTTTGAACACCCACCACTTAAATTCGATATCACAGGTGCCCGTCACCTGTATACCCAGGTACTTGTCGCAGGCAGCAAATTCCATATCGCCTGTAAGGTTGATGTCACAGTTGCTGGACTCCCACATGATGCCCAAGGTCAGGTTTGCCCTGAACCCGGCAACGTCTTCGTCTTCCATGTTGAGCAAACGGTTTGTGTATTTGAACCTGCCGCAGTCAATGGCCGCCTTTGCTATCTTTATACCGAAGAGTTTTACGTCGGTTGAGGCGCCGACATAACCCTGGCCCAGGCTGAATTTCAGCGTGGCGTCGTCAAACTTCAATATGCTCAGGTCGTCAACGTATTTTTCCAGGGACGGGAAGACGCTGCTGACCTTTCCTGCCTCAGCATCCATTCTCCCCTCAAACATCCAGTGCAACGGATTTTTATTGATATCTATGTTTGTCAAGCCCAGCATGAAATCGCTGAAAGTGACAGGAACTCCGTTGATGCTGGTTTTGATATCGAAATCCGCGTAAAGCCGGACTTCGGTAGGCACAAGGGAGCCGTTCCATTTGATGGAAAAGCCAAGGCCGTCGGCGTCAATGAAAGCCACCTTGACGATGTACTTGATATAATACTCGTTTTTAACGGTATTGATCTTCAGTTCAAAATCAGCCGGGCTGTAATATATGGGCATCTTGCCGAAATTGATGGGCGAGTATAGCTTTGTATCGGACTTGGACTTGTATTCCAGGTTGATGCCAATGTTTCTCGATGTCAGGAGGCACTGCATCTTAACGTCGAAAGAAAATTCCTTTGTTATCCCGGATGATTTCAGCAGCTTTTTCTGGAACGGAAAATCGGTGGTGAAAGCGGTGGCGTCTATTACTGCCCGGTCGGGATAAAGCATGAGGCCCGGCGACGAAAGGGTCATCACATTGCTGAGATATACCTCGGGTATAAGCACGGGTTCAACCTTGTAATCATTGCTCGCGGGATCATGGGTATTGTCGTTGTACAGCATCATCCTTCCTATGGGGGGAAGGCTCAATACCTTGTTGTTATTTGCATAGTAAGATGCCAAACCCAGGCTGGCGGCCTTATAATACCTGATATAGCTTCCGTTGTAATCGGAAAGCAGGACCTGCGAGGAGTTCAGGTCTCCCTCGAGAACCACATCCCCGGCAAAATTCAGCCATCCGTTGAGGTTGACATAACCGGAGAGGGTTGTAATATCACCGTCCCTGACCTTGCTGTACGAGGTGAACACATAGGGTCCGAACACTGTGGTCTTCTCGCTGCCCTGGGTTGCCACAGTAAGTTCGTTGTCCAGGATAGCCTTTTTACCGTTGATGGTGACGTGGACATCATATGTGCCGCAGGCGATGCCTTCGGGTATGTTCAGGGATATGGTGTTTTCATCCTTATACTCGCAGGTTATGATGTCGCTGCCGTAATCCAGGTTGCCTTTAAGCTCCACGCTGACCTGGTCTTCCTTCGCAAAGCCGCCGCCCAGCAGGTTCACATTGTAGCTTGATCCGCCCTTGAGAAGCAGCCTTGTATCGAGGCCGCAAACCCATTTGTCCTGCAGAAACAGGGGTTCGCCCATTGTTTCGTCGCCTGTTTCCGCAAAAACGTCGCTGTCCGCCTGGAGTGAGTAACGGACCATGTCATAGGACAAAGAATCGCTTTCTATGGACACCTTAAGGGTCCTGTCGATGCTCAGGGTGTCCTCCGCTTCGAAGGTGATGGTATACTGGTTGAGAATTCGGCCTGTAAGGTCATCGTAGAATGTATGAAGGGTCTGGGGGTCGTTGACATAGAGGTAATTGCCGCCGGTGGTGGATGCGAAATAATTGAGGTATTCAGCATTCACACTTTGCCCCAGGCCTATTGAATACAGGGTGATGCCCTTATCCACGCATGCCCTGCCTATGTACTCCCTGATCTGATCCGGCGAGCGCGGATCATTATCATCGCCGTCCGACAGCAGGATGATGCAGTTGATCTCCCCGGGTCGGATTTCAAACATATTGATGGATTGTATAACGGCCGAGTACATGTCCGTGCCGCCGTAGGCATAGAGGTAATAGGCAGCCTGCAGCAGGGTTTCCGAAGGTGTGCCGAAGGTATAGACATCTTTAATATAGTTGCTGAAGGTTACCAGGGCGATATTTACGATATCGGGGCGGTTTTCAACGAATAAGGATATGGCCTCTTTCAGGTGCCTGATTCCGTCCCCTTCCATGCTTCCCGACACGTCGCAGCACAGCAGTATGTTGGCGCCCGTGTATTCGACCTTTTCCACGCTGAACTTCCCGATATCCGCCCCGCAGTCCTGGACGGAAAGAATCGCCGCCAGTTCATCGGCCGTGTATGATATGCTGTCATCCACATTTATAACCGCTTTCAGCTTCGGGAATTCCGAGGTATCCACGCTGACGATGTTGACCGAGGCGCGCTTTTTGCTCACGTAGTCGGTAAGATAAGTTCCGAAATCCTCGGTGGTATCGGCATCTGGCTGCGTATCACCGTTATCCCGGCGCCCTTTGCCGTCCGTATCCGGCCTGGGATTGGGAGTTGTAAGCTCTTCAGGCATCTGGATGGGCATGGTGTTTTCCAGTATCCTGTCCACATAAACCGCTACGTCCTTGAGCCTTTCCGGGTTGTCCTTGTCATTTATTATGCCTATTATCTCGTACATAGGCTGGGTGAAGCTGTCGTCATCGCAGTCGCTTACTGTATTCAGGGAATAAGCCAGGTACCTTTCGGCCTTCGTTTCGTTTCCGGTATGCTTCCCCATCTTGGCAAGCTGAAGATATACCTTTGTGCTGTCATTGGCACCATCCTTCCTCGCGTAGCCGAGCAGTTCCTCTTCCAACCGGTACAGGACAGGGTTGTCCCGGGCGTATTCGAGGCTTTTTATCTGCTCTTCCACCGCACGGGACAGGCTGCTGTCCTCGTCGATGAAGTAGCGGTCATACACTTCTTCAAGCTGTTCTGCGACCAGTTCATATTTTTCATCGTATCCTTCGGTAAATTCTTTGCTGAAATGGGAAGGCTTTATATACCCGTTCAGATATAGTTCGGACGCGATAAGAAGCTCGTTGTGGCTTGCCCTTTCGTCAATGTTCTCAGCAATGCCCTCAAAATCCTCAAGCAGGATTTGGGCCTTCAGGCGCGCTATTCGAAGCTGCGGTATGGAAAACAACCGGGGAAGATCCTCGGCCAGGTTTTCCATCCTGCGCAGCAGCTTTTTTGCTTCCTCCCTGTCATTAGTGCCATAGTCTATGTACCGGCTGTAAAGGGAGGATGCCGAGACGATGCTTTCTGCGGCGCGGTCATAATCTCCTTTTTCAGCGGCTTCGGATACGGCGTCGGTAACAGCTTTGACAGCCCTTTCAGCCGCCTCGATGACTTCCGACGGATCCTGCGTGATGCCGGCGTCGAAATGGGCCGCCAGGGTGTAATCCATATTTCCAAGCTCTGACGCGGCCGAGACCAGGGCATACTCGTCCCCGATATCATCGGACAATTCGTTCATGCACTTTTCATATAATACCTTCGCGGCCTTGAAATTTCCGTCCAGCACATAAAGCCTTGCCGCGCACAATGAATGGACGGCGCTTACCGGCTCTGATTCACGGAGTTCCTGCAGCATTTGCCTTGCAAGCCCTGTATCGCCCTTTGCGGCCACCCCGTAGATGACGCCAAGAGTATCTTCGCCTGACGCTCTTTTCAGCCTGGATCCCGCGCTGCTGGTAAAATGCAGTGCAAAGCATGCAGCCGCAATCAGCGCCAGAAAGGACAGAGCAACAAGGTTCCTGGTTTTATGCTTTTCCCGGAATAGTATGAGAAGCAGGAAAAAAACGATGGACGGCAGAAGTCCCAGCCCAATTTGAAGATATGTATTATCCATTTTGTCCTCCCAAACCGGATCGACAAGATATACGGTCATTCCTCATATTATTTCACCAGGGATGAACGGTCAACGGGCATAACATGTAAATTAGTAATAATTGTAGCAGTTTGTATTATTATATCTATAATATTACAATATCGCAAGTCACCCGATTGCGAAAGAAGAAAGGGTTATACAATGACAATCAGGCACCGCCGCAAGGCAATGCCTGATTGTTTTGGGGGGGGGGTAGTATTAAATCATATCAAACGGGCAAATGCAGCCGGTTACTTTGATATAGGCAAACGGTTTCTTCTGAAAAAGCCATAATGGATATACTAGTATTCAATTATTTTTTTCGCAATAAATAATAGCAGAAAACGCTGCAATTATCCAGAGCCTTTGCGGAAAAACGCCGTGAAATTACCGCCGTTCAATGCCATCCATAAAATGGATTGATACTAGAAATTAAATCTGGTTTAATTAAAAGTAATACATGCAATGCTAGGAATACGGGAGAACATTATGACTTACAGGGTTAAACGGGCAAGCAGGCTTCTTAACAGGATACTTAAGAAAACCCTGGGTCCCTGGCTGTCGAACCGCTACCGCATCGAGTATATCGAGGGGAATATGCGGGACCTCAAGCCGCCATTTGTGGTAATAGGAAATCATACCAACAACTGGGATCCTTTCATACTGTCCTACAAGATTAAAGAACCGATTCATTTCGTGACCTCGGTGGAACAGTTCAGGAGCAGGTTCATGCGCTTCCTGCTCGGGCTTGCGGGGTGCATTCCCAAGACAAAGGCCATGAGCGACGCGACCACGGTAAAGAGCCTTTTCCATGTACGGAACAGGGGAGATGTGGTTGGCGTCTTCCCCGAGGGAATGCGGTGCTGGGACGGAAAGACAGTAGAGATACTGTATCCTACGGCCAAGGTGCTGAAAAGCATGGGCGTGCCGGTGGTTTCGTTCCTGGTCCACGGCGCGTACCTCAGCCATCCCCGCTGGGCTGTGACGTCCAGGAGGGGGAAAATCCAGGTTAATTACGGCATCCTCTTCACGCCGGAGGATCTTAAAACCCTCACGGTGGATGAGATATACGACATGATGTGCGCAGCGCTCCAGACAAACGAGTACCGCTGGCAGGAGCAGCACATGATCCCTTTTACGGGTAAGCGGCTGGCTGAGAGGATGGAGCGCGTTCTTTTCCTCTGCCCCGGGTGCGGAAAAATCGGCAGGCTCTTCTCGAAAGACGACGCCATATCCTGCCTTGAATGCGGTGAAACCGTCCGCTACAACCAATACGGATACTTTGAAAAGGACGGTGGACAGCCCCGTTTCAAATCAGTCCTGGAATGGAACCAGTGGCAGCTGAAGGAACTTGAGGGCATAATCCGGGACAGGATGGCGAACCCTGGCGGGCCGATATTCGAAGACAAGAATGTTACCTTGTTCACAGGCCAGAGGTATGTGGCCATCAGGAGGCTCAGGAGGGGAACCCTCCGCCTTTACGCGGACCGTCTTGAATTTATCGGCCGGGACAATCAAATAATAATATTCGAACTGTCCCACCTGAACGGTGTCAGCACCCATCTGGCGGACTGGTTCGATTTCTATCACGAGGGGAAGTTCTATAGAGCTGCCTTCAAGGACCGTCATACATCAGCCAACAAGTACACGGAAGCTTATGAAATCATCAAGCGGCTGGCGAACTGGCATCACCGCGCAAGGGAGGAATAGGCTTGAATTCAGGCGAGATCTGGAATTACCTTATCGATATATCCAAGCTGTCAATCCTTCTTTTGATCTCAACGTTCATGAAAAGGCAGCTGGCTTTTTTCAGGAAAAACCCGATTCCCATACCGGTTATCGCGGGTTTCCTGGGACTTGTACTGGGCAAGGATGTTTTGGGGATCATCTCCTTCAGCGGCGTGAGGCTTGAGAACCTCGTCTACCACCTGATGAACATCGGTTTTATCGCCCTGTCCCTCAAGGCTTCCGGCAAGGTAAGGGGCAGGGAATACGTGGATTCTGGCATGTTCATCGTCAGCACCTATGTAATACAGGGGCTCCTGGGCTTTCTCATGTCCCTCGTGTTCTTCTATTCCATCTTCCCTGAAACCTTCCCCCTGTCGGGGCTTCTCCTGCCCCTTGGCTTCGGCCAGGGACCCGGACAGGCCTTCGCGATGGGCAAGCAGTGGGAGGAACTGGGATTTGCACATGGCGGGAACCAGGGGCTTGCATATGCCGCCATGGGCTATGTCTGGGCCTGCGCCGGCGGCGTGGCGCTAATCGCCTGGCTGAGGAAGAAAAAGAGGCTCCCGGCCCCGGGCGGCGCCAACGGCGCGCCGGTTGGCAAGTATAACATCTTCGACGACGAGAAGCCCGAGGAACTGCCCCTCAAGGAGTCCATCGACGGCCTCACCCTCCAGCTGCTTCTCATAGGCGGCGTTTACCTTCTGACCTATCTTACACTGAAAGGCCTGGAACTGGTGCTTTCGGGAGCGGGGAACTTCGGCAGGACGCTCGCCCAGCTGCTTTGGGGATTCAGCTTCATCATAGGAGCCGTGTTCGGGATGGCGGTAAGGAGGGTGCTGGATTTCTGCCACGAAAAGAAATGGATGAAGTACAGCTACACGAGCAATTACCTCCTGGAGCGGGTTTCGGGAGGAGCGTTCGATTACATGATCACCGCGGCCATTTCGGCAGTTTCGATATACCTCCTTATGGACCAGCTGGTGCCTTTCCTCATCATAACCGCCGCCGGCGGCCTGCTTACCGTATTGTTTATCATGAAGCTGGCGCAGAGGGTATATAAAACCGATACGCTGGAGAACGCGCTAGCCATGTACGGCATGCTCACCGGCACCATATCGACGGGAATTGCACTGCTAAGGGAGGTGGACCCGCATTTTCGCACGCAGGCTGCAAAGAACCTGGTGCTCGGAAGCGGGACAGGCCTGGTCTTCGGTTTTCCCCTCATGATTATTCTCAACGTCCCGATCATGGGGTATGTCAACGAGAAACCCATACTGTACCTGGTGACCATTCTGGCCTTTGTCATATACCTTGTGCTGCTGGTGTTCCTGATGCTGCTTGGCAAGGGCAGGCAGAAAAGCGGCCCGGAGAAGCAGGAAAGCCAGGGCTGACAGCGCCCCTGCCGGTTTATTCCATATCCTGCGCCTGTTTTTGCCGGCTGCCGTTCCTTTGCTGCGCCCGTTCCCTGAGCTTCATCAGGCTGAGCAGCGTAAGCCCGCCCATGATAAGGGCCGCGCCTAGCGCCTGCATCCATGTGAGCCTTTCTGACAGGACGATCCTGCCGGTGATGATTGTTATCACGGGAATGAGGTTCAGCCCTGCGGAGGGCAGGACGGGCCCCAGGGTATGGATGCTGTACAGGAAGAAGGCGTAGGCCAGGGCCGAGCAGAAAACTCCCAGGAACAGCAGGTGGAGGAACGCAGTGACCGAAGGCGCCTGCCAGGCAGGGACCTCGGATACGGTGAACGGCACGAAAAGCGGGATGCTAAGCAGGGTCTGCAGGGTGGTCAGCTTCAGGCTCGAATAGCGTTCTCCCAGGCCCTTGCTGATGAAAGTATATATGATCCATGAGGCCATGGCTCCCAGGATCAGGAGGTTTCCCAGGAATGTACCCTCCGAAAAGTCGATTGAACCGTTCCCGGAAATTATGCAGTAAACGCCCAGAAGCGAGGCCAGGACGCACCCCAGGGATGCCTTGCTGATGGGCGTTCTCGTAATGATGCTCTCGATTATGAGGACAAACACCGGAACGGCGGCTACAAGTATTGACGCGCTGGAAGCGCTGGTCATGGCAAGGCCGTTGTTTTCGAACACAAAATACAGAACGATGCCGAAAAGGGCGGCAACGGCGAAAAGCTTCAGATCGCCCTTATCAGGCTTAAAGCTTTCCTTTCTTATCACCATCATGACAGCCAGCGGAACGATGGCCACGAACTGCCTGAAAAAGGCTATGGACACAGGGGGGAGTTCTTCCAGGACTACCTTGGTGGACACAAAGGAGATACCCCAGACAAAGATCGCAAGAAACATCAGAAGCAGGCCAATGACTCTATTCTTCATATAACGGCTCCTTACCAGGGATAAAACGCTTAAGCTCTCATCCGCAGTATTTCCTATCAAGTATATCACAACCGGGGCATAAAAAAAGCCCCGCACCGCATTGGGGGCACATCTTCATGCATCAGTCCGCCGTGGATCTCAGGAACTGCGAGCCGGAGCGCAGCCTGTCTTCCACCTCCGTAAGGGTGTGTTTCAAGGCGTCAATGGTCAGCGTAAGCGTTTCCGCGTCAGGGATATACAGGTATATATCGCTTCCCGAAAACCTGATCCGGGCCGGCAGACCGCACTGCTGCCGGGACAGCCAGGTCCTCCTGAAGAGCCTGCTCCAGTGCCCGGGCGGCTCGCCGTCAAGCTCCGCCCTCAGGCAGAGCCGCCTTCCTTCGTGGGTTGTTTCGTACCCTTTTACAGACACATGGTTTATCTTCATGTGTGCCTCCCGCGTACTCGAAAGGTTCTGCGCCGGCAAAAAGCACGGCACAGTTCCCATTCTATGACGGGAGGCATTCCAACATGACCATGGGTTCGCCGGCTTCTTCCTCATCTTCGGCAAGGCCCCTGAATTTTTCCGTGTCGGGCCTTAGAACAATAGTCGCCAGCGGGGGTATCTTCAGCACGATTGACCAGGATTTCCCGTGCCAGGGTATGGGCTCGGCCTTGATGGGCCGGTCGTTTACCACGTTGCTCCCGCCGTATTTGTCCAGGTCGGAATTGAAGACCTCGGTATAAACCGTGTCCAGGGGCGCGCCGATGCGGTAGTTGTCATGGGCCGCCGGGGTGAAGTTGCACACGAAGACCAGCATGTCCCGCCAATCCTTGCCCTTTCTTATGAACGAAACAATGCTATGTTCCATGTCGGAACAGTCGATCCACTCGAACCCCTCATAATGGCGGTCCACTTCGTAGAGCGCCTTTTCATTTACATAGAAATGATTGAGGTCCCTGACATAATCATGGAGCTTCCTGTGCATGGGGTAGTCCAGGAGGTGCCAGTCAAGGCTCTTCTTGTAATTCCACTCTATGAACTGTCCGAACTCGCCGCCCATGAACAGCAGCTTCTTGCCCGGATGGCCCATGAAATATCCCAGGGCGCCGCGAAGCCCCGCGAACTTCTGCCAGTAGTCTCCGGGCATTTTATCCAGCAGGGACTTCTTGCCGTGGACCACCTCGTCGTGGGAAAGTACAAGGATGAAATTCTCGGACCACGCGTACATAAGCGAGAACGTGATCAGGTTCTGGTGGTGCTTGCGGTAGACCGAGTCCATGCTCACGTACCTTAAAAAATCGTTCATCCAGCCCATATTCCACTTGTGGCTGAAGCCGAGACCGCCTTCGTGGACAGGAGCGGTGACCTGCGGCCAGGCCGTGGATTCCTCGGCGACCATCATGACATTGGGAAAGTACTGGTAAACGGTCGTGTTAAGCTGTTTTATGAACTCGACGGCCTCAAGGTTCTCCCTCCCGCCGTACTCGTTGGGTATCCATTCGCCGGGCTTCCTGCCGTAATCCAGGTAGAGCATGGAAGCCACCGCGTCTACCCTGAGCCCGTCCACATGGTATTTGTCGAACCAGAACAGGGCATTGGCGATGAGGAAGTTCCGTACCTCGTTCCTGCCGTAATTGAAGACATGGGTGCCCCATTCCAGGTGTTCGCCCTTTCGCTTGTCCTCGTGCTCATAGAGGGCCGTGCCGTCGAAACGGGCAAGGCCATGGCCGTCCTTGGGAAAATGCGCCGGAACCCAGTCCAGGATGACCCCGAGACCGTTCTGGTGGCATGTATCGACGAAATATTTGAAATCCGCTGGCGTGCCGAAACGGGATGTCACCGCGTAATATCCCGTCACCTGGTATCCCCAGGACCCGTCGTAGGGATGCTCCATTACCGGCAAAAGCTCCAGGTGGGTGTATCCCATGTCCCTGGCGTAAGGGACCAGGCGCTCGGCCAGCTGCCTGTAGGACAGCCCCCTGAACCCTGTTTCGGAATCCGGGTCGGGGTCAGGCTCCTGCTGCCATGAACCCAGGTGCACCTCGTATATGTTCACAGGCTTGTCGAAAACGGATTCCCGATAGCGCCTTTCCAGCCAATCCAGGTCGTTCCACTCGTAGTCGTCCATGTCGTATATCCTGGATGCCGTCCGGGGCGGTTTCTCGGCATGGAAGGCATAGGGATCGGCCTTGATGTACAGCTCGTCCGACGGGGTTTTTATCTCGTACTTGTAGAGGTCGCCGGGCGCAACACCGGGTATGAACAGTTCCCATACCCCGGAGCTTCCCAGCATGCGCATCTGGTGGATTCGCCCGTCCCACTGGTTGAAGCTGCCCACGACGCTGACGCGCTTGGCGGAGGGCGCCCAGACCGCGAAGGAAGCCCCTCTTACCCCGTTTATCTCGCGCACTTGGCAGCCAAGCTTCTCATATATCCTGTGGTGGCTGCCTTCGTTGAAAAGGAACGTGTCGTAGTCCGACAGGGTGGGAAGGAAGGAATAGGGATCATGGGTGGCATAGGTTACCCCCTCGGTCGTGGTATGCACGAGCAGGTAGGGGAACATGTCCGGCGTGTCCGCAACCAGTTGGTAAAAGCCCCTGTCGTCGATCCTTTCCATGGGATACAGGCGACCGCTATGTAAGTCTTTCACCACCACCGACCGTGAGTGGGGGTTGAATACCCGTACAACCACCCGGCCATCCGCGATGTGCATGCCCAGGACCCCATGGGGATCCTTGTTCAGGCCGCGGATGGTCAGGTCTATCAACCTGGAGATATCCGGCAGCATAGGACGATAACCTCCGTAGCAGCTAATTGAACCTTACCGGTCCATATTATTGTATTTTCCCCGTTTATTCAACAACTATTGCAATCATGCGAAATATGGTAAGCTAAATATGTGGGATGGCGAAATTGCGCCGCGGTCATTGAAAGGAGATGAGGGGAAACCAGGCCATGGTGTACAGCAATGAGCCAATCAGGTACTACAAGAACAGGAGAGGCAAGCCGGACCCGATCATCCGGTGGCTGGAACTGTCGAGTGTATTGGTTTGGATCATTTACATGTTCAACATCGTAGTCATCCTTGCCGCCAAACCCGTTGAGGAAGGCCTTTTTGACCGGTTCTTCAACATACCGGTAAGAGGCTGGTGGGATATGCAGCTTCTAAGCAGGTCCCTCATCATCTCCTTCGTCCAGTTCGTCATCAGCGCTGTTTCCATATTCCTCAACACGAAGCGCATGAAACGAAGATATGACATAAGGTACATATCCCATTACATATCCGCGCCCGTATCGCTTCTGACTGGCGTGATAGTAGGCATTGTCCTCATAAGCTGGAGCAGGTGACATTCTTTTTCCTTGCCTTTCACCCGTTCCTTATGCAATTGTGCGTCTATGCGCCTCATGCCTGCAAATAACCGTTTACCTGCCTGCCAGGCGATACCTGGTTGAGAACTTATGCAGCACAACCGCAGCTTCCGCCCGGGTGGCAGGCCGGTCAAGTTCCAGTGTCGATCCGCCCTGGGGCGGCAGGATGCCGTCGCTCGCAAGGGAGGAGATGATACCCTTCAAGTCCTCGCTCACCAGGTAGCCGTCAGTGAACCTGTCAAGGTACGAAACGCTTACGGGACCAAGCGCCCGGTTCCCGGACACAAGCAGCCTGTTCATGAAAACGGCCATGTCGGCCCTTGTGACAGGTCTCAGCGGCCCCGCGTTACGGTTCTCGTCGGGGATGACTATGCCCAGCTTCACGGCCGTCATCATGTACGGGTAGTACCAGTTGTTCCTGGTCACATCCCTTAATGAAAACAGGAATCCGGACTCGGGGATTATGTCAAAAGACTTGAGCAGGATCGTAATGAACTCCGCCCGCGTAATGTACGCCCCGGGACGGAAGAGCCCGTCGGCGCTCTGGGCTATGGCTCCCGACGCGGCCAGCGCGTTTACGGCATCGGCGCACCAGGGGTATGGTCCGAGGTCCCTGAAAGCCGCTTTCGGCGGCACCGAAACGTCCAGGAATGCGGCTGACGACTCGCCCCTCGCGTTGTAGGCGCGCACCTCGTAGCGCACCTTCGATCCCGGGACGGCAGTGTTGTCGGCAAAGCTTGCGGTATCCGCAGGAACCGTTCCGATGAGGGTCCGCTTCTGGCCTTCAAGCCTGTATACGCGGAAGCCGTCCTCGGTCTTGCTGGCATCGTTCCATGCGAGGAGCACGCGGTTGGAGCCCATGTATACTGCCCTGAGGCCTTCCGGCGCTTCCGGAACGGTCGCGGGAAGCCGGTACACGGGCCCGTAGGAGATATTGCCCTGGTTTTCGCAGCGGATCCTGAACTCGTATTCCTTTCCCGCGGCAGGGAAGAAGTACACCAGCAGGTTTCCTTCCTTCTGGCCCAGGGTGTAGTCCTGCCACTCCCCGTTTATGTCGGTCCTCATTTCCAGTACGTGTTTAGCCCATTCCGGGGCCGGCTCGTCTGTCCCTATCAGCATGTAGGATCCTACGGACAGGAAGAAAAGCTGGCTCGGAATGGTAGGTTCGGCGTTGTTCACCAGGCCGGACACGGCAAAATCGGAGTATACGTTCTCGCCGCGGACAGCGCGGACGCGGTAACGGTAGGTGGCGTCTGTCATGGCCGAATAATCTGTCCACGAGAGAACATTCCTGCCCACCTCGCCGACTTTCTCCCAGATCTTGCCCTGTTCCTTGCGCCATATCTCGAACCCCGATTCCACGTCATAGGGATACTCCCAGGAGAGGTTTATCCTGCCGTACGAGCCGGGCGAAGCTGAAAGCTGAGGAGGAGCCGGAATAGTTTCGGCCTTTATGGTGACCGATTCGGTGTATCCTGAAACCGAGCCCGATGCGGAGCCCAGGTAAAGGCGGTAGGTGTATTCTTCCCCGGGCATGATAATGGGGGAGGCGTCGACATAATGGTCTGCCGTGGAAGAAGTGAAGATGGTATAAAAATTACCGAAACTGTCCTGTCTCTGGAGGTAGACAATATGGTCCTTGAACGACTCCCGGTCCCAGTCCAGGCGGATCTTGCTGTCTGAAACGGCGAACCCGGTCAGCGGCGTTGCGAGGGGGATAGTAGTCCTCCTGTAAACGCCGGTTGATGAGGGCATGTACCTGGAATACTGCCCATCAGGGTAAAGGGCGCGGATCCTGTAGTAGTAGATGGTATCGGGATCAAGGCCATAGTCCCTGAACTCCGTCTGGTAATAGGGAGCCCTGTAAATCTCGGTCCAACCTGTCTTTCCCTCGGCCTTTCTCTCCACTATCGTTACGATGTTGACGGTGCGCGGGACCAAAAGCTGCGGATAGCTCCATGCCAGGTTTACCTGGTCGCTGTACACGCCGGTGATGTAAAGGTGCACGGGATGAAGATAGAACAATTCGATCTCCATTGTGTATGGACTGTAATCATCCGCGCTATACCGGCGGGCGCGGTACTTGTATATATGTCCGTTGGCAATGCTGTAGTCCTTGTAACTTGTCACTCCCGGACCCAGGGCTGAGATGGCCGTGAACTCACCGTAATCAATGCTGCGTTCTATGCTGGTGTACTGGCCGAATGGGGCTCCGTTAAAGGTTATCAGGACATAGTTGTCTTCTATTCTCACCGAGAAATCGCCCGGAGGCGGAAGAGTGCCGGCGGTGTCGGCGAGGGATATGGGGGGCAAAACCATGGCCAGTATCAGTAAAACGGAAGGAAAAATCAGTCCGAATCTTTTCAAGACAGCACACTCCCGGTTTTTAGTCTAACATGAAGGAAAATGCCTTTTTACAATGGATATATCGGCAAAAAAGGAGCCGGCGGTTAAGCCGGCCAGTAAAGGGGGTCAAAATGTATTGTGAGGTCATTCTCAGTATGAACGGGATCTTGAAAAAATATACGCGGCGCCCAGGAAAATTTCCCATCCTGGAGCGGTTATGCCGATTCGCCTTGTTTGCCGCTCTCCCATGCTGTATAATCAATCTGAACCCATTTTGCATATGGTGGGAAATTAATAGTTATTTCCCGCAAGGAAGTGACGGACATACAGGGCGGCAGGACCCGGAAGTTCCTGCATGGGCTTGTTTTATGTATGCGCGGGCTAATTTGAAATGTAAGAAAGGTTGTTTATGGATAAAGAGATCTGGATGAAACCGAAGAGAATATGCAACATTGGCGGGGAGGCCCTGTTGGAAGGAGTCATGATGCGCGGGAACCGCACCGTGGCCTCCACGATCCGCAAGAGCAATGGCGAGCTCGTCACCACCACCAGGACCTATATACCCGTAACGAAGCGACACAAGATACTGGGACTCCCTTTCATAAGGGGAGGTATAAACATGATAGAGTCCATGGTAGTCGGCATCAAGGCACTGATGGAATCGGCCGATTACGTGGAGTTCGAGGAAGCGCAAAGCAAGTTCGACAAGTGGGTGGAGAAGAAATTCGGCGACAAGTCAACGACCATCATCATGTATGTCTCGCTTATCTTTGCGCTGGCAATGGGCATAGGCCTTTTCATGCTCCTGCCGAACTTCGTAGCCGATCTCATCCCCTTCGATAAGGATACGGCTTCGGGAGCGTTCATCGCCAACATCGTTGAGGGCGTAATAAGAATAGCCATCTTCCTTGCCTATGTATGGCTCGTTTCAAAGAACAGGGAGATAAAGCGCGTGTTCCAGTACCACGGCGCCGAGCATAAAACCATCTTCGCCTATGAGAACATGGATGAGCTTACGGTGGAGAATGTCATGAAGCACACCAGGTTCCATCCCAGGTGCGGCACCACCTTCATCTTCGTCGTGGTGATCATAAGCATACTGGTGTTCGCGCTGACCGGCTGGCATAACAGGCTGATCAACGCGGTTATAAGGCTTGCGCTGCTGCCCGTCATCGCCGGCGTGTCCTACGAGCTCTTCAAGCTGGCTGCCAGGTCGGAGAGCAAGCTTGTGAAACTCGTCAGCTACCCCGGGATACTCCTCCAGAGGATTACCACCCAGGAGCCCGACGAGAGCATGGTGGAAGTCGCTATCGCGTCCCTGAAGGCCGTGCTGGAGAACGAGGAAGGGGAGAACGCGAAGGATGAAAATCTCCAGGCTGCTGAGTGAGATAACCTCAAGGCTTAAGCAGGCGCAAATCGAAGACCCGGCTCTTGAGGCGGGTCTTATTTTATCATGGGCGACCGGAAAATCCCGCGCCTTCATCTACGCCCATTCCGATACCGAACTGGAGCCGTCCGAGGTCGGCAGGGTCATGGAGATGGCGGAGAGAAGGAGCCGCGGCGAGCCGTTCCAGTACATCACCGGCGAATGCGAGTTCATGTCCTTAAGATTCAAGGTAAACCCCGACGTCCTCATCCCGAGAAGCGAAACCGAGATCCTGGTCGAGGCCGCGCTCTTTTCGCTGGGCGTAAGCCAGCTATTCATTGACCCTCGCCTGTTCAAGGTTTCCAGACAGGGTACGAGGATGGTAGTGGACATAGGGACCGGCTCGGGCTGCCTTGCGGTTTCAATAGCCCGTTATGCCCCGGATGTCCTGGTGGACGCCCTTGACATTTCCGAAAAAGCGCTGGAAATTGCCAGGCATAACGCCGAACTGAACAATGTTTCAGGCTCCATACGCTTCATGCGTGCCGATTTTCTCAAGGATACAGGTTTTGCTGACCGAAGGTATGACCTTATAGTTTCCAACCCGCCGTATATCCCCAGGGACGACAGGACAGGCCTCATGCCCTCGGTGGAGGAGTACGAGCCGGGGCAGGCGCTGTTTGCCGACGATGGAGGCCTTGTATTCTACAAGAGGCTGGCGGGTCTTTCCCGGGAAATCATGGCGGAAGACGGCGTCATCCTGGTGGAATGCGGATTCAACCAGTCGGCCTGCGTGCAGGACATCTTCCGCGGCGCCGGCATGGAGACCATGGCCTTAAGGGACCTTGCCGGCACGGAACGCGTTATAGCGGCCAGGATGCGTGTATAAGATGTCAATTTCTGCCCATACTCTATAGCAGAAAAAGGAACAGGAAACGGAGAGATTGAGTATGGCGGAACATGTGGCAGCGGAACCGGGAGCCGGACTGCTGGGCGCCCTGGGTCTGGTATCCAGGAAAAGGTCAGGGATATTCGGGCGAACCCTTGAGGACCCTTGCCTTGCGGAACTCTATGAAACCATCCACGAGGCCTGGCAGGAATGGCAGAACGCGCTTATTAACTTCGAGAGCGCCGATTGCAAGGAAATGGTGGACTATTACGCCTATCGCATAAAAGCATCCCAGATCCGTTACGAGTACCTGCTCAGGAAGGCGAAAGCCCTCCGGAACCAATGAATTTTTCAGGACCCTTCTGTATATAAATTAATAGCGGCGGGATAACCGTTTCTGTTTTCCGGAAGGGTGTTTGGCGTGGCAAAAGGTCTGGTTGTTCTGGCCTGGGTCGCAGGCGTCCTGATCGTCCTGGCCCTGGGAAAAGCGCTTCTTCTGCCCATGAAGATCATCCTCAGGCTGATCATAAACGGCGTCCTGGGAGGACTCGCCATTTTCCTTATAAATCTCCTCGGACAGCCATTTGGTCTCTTCATTCCCCTGAACATCGTTTCGGCCCTTGTGGCCGGGATCCTCGGCCTTCCCGGGATCATTCTCCTGGTGATACTGGGGTTCCTTCTCTGACCTCATGCCTTTTTTCCCGTCACAGCCCGTAAGGGGGCTAATTCATATATCCTTTCTCCGGTTCATATAATGTTTTTGCAGACCTGGAAACAGCTCGGGGTTGCAAATAATACCGGGACGTGATTAAAAGATGCTGGAATCCAAGGAACAAGTGGAGAACGCATATGGCCTCAGCATTTCCGCCGCCAAATCCTGCAGGGCGGGATATATCCTCGAAACCGACGCGGGACGGAAATACTTAAAGCCTTGCCAATGCTCCGAGAGCCGCATCCTCTACGTGCATGATGCGAAGCAGTACCTTTACGAAAACGGGTTCACCAGCCTGGATACATATTGCCTGACCGTGGACGGGCGCCCGTATTGCGTCATCGACGGAAAGCTGTACCTTCTTACCGCCTTCGTGGACGGCCACGAATGCGAGTTCGGGGATGACGGCGACGCCGTCAGGGCGGCATATGCCCTGGCGGCCATGCACAAGGCCGGCAAGGGCTTCAAGTACGAGGGAAGCGGCGACTACGCCCCCAACGACCTGGGCAGGATTTCGGAAAGCCTTACCAAGCGCTATGACGAGATAATCCGCATGAGGCGCAAGGCCGAGCGAGAGAAGGGCGCGTTTGACTATATCTACCTTAGCTGCGTAGACAAGTTCATTGAACTGGCCGAAGAAAGCCTGGCACTTATCAGGGGTCCCGAATACCGGCGCCTTGTTGAAAAAACGGCCCGCGATGGCGGGATCTGCCACCGCGACTACTCCTACCAGAACATCATCATAAAGGGGCAGACCGCCACGATCACCGGGTTTGAGTCCTGCGGCCAGGAAATACGGATCTATGACCTTGTAAACCTTATAAGGAGAAAGATGAGAAAGTGCGATTGGGATATAAGCAAGGCGGCCATGCTGCTTGAAGCCTATTCCTCCCTGGAGCCCTTGAGCAGGGACGAGATCGTGGTCATGAAGGCCATGCTGCTCTTCCCGCAGAAGTTCTGGCGCGTGGCCAACCGGTACTACAACAGCAGGAGAAGCTGGGCGCAGAGGAATTTCTCAGGTATGCTGGAAGAGGTGATCGACGAGTACAACCACCACGTCCGGTTCATGAAACAATACGACACGCTGTTTTAGCCAGCGTGTCGCTGCAATCCTTCCTCGTGCCATTGCGAACATCTATCGTGTCGTTGCGGCCCGGCAAAGCCGGGCGTGGCAATTTCCTTAAAACAACCCCGTAATTATCCCTTCGCTGTCAATATCCATCTTCGTGGCCGCGGGATCCTTGGGCAGCCCCGGCATGGTCATGATATCCCCGGTAAGGGCCACGATGAACCCTGCGCCGGCGGACAGCCGCACTTCCTTCACAGTGATTGTGAAATCGCTCGGAACGCCATGCAGGGCCGGGTCGTCGGAAAGGGAGTACTGGGTCTTTGCCATGCATATCGGCAGGTTGCCCATACCCAGGCTTTCTATGGCCTTAATCTCCCTGACGGCGCGCTCCTTGTATTCCACCGCCTTCGCGCCGTAGATCTCCCTGCATATAAGCCCTATCTTTTCCATCACGGGAAGGTTTGTATCGTACAGGGGCCTAAAAGCCGGCTTTTCCCTGTCTATCAGCGCGCAGAGCTTTTCGGCAAGCTCAAGCCCCCCTTCGCCGCCCCTGGTGTACACCTCGGCCACCGCACAGTCAATGCCCCAGCTTGCGCACGCTTCACGGACAACCTTGATCTCTTCCGTTGTATCCGTGGGGAAGCGGTTGATGGCGACCATTACGGGAACGCCGAATTTCCTGATGTTTTCCACGTGCTTCCCGAGGTTCGGAATGCCGGCCTCCACGGCCTTCGGGTTTTCGACGGCCAGGTTGTCCTTCTTTACCCCGCCGTTGTACTTCAGCGCGCGGACGCTTACCACGACTACTGCCGCGGACGGCGTAAGCCCGCCATAGCGGCACTTAATGTCAAAGAACTTCTCGGCTCCCAGGTCGGCGCCGAAACCCGCCTCGGTTATGGCGTAGTCGGCCAGTTTCAGGGCTGTTTTTGTCGCTATGAGGCTGTTGCAGCCGTGGGCAATATTGGCGAAAGGCCCGCCGTGGATGAGGCACGGGGTGTTTTCCAGGGTCTGGACCAGGTTGGGTTTTATGGCGTCCTTGAGCAGCATGGCCATGGCGCCTTCCATTTTAAGGTCCCCGCAGGTAACCGGCTTCCCCGACGCGGTGTAGCCCGTGATAACGCGGGAAAGGCGTTCCTTGAGGTCCATCAGGTCGCCGGCAAGGCACAGGATGGCCATCACTTCCGAGGCCGCGGTGATCACGAAACCGTCTTCCCTGGGAAAACCGTTCGCCTTGCCGCCCAGGCCCACGACGACCTGCCTCAGGACGCGGTCGTTCATGTCCATGGCCCTCTTCCATACAACCTGCCTGGGATCGATTCCCAGGGCGTTGCCCTGGTGTATATGGTTGTCGATGGCTGCAGAAAGCAGGTTGTTTGCCGCCGTTACGGCATGAATGTCGCCGGTGAAATGAAGGTTTATGTCTTCCATGGGGACAACCTGGGCATAGCCGCCTCCCGCGGCTCCGCCCTTCATACCCATCACGGGGCCCATGGAAGGTTCCCTGAGGGCTATGACGGCCTTCTTGCCGAGCCTGCCCATGGCCTGCCCGAGACCGACCGTCACCGTTGTCTTGCCCTCGCCCGCCGGGGTAGGGTTTATCGCCGTCACGAGCACAAGTTTTCCGTCCGGCCTGTCCTTCAGCTTTTCAAGCAGCCTGTCGCTGATCTTGGCCTTGTAGTTCCCGTACAGTTCGAGCCATTCGCGGCCTATCCCCAACTGCGCGGCAACTTCCTCTATGGGCAGCATTTTTGCGTTCCTGGCTATTTCAATATCTGTCAGCATATCTCCTCCATCCGGATGATTGCATAATCATACCGATTTTTGTGTGTATATTCATTCAATAATAAATTCTCCAACAATTTTACCCCTGAGATGGCTGATATACAACCCGGTTTTTCAGAAACAAAAAGGAATCCCGCAAGGTATATATTTTATGAATATTTTAGAAATAAATTACATCCGCATCCAGCGGTTTTTGAAAATCTGCATCTTGACAGGCTTTCAGCCGTGTATGTATAATATTTAGTTCATTGACACCTCATGACAAAATGTGATATAATTCTGGAAGTAATAATGGGGTGATAAATATGGACAAGAACAGTATTTCTCTAATAAGAAGAGAACTGGAGAAGTGCGTAGGGAAAAGGGTTCAGCTCAAGGCCAACAAGGGACGGAAGAAGACATTCGTAAGGGAAGGCATCGTTGAAAAAGCATATCCAAGCATTTTCACAGTGAAGTTTGAAAACGATTTCAAGTCTGTCCGGAAGGCATCCTACAGTTACACCGACATCCTGACCCACACCGTCGAGATCAAGCTTCTGTCACCGCAATCGTCATCGTCGTCATCACCTTTCGACAATGTAGCTTTATAACTCAATCGAAATCATAATATCAGTACATAGCAAGGCTGTTTCAGAAATGAAACAGCTTTTTTATGCCTGTCATACGGGCAGCAGGGGCGGCATATCTTTAGGTATGGATGGTATGGGTACAAGAGGAGGTCTGTGGATACGGATGGAATTGATAAAAAAGCCGGTACGCACATACAGGACCATTGAAACCAGGGAAACCGATGAGCTGTTTGAAAACAGCATCATCGTGCCGGACAGCAAGCCGGACGTGAAGACCCTGCTGGTGGTGAATGCCGAGTGCTTCGTGGGCAAGGTCGAAAAATCGGGCCGTATGCTGGAAGTGAGCGGGGAGATCAAATACCGGATCCTTTACGAGGCGGACACGCCTGACAATCGCCTGGAGTCCATCACCAGCCGCTTTCCCTGGTCGGTAACCTGCCAGCGGCCAAGGACCGATGCGGAGATCGGGGTCGCGGCAAACTGCAGGTGCCAGCATACCGAGGCCAGCGCGGTGAACGGGCGCAAGATCGTGGTCCGGTCCGTGGCGTCCCTGGCCTGCAGGTTCTACGAGATCATGAACAGCGAACTGGGCCGGGAGATAGAGGGCGACAACGTGTTTGTAAAGAGCATGCCCATCAACGTGGTGTCCCTCCGGGATAACCTGGACACCGTGGCCAGGGTCGGCCAGACGCTGGCGCTTCCCCACGGGAGCCCCGCGATAGGCGAGATACTGTATGCGAAGGTGAACCTGGGAAATCCCGAGGTAAGGTACGGTGAGGACGGCGCCAGCCTTGAATGCAAGGGCATGCTGAACATGCTTTACAGGGGCGACATGGCCGGCGACTCCATCGAATCGGTGGTGCTTGAGTTCCCCGTGAAAGTGAATACCGGTATCGATCCCGGAGGCGAAAACATCGTCCTGGCTTCGGCGTCGCTGAAAAACTGGGAGATCGAGCCCCAGGAGGATTCGGACGGCATCTATACCCAGGTCTCGGTTTCCATGGATGTCGAGGTAAGCGCCCAGGCCGTCAGGCACGAGGAGCAGCAGGTGGTGGAAGACGCCTACTGCATCGACTCGGTCATAAACCTCAACAAGGCGCCGCTGGATATCGTGACCGACGAGAGGGAGCTCGTTGAAAACCTCGAGGCCAACGCCCATGTCCGGCTTGATTCGGAAAACGGGAGTCTCGATGAAATCTACATGGTATCCGTGGGCAAAAAGAGCGTCCTGGCCAACGTGAGCGGCAATATGATCAATGTCCGGGGAAATGTCGGAGCGGACGTGGTATACCTGGCCGACAGGAAGACCAGGGACACCCGGAGCCAGAACGTGGAGATACCCTTTTCCCGGACGCTGCCTCTCCCGGACGGCGAGAACTGGCAGGTTACGGAGGCCGACTGCTTCATCGAGGATTCAGGCTTTGAGATTATCAGCAGCGACTCGCTGGACGTTTCCGTGAAGGTCAGCATCAGGCTCCGGCTCTGCAAGCTCGAAAGTATTGAGTGCATCGATTCCATCGAGGAGGTAAGGCGCGAGGCTCCCGCCAGGAAGGCCCCCATAATGCTGTACTTTGCCCAGCCCGGAGACACCCTGTGGAGCATTGCCAAGCACTACAGGATACCCCCGGAGAACCTGGCGCGGGACAACAATATGAACCTGAAGGATGTCCCGGAGGTGGGCAAAAAGCTGTTCATCATGGCGTAATGCTTCATGGCGGAGCAGAATGTATTTTTAACGGTTCTATAATAAATGTTGGGGTGCCGAAGGGAAATAACTTCGGTGCTCCGACATTTTTTTGTAAATAAAGAGAGCATGGAGATGAAATCTCGAGTAAAATGGAGTTGCCAAACCTACCC
>Ga0134100_1000935_pt1 | contig 30364 bp, 20 predicted proteins | sample 11_taG_2_FD_94444 | JGI IMG/M metagenome (GOLD analysis project Ga0134100, IMG submission 94444) | Switchgrass degrading microbial communities from high solid loading bioreactors in New Hampshire, USA - 11_42_5_180_A3 metaG | ecosystem: Engineered > Bioreactor > Semi-continuous > Anaerobic >...
AACAGCCTAACATGCCATGTACTCATTGTCAACAGCTTTCGCGGCATAAACGCTTAGGCTATTGTTTGATTAGCTACTGCTTTGATGACCGAGGTATTTTACACACAAATTTGGACTTGACTTCCACCAAAAACATAGTGTTTTTATTTATATATATCACGCTTCTATCAATCATAACCGTTTCGTAAAGATTGTTATATCCTTTAATATAAGTATATTGATCAGTTATTTTATAATCCAGGATACCAGCTTTTTCGCTTATATTCTTCGCTATCGGATATGACTTATCATCAACAATTATGGTATTGTGGGCAAAACTGCTGTTTAAATAATCGTGTATATAATTACCGACCATATAATTATACATCCCGGGATCAATAAAAATATCATATCCTTTGGAATATAATGCTATGGACAGGTCATCATTATGCTTATGGGTTGTACTGTTGTAGCCTGATTTAAACATAAGCCAGGTCGAGTCTGTAAATGAATCCGCGTCCCAGTTTTCCCGTATAAACACATATCCATCATTTTTAAAAATCTTTGTTTTATCTTCTGGCTTTATGCCATCCTTACCTTTTGATGCAATATAGCGCAAAAAGCTATTTCCATAATCATAAATCTCATTTTTACCTGTATTTTCTCCTCCATACGTATCCCCAATAGATGGCAAAGATAAGTCAGGCTGATAGGCATATATCAGGAACTCAATTGCACCTGTAAAGTATTCCTTGGTGGTTTCCGAATAATCGTCACCAACAGACGATAGAAAAGCTGATATTTGACGAAGATATTCTATTAATCCAATATGATAACCCATTGAATTTTCAATATGCACTGCTTTGTTTGGAAAGGCATATTTTAGTTGCTTGTCCAACCTTTCTTTACCAATATCAATATAGTCCCTTATTCCTAAGTAATATCCGCACTTTATCAAAGCTCCGTCTTCAAATATGCCATGATTATGATCAATTACATAGTTTTCCTCTTGAGAAAGCCAATCTGCATGTACTTGAATTAATGATTCCACTTTTTCATTCGGCTTTCCGGTATGATTTTTGCATACTAGCGCATAATATATTAAATTTTCAGTTCGCACTGCTACAGTGTGGTCATACCATATGTATCTATTCTTATTCTCAGATGTCTCATCATATTGTATCCATGAATCTAATATTTCACCTGCCAAATCCATATATTTACTATTACCAGTCTGAACGTATGCATTTGACAAGTAATATACTGGATTTAGAGTATGAAGCCATAATAAAAAGGTATTTGGAGATGAGGTCACCTGCATATCCCAATCTAAATTTTTCACATCAAATGCAACTGCTTCGTCATAAAGATCATCTTCAACAACTAAATAACCTTCCATTATCCTATCTGCATACGTTAAACATTGCTCAGGGCTGGATTTACTAATACTAAGAGGTGCATACAAGTTTAATGTTTCGTCTGAGCCTGTTATTCCTGTTGGCTTCCCGCATCCTCCAAAACCTGGGACCAGTATAAAGAATGTTATCAGTAAGCAAATAATCTTAATTAACCCTTTTTGCTTTCCTGTTTTATTCCTTTTATAATTAACCATATAACCCTACTTGCCCTCAATTAGTTTAATTTCCTCATCAATAGTAAACTCTTTGGAACTTTGGCATCTTACTCTCTTAGCTGCATTTTTAGAAAGCTCTAAAAATAATTGAGGGTCATGATACAACTTTTCTATACCTTGTGCCATAACCATATAATCTTCACTTGGTGCAAGAATCGCACTATTCTCGTCTACGAATTCCGGGATTGCTGCAACAGCGTTTGTTACCGGTACCAGACCAGATGACATGGCTTCATCTCTCGATACTCCCTGGGTATCCATGCGAGTGGGTGTTAAAAATATTCCGTATTCCTTATGCAGACTGGAAATATCTTCTTGTCTTAAAAATCTTTTTTCTGTTACCACATTTCTATACTTTTTTAAAGGCGCTAATGTACTATCAAACAGTTCCCCATTGCCAATCAATCTAAATTCAAGCTGTTTGAAGAAATCTTTTTTTGCCAGTTCCTGAATGCACTTTACCATTAAATCATTAGCGTATGTATTACTGGTATATGGGCGAATGGACAAGATCTTCTTCCGTTGCTCCGGAATCTTTTTTTTATAACAGAACAGATCCGTATCAATACAATTGTGTATAACTGAGTACTTCTCCGGAAGAAGATTTATTTTATAGTCTTCCATAATTTGTTTTGCAAAATAATTAGAAACAAAGACAAAATGTATGTTTACCTTACTTGCAATTGCAAATACTTCTGCCCAGAACTGCATACGAATTTCTGATTCTTTCTTTGCTTTTTCAATCTCTGCTTCTGTTCTATAATTAAAGGAACGTCTCCACCATGGCTGAATTTCGGAACCATGGATCCATATTATTATTCGTTTGGTATCCAAATAGTTTTTAAGAACTCCCCACATATGCGAATCTAAAAAGTGAACGCAAATTGTACTAATATCACCATTTTTCAGTATTGCATCCAAGGTTTCTGCTTGTCCTTCTACGACATTAATTCCTTCAAACTCCCTAAACCCATCTTTTGCATATATGTTCATACGCACCACATCGTAAACATGTCCGCTTTCTTTATATAATGTTAACCGTTTATGAACAAACATGTTGCGATAAAGTGCATCAGGTGAAGGATAGTGATTACTAAGGACTAAAACATCAGATCTTGAAAGAAAACAATTCCCCATCAATTCATAGCTTGCCTTACCTATAGTAATCCGGTTAATCAGGCACTCACCTTCTCCTTTTATACGAATTGCTAATTTAAAATAGCGTGCACTGCCAGGAAGATCAAACTTTGTTAAGCGGTTTAGTTGAGTAAATACAGGAGAAAGCTTCTTCTTATTTTTATCATAGAATATACATGCACAAATAACGTCAAGACTGCCTGAACCGAAAAAGCGGACGACCAATTTCCCGTTTGCACATAATTCATTAACTTCATATAGTTTTTCAAAGTAAATATAAAAGTGTTCATCCTGAGCCAATGAGCTGATTATTCGCAATTGGTCATCATCCAATGATTTGCTATATTTTGCATCTTTTTTATCGATGATAGATGAATATAATTCTTTCGCACTTATACTTTGAACATTAATATCTAAATCCAAGGGGGGAATCTTTTCGGCTGTCGCCTCTATTCTTTTAAGTGGGATTCCCTGATCTGGTATAACTAAATCCTCCGCTTGTATACAATGCGATGAACAATTTTCGCAGTAATTAAATTCATCAGTAGAAATTAGTTTGCCTTCTGTTAAAACACGTCCATAAGCTAAACTTAATACTGATTCATTTTTCAATAGTTCAGGTTTAAATATAGATCGTCTTGCATCAAGCTCCTTAACGAAGCAATAAGTTCCTTTATCCACCAGTACAGCTTCTTCATTTTTCATAGTATAATAGCTGGCTTTACCGATAACATCAAAATCACCATATCTATTAGTTAAAATTAAATCAAGTAAATAATTATCACCATATTCATCAGATATGTTCCATATGGATACAAACCCTTCATTAACCAGTTCTGATAGATTCATACTCTCTGCATCTTCAGTTTTTATTACGACACAATCACATGTCGTATCTGAAATATCTAAATCAGATATTATAACAAGTTTCTTGTTCATATATGTTTGTCGTTTGAAAAGCAGAATTAACCTATCAACAGACTTTTCATCTTCTATAATTGAAACTACAGTAACTAATGGCCATTTAGGTTTGAGGTCTACATTAAATACCTTCTCTACCACATAAGCAAGGCGATCTTCATAAAGATGTTCAGAGAGAACCTTACGTAACCCCGCCAAACGATATTTTCGCTGTGTTGTAGAATCAGAAGCATACTTATGCAGATACTTTCTAAGGGTTATTTTGTCATCCGTACATATTGTCAGATCACCAAAATAATTTTTCACTCCTCTGGAATAGTTACCGACTGTAATTGTGTTAGACGCCAGCAATTCAAATACCCGCCTGGCAAACATTGTTTGTGATTGACTGATAGAGTTCATATTAACTCCATATATATAGCCTTTATAGGCAATATCAATTTCTGCCGGATCCAGCTTCCCCAAAATATATGGATCGTATTTTTTAGGGAATGCATGTTCAGGCAAAGCATTTTTATAATTCCTGTCATAAATATCAAGGCCTTTTGATTCTATGAACTCCTCAGCAAAGCTGTCAAAGACTGATGCACGTTGCTTATACCTATGGTAGTATGCACCGGCAAAACAGAACTTATCTTTTCGATTATATTTTTCAATTGGATTATGTATTTTCGGCTGAGCTGCAAAATGCAAATGATAAACTCTATCATGCCCTAACTGTGTTTTATATTTCTGTATGCAATCTATATCGGTCGTAAAAACAACATCTGCCATGCGCGCAGCTGCCATAAAGGTATCTGTATAGACGGGATCTTCTTTATTCCAAAAGACTACAGGAATTTTTTTCTCTTGGCAATATTTTGTCAATTCAAAATATTCTTTGCTGCATTGTGAAATTTTGCGATACCATAATTTATCTTTGCCCTCCCAGGCAGATTCCACGAAAACCAAATCCGGCGCAAAGGAATCTATTTCATCCTTCCAACCTTCAGGAGTTAATTCCAAAAGATTACATTCAGGCGAATAACTATCCAATGTAAATCTGTCCATTATACAGGCTATACGAATATCTGACAAGCAATTTGCTTTTATCTTAAACATCTGAGGCTCTTTTGCAATCGGTTTTTCATTGATAAATCCATTCTTTGAAAGTATATTTAAAACTTCAATTTTCCTCTTTTTAATATTATCAATTAACTTGTCTATATCTAATCTGTTAAGGACCATATTTCGCACCTCTTCAAATCACCAATTTAATTTTTTCTTTACTCGTTGAAGAAATTTATATAATTTAATTAAAATCTTGCCATACCAGGTTCCTGTAATCTTCTCAATTTTTCTCCTGTACTCTTGATTTTCTGCGCTAAGATACGAATTTTGAATCTGAAGTTTACGAACAAATTGCTTTATATTATTTAATTCATCAATTATATCATCAAAGAGATCAACATCATCTTTTAAGGCTCCTAATAATTTATCCTTTACAATTTTCTCCTTCCTCAACTCACGGTTGACCTCTTCTAAGGTTTCCATAAGTTTTTTATCGTATTGATCTCGTGAAGCTTCAAACGACTTATTATGATCATTTTTATTGTCTTGAATTTGCTTTTGATATTTTATCTTAAGCTGTTCAAATGCTTTATTACGATCTTCCAGCCATTTCTTTGAAGTATTATAAGCTTTATAATAATGATTGGTCTTCTCTAGATACTTAAAAAATCCATCAAGTACTTTATTGTTATCAACCTTTGCTATCATACTGTGCCGGGTTGGATGCAAAAAAAGTAGATTAAACTGGTCAATATCGTGTAAAATATAACCCTCTGCCTGAAGGAAATCGATTACTTCTGAATACGTAGTATAACTTACTTCCACCCAAATATCAGGATGGCATTTCTTAATTAATTCCCGCATACCTTTTAATACCAAAAGCTCAAATCCTTCGGTATCAATTTTAATAAAATCGACTGTACTTATCTGATTATCTTTCGAAAAAGAATCCAAATCTGTTATTTGTATTGCGGATTCTTGTTTATCAGTAGTGTAGACAAAAGAAGTACTCCCAAGATTGGTTTCATCAATATTACTTATTGAAGCGTAACCCAAATGATCTCCTACACCTTTTTGTATAGGCATAATTATGTTATTTAAGCTATTATTAATAATATTATTCTTTAGCCGAAAAAAATTATCCGGATATGGTTCAAAAGCATATATTGCCAAAGGCCTCAAATGAATCGCCCAATAAATGGCGTGATTCCCTATGTTGCTGCCAACATCAAAAATAACATTTGGGGTTCCAATAATAGGGCTCCACCTATTTAGAATACTGCTCTCGTAATAATCCCCGGTTTTTTGAATTGTTTCAAAAATATAATCTCCGCGATATCCTTCTATTTTTATGTTACTAATATTTGTTGATACTACTTCCATATTCTTATCCTTTAAGTTAATTAACTTTTGTTCGTTATAAACATTTTTCTTGATAAAGTTTAAGTGAGGGAACAAATGTTTGCCGTTCTTCATTAGTCATTGCATTAAATTCCCTTGCAAACATACAATAAGGTTTTATAATTTTTTCTGGTTTGTCGATACCAAGTATCTGGCCCCGATGTAGCCAAAGTATGTTATCACAAAAATCTTGCATTTGTCCGACAGCATGGCTGACAAAGAGGATCGTCTTCCCTTTATCCTTAAATTCTAACATTTTTGAAAGACTTTTATCGGCAAAGCTATTATCCCCGACTGAAAGGGCTTCGTCTATAATAAGAATATCCGGATCCATGAACACCGATATTGCAAAGCCCAGACGAGAGCGCATTCCACTTGAATAAGTACGAACAGGCTGATCAATAAATATCCCAATATCCGCAAATTCAATTATATCGCTTTCTATTTCTTTTACATATTTCGGGGGAAATCCTAATAATACACATTTGTAATAGATGTTTTCCCTACCTGTAAGATTGTTATCAATCCCTGCATTTACAGATAGCATGCCAACCTCTCCAACTGTCTTAACAATTCCGCTAGTTGGATAGGTAATTCCTGAAATAATACTGGCCAGAGTAGATTTTCCTGATCCATTAAGACCTATAATACCCAGAATTTCTCCCTTTTTAACAGTTAGATTAATATCACGAAGTGCAGTAAACATATTAGGGTGAAACTTTGGAAATAATAGCCCCTTTAATCTCTGACCTTCACTTTTATATATGGGATATTCTTTATTTATATGTTCACAATAAATTGAAATATTATCGTCCATTTTACACCTTTATATTAAATCATATTAAATCTAAAAACTTTTTTCTGAAACGCATATGAGTACAACACCCTAAAATAAATAAAATTAGAGTCACGCACCAAAAATATATCCCCTGTTTCCAATGTGTCAGCAGATTACTTCCATATAAAATACTGTCTCTATATCCATTTATTATATATGATAAGGGATTAAGCTTCAAAATAAACTGCAGCTTATCAGGAAGATTTTCTTGTACCCAAACAACCGGAGTAATATAAAATAACAATCTTATAATAGAAGACATAATTTTTTGGAAATCTTTAAATAATACTGTTATTGCTGATGTAAGTAAAGCATATCCTACTAAAAACGCAATCGAACACACAGCAAAATAAACAATCCACAAAACACCCCAAGTTAACCGATAGCCAAGAAGCAGAAAGAGAGCTATTACCACTACCATAGCCCCACAATGACTAAAGAACGAGGATAATACCGTTTTTACAGGAATGATAGACAATGGCAGATACATTCTTTTTAACACACTGCTATAATTATATATTGATGTGGTTGAGGACATCAAGGCAGTACTTATATAAAACCAAGGTATAATACCGGTAATCATCCAGATAATATAGGGGTAATTTCCTCTCGGCGGAGCGCTGTTTAGCCCTATTGCAAACACGAACCAATAAACTAATATTTGAAGAGCGGGATTCAAAAAATTCCACATGAAGCCAAGCATTGTCCCACTATTCATTGCTTTCAGCTCATATAATGATAGCCTGATCAACCGATATCTGTTTTGAAAATTCTCTTGTACTACTGTCTTAACTGACTGCCACATCGTAATTAACCTTCATTCATAATTTATAAACTCCTGGAAGCCGGCATACGTTCCTGGTGTCCAGAACTATTTTCCCATTGAGCTTAGGCATGTTTTCTAAAATCTCTTTGTGTGCTACCATTATTACAACAATGTCAACATCACTTAGAAATTTATCTAAATCGTGATATTGCTCAGGAACCACATCCTTACTTACCATTGGATCATATACCTTTAAAGGGCTGCCTAAATGCAATGTCACCTGCTCCAATAATTGAAGAGTTGGGCTTTCACGAATATCGTCTACATTTTCTTTATAGGTAAGGCCATATAATCCAACACGCGAAATATCTTTTAAACCATTTTCCTGCATTATGTCGTGAATTCGGTTTAGAACAAATTCGGGCATACTATCATTGATCAACCGGGCATGACGAATAAGACTGGTAAGTCCGGGGTAATCGCCTACTAAAAACCAGGGATCCACAGAAATACAATGACCGCCTACTCCTGGACCTGGTTGTAGAATATTCACTCTTGGATGCATGTTGGCTATTCGAATAATTTCATAAACATCCATATCATCTTGTCTGCAAATCTTTGCTAATTCATTGGCGTAGGCTATGTTAATATCCCGGTATGTATTCTCTACGACTTTGATCATTTCAGCTGAACGTATGTCGGTAACTACTATATCTCCTTTACAAAAAGAGGAGTATACCGCCTTTACTCTCTCGCCAATCTCTTCGTTATCAGCACCTATCACACGAGAATTATGCTCCAACTCGTATATCATATTTCCTGGGATGATTCGCTCCGGTGCGTGGGCAATGTGTATGTTCTCGCCAATAATAAAGCCCTCTTCTTCAATGGCTGGGCGCACAAATCGATCAATTGTACCCGGTGAAACAGTGGACTCTATTACAACAATTGTTCCCTTGAGGCAGACTCTCATTACGTCCTTAACCGCACTAATAACAAAGCTGGGATCTATTTTCTTACTCAATTTATCATATGGGGTTGGGACGGCAATAATATAAAAATCAGTGCTGACATATTCTGTCGTAAATTTAATCCCTTTTTTGTATGCCTCTTTATAAAGCGCTTCTAATCCAGCCTCTTCATAAGTTGTGTTCCCCTGCTGCAGCGTTGCGACCAATGTTTTATTGCAGTCCACGCCTACAACCGAAACATCGTGCGCGGCCATCATAAGTGCGGTTGGAAGACCAATATATCCTAAACCTATTACACAAACTTCCATGCTAAGTTATTCTCCTCTTTTTTCTCCGTCAATACATAACATAATCAAATAAAATTATACTGCTTATAGTTACAAAATGAAACCCTGGGCGACAATTAGTAACACAAATGACTTCAAACTACTTCCCAGTTTTTGATCAGAATTGCGCAGTGAGTTTGCAAATTTTCATTATTTCACTTAATCGTTGTTTGCATGTGTGATTTTTATAAACATCCTGTTGATTTTTGAGGATAATCTCTTCCGCCATTTCATGTTCAAATGATTCATTTAAGAACCAAATACGCCCCGGAAAGAGTTTTTTTAGTCCAACCGAGCCGTTGCTGATTAAAATGCATCCACAGGCCATCGCTTCAAACACCCTGCGAGCAAACATTGTTTCCGAGGTTGTTACAGTATTTATATTGATTACGTATTTTGCTTTCCTAAATATATCTCCGAGTTGGTAAAAAGGCACTTTCGGGCGCAAAAACTGTTTATATTTTTCCGGAAACCTGTGCACCGGATTAGATGAATCTGATTGTCTGTCATAAATCTCCAAGGGAATATTATGTCGAAGTACCATATCGAATATTTCTTCCATTTCGGCACACCGTTCAGGTTGATCATTATACCAACTACCTGCAAATACAGCCTTTTTTTCCTTTTCAATACTTGAATCATAGAAAAAAATATTTGGTGAAAAGCCAAACATTAAAACATTAACGCTTTTATGCCCAAGCTGTTTGTAACCTGGTATACACTCCTGAGCTGTTGTCAATATATGATCAAAATGCATAGCTGTATCTACGAAATTATACGTTTCATTCCCCCAAAAGGTAGGATCTTCCTTATTCCAAAACACAGTCGGAATACTGTTTTTTTTGCAAAAGTCAAGTATCTGCATCAATTCCCGACGGTTCTCATAGCATATATTCTTGTTTTTATAAATTCGACCGCGCCAACAATTATTATACTCTGTAATTCCGGACCAAGCTGACTCGCAGAAAAATATATCGGGACAAAATGTTTTGAAAACCCTGCGCCAATTATATGGCGTAACAAATTCAGAATTACACTCGTCTTTAAAATCATGCCAAGTCATATCATCGCATACAAATGCAATTTTCGGCATTCCCTGCATTGTTTTTTTGCTTGATACTTGTTCAGATTTCTTCGGCATGATTCGGCTAATAATGCGAACATAAAGATAGCTGCTTAATGAAGCTATAAATGGGTTATTTTGCTGTTTCTTGTATAATTCATATATTTTTTCTTTTATTGGCTGCATGCCTTTTAACAAATCTCCATCACCTTTTAATTCGCTTTTTTATTCCATTGATTGCATAACAGCAAAAATAATACAACGACTTGATTACTGATAATCCTTCATGTTCCCGGTAGATTTTCCATCTGTTTTTTGCTACATTTATTAGATTAGAAGATCTTCCACCGGTTCTATACGTCACCAATACCTCTTGCAATCCCCAGGCAGTCTTGCCATTACGCAAAAGCGACAGCCATAATGCATAATCTTCATGGAACCAGCGACTGTCAAACTCTATTCCCTTTAATGCATCTACCCTTACAAGAGCAGTTGAAAGGCCAATTACATTTTCACGTAGCATACGATGATAATCTGTTTTTAAAGGGACAATATATGGTGCTCTTTTTAATGGCATCCCTAATAAATTAACAAATCTATATGAGGTAAAGCATATATCACCATCTATTTTTTCTAATAATTCAATTTGTTTCTCAAGCTTTTCTTTCGCCCAAATATCATCACTGTCTAAGAATGCAATGTATTTACCTGATGCAATTTTCAAAGCATTGTTCCGTGTAGCCGCAACACCAATGTTGAACTCATTTTTTAATACTTTTATTCTTGAATCTTTTTTTGCTATTTCTGATATAATTTCAAATGTTTTATCTCGTGAGCCATCGTCAACAATAATTAACTCAAAATCCGGCATAGTCTGATTAATAACAGATTCTATGGATTGTTCCACTGTATTGGCGCTATTATATGTTGGTATTATCACTGTGACAAGCGGAGGAACCTTCGGCTTATACATTTTTCTACCTTTCTTTATTAATATTGCTTCTTATATAGCCCATTACATGCAAATCCCAATCCAAGCAATATCCAGAACACCGGGGCTATGGCTACAACACTGTCGTTGAAGAAGGCAGAACAAAGGTACCCGCATATCCCCAGGAAAATACCCACTCCGGATATGGCAGTCATACTTTTGTTGTTTATACTCTTCATGTATAATTTTAAACTCTGAATAATATAAAAACCAAAAAGCACAAGCGCCGATAACAGCGATAAAACCCCCGTGTTCATTGCTATCTGTAAAAACATATTATGGGGCTTATCTACTATCATCTGCGGAGTTCCGTATGCTCTTATTTTTCCGATATAATCGTATTGCGGAAATTCAATAACAAAAGTATCAGGCCCATAGCCGAACAGAATAGAATTTTTTAAAAGGGGAAAACTTCTTGACCAAATATATCCCCTGGCTGAACCTAGTCTTTCCTTACCGGAAAAGCCCAGAGATTCCGGTTTGATAATATTATCAATCAATTCACCATTTGATCCTATAAATTTGAATCCATCCTCTTCGAGTTTTAGCTGAAAAGTTACCTCTTTTTGATTTACGGTAATAGTATTGCCTTCAATGGTAATGTAATAATTCTTATACGCAGGATCAGTAAATGATACATTAATTATGTCTTCTTCTTCCTTTATTACAGGATCTAGATATTGATCTTCAGTATCGGTAAAATATAGAGAGTCGTCCCTTTTCTCAATTGTGAGGGTTTCGGTAGAACTTACAACAGAAACAGTATTATCTTTAAATATAATATCCTGAAGGTCAAAAAATTGCACCTCATCACTTGACAGGATTGAAAACTCCGAGACGATTCTTTTTGTCAATATGCCATTCAAGGCATAATCCGCTCCAAAGAATAACACAAGCATGCTTAAAACTACGGCCGAAACAAGCAGCTTTCTTTTAAAAATCGCCTTTCTGAACAATACGATTGCAAAGATTACCGTTACAAGCAGTCCTACCAGACCCGCACGAGAACGACTTCCAAAGAGATTTACCAGTAAGAGCCCGGTTAAAACCGCTCCTCCTATTTTAATATATATCTTTTTAGAAAACGCAATAAATGCTAAGGCAACAGGTATAAGCAATGCCGTGTAACTACCCACATAATTGGGATTTTGCAGGGTGGAATAAATATATGTGTCTTCAAATCTAAAATTCAAACTGTCTTTATATTTTTGGTATTGCTGTGGAAGGATCAATTGTTTACCAAAATCTGACCTGAATAAATCCAGGCCCATAAACTGGAATAAGCCAATCAAACATATAATAGCAGCAGATATAAGTAACGCGCCAAGAAGAAACCTGATTTGATTTTCTGATTTTACAAGGTTAAAAACTACAAGCATAAGAGCCAAATAACAAAGCAATACCCACATTCCTTCATATCGCCCTGCAAACCCTTTGAGCGCTATCTCAGGATACTTGGATGTTACCGCAGATAATATGATTAATCCCGCATATACCGCTGTAGGTATATATAGAAAGCTCTTTTCAATCTTTAGACCCTTTATAATAAAATATGCAAAAAAGAAAACGATGGCCAGAACAGTACATATCATAAGCCACTGACTTTTGTAATAGCTGAAAAAATCAGCATAAGTCTGACCCCCGGTCCAGTTTTTAAGTTCGATCTCACTTAGCTTAATGATCTTTGAAAATACTATCAGCGGTATAACTGATAATATTATTGCTATTGGTAATAAAACAGAATTTCCTGGATTTTCCGCCTTAAGTTTATTTGATTTGCTCTTAGACATAATCTCCTCACCTGTTTTTATTTTCTATTATACTACCATACCAATAAAAATGAGTAAACACTATGGAATGATGTGACATTAATGCACAATTTTTGACTAACTTCAACATTTAATTTATACTTAATTCAGAAAATATTGCAGATATAAACAGTATAAGGAGCATGCATATGAAAACGGCCTTTAATTCCACCGAGCTTTATACAAGTCAAGAGGCTATTGCCACCATGTTCCGCATACAAAAGGCTCACCCGTTTAAACAGGTGAGCCTTCTGTTTTGTTTTTATTAAGATTCTGTTTAGTCAAACTCGTTCCGTTTCAATTATCTTATGGCTCTGTTGTACCCAAATTATTCTCTACCGGTTTGTCGAAGAACTCATTCATAGGCCTTCCGGATAATTCAGTAATTAATTCATATATACTCAAATTTTCATGTGCAGGTTTATATGTGATTAATAATTCATCCCCTGGATTGATAGTTACAGGAATATTTGCTTCATCAAACAAGATGTATGATCCATCATTCCTTTTAGTAAAATGGACAAGCCCACGCAGTATATGTGTTTTTCCATTGACCTTCAATGTGAAACTGCATGCAGGAATGTCTAAAAAGTTGCCTATTTCACCGTCAAAAAATACTTTCAGCCCATCAATATCATACTCTGCCTTTTTAAAGTTAATAGGGGTTTCTTCAGGCTTTAAACCGTCTATTGTTATTGGAGTTAATGGATCACCCGCAAAATCCACACCACCGGCAATTGGGGTAAGCGTAATAGTAAATGATTTTCCAGAATCAATTACAAGATCTTGACCGTCTTCTAATTTAAGGTAGAAGGTATGATCATAACCATAAGTAGCATAGAGTGAATAGACAGAATATTTTAATTTTTGTGCGCCATATTCTACCGAGATATCGAACACATGCCACTCATCGTACCAATAACCGGCACCTGTGGTCTCAATGTAAATGTATTTCCCATCATCTGAAATATGGATGTTATCTCTTTCTAATGATACACCGGCCTCTTCAACAATACCGTTATTATAGGCCTCTTCAACAATACCGTTATTATAATAGTAACCTTCTTTCGGGATTGCTTCACAAGGATTCGGTTCATCTGCAGTATCCTGAAGCTTATTATCTTCAGGCGGTGTATAGGTAATTCTTAATCCTGTTATATCATCTTCTGGTTTTATTCCGCTTACATTCAGCGTAACTATACCTATGGAACGATCCTCCACATTTGATATAGTAACCCCCTCAACCGTTGCTTCATCAACACCAATAATACCAAATGCAGTTTTATCAGGTACGCTGTTTATATCCAGTTCCTCATCAAAATAGACTACGATTTTATCTCTTGCATCATTGATGTATGCCACTTCTTGTTCAGGAGGATAAGTATCCAAATATGATACTGTTTCCCCATCGAAGAAGAGTTTAGTTGGCTGTTCTGAAGTCGTATTTTTATCTTTCAGAACAAAATATGCAGCTATATCATATCGGCCTGTTAATATAATATCCGTTTCAATTATATGTTCATTGTTGTCATTTACTACTAAATATGGATATCTGTATGCGTCAATAACATCATTTACTCCCAAATGACCATGTATAACAGACGCAACATCTGTCTTTTGATTAGCATTATAATCTGTGGCAACTATAAATACCTCTACGGGATTTTCCTCAGAAGCAACTCCATCCTTCAATTTTACTACAAGATTAACTCTTTTTGTGTCCGGATCCATTTCAGCATACGGATACCCTGCAGCAAAACGAGGATCAACAAACTCAGGCTCTTCCCAAACTGGTGCCTTAATAGTTATCTTTACATCCTTGGTTGAAATTAAATCCTCGTATGTAAAGTTAAGTGTAACAAAAGCAATCGCATCCGAAGTTGTAGCCTGCTTATTAAGCATTATCGCATTAGGGGTGGTAGTTACAGTAATATAATACTCCGGGTCAGACTTCTCTGTAATTGTTACTTTAATTTTATTATGTGGCTTTTTACCGCTAAGAAGTACTTTAACCATATCTGTTATATCAGAACCGGCCTCTATTCTATATGGTATAGTAACCTCACCGGCGTATTTAGTCGCCTCTTTTTCTATTGATATAGCGTCCGGAGTCGTGTTAATATCTTCATCTGAACTTCCTCCACCGCCTGATCCGCCTGATCCACCTTTACCGCCTGAACCGGATTTATAATCATAGGACTTACCCGTTTGTCCGCCTTCAAACTTTTTACCGTTAATAGTGGAGTCAGCACCTACAGCAGTTTCAATATTTTTTATGCTAACATTACCGGTTATTGTCGTTCCTTTATTGAGCTCAAGTTTATCGATTGTTCCGTTTGCTTCAATCTCCAAATTTGCAGAGTTGTTCTGTACAGTGCCAAAATTACCTGAAAGCACTATACGTGCACCTTCTGCGATATCCTCAGGTATTAAAATATTTATAGTGTTATTGCCGTCATTCGCTACAATGGCACCGATTTCAAGCACAACCAGGTTAATATTGCTATTGCCTGTAACAACTATTTTTACTTGATTACCCACTTTTTTAACAATAACAGACCCTTTAACCGTTACGCGGTTAAACAGAATTGAGTGATCTCCGCCGCCGCGAACCAGTATATTTCCGGTTACATTAACATTGTCAAGACTGACTTCGCCTTCACCTACACCAGGGGCAATAATAAGATCTCCGTCAATCTCTGTATCCTTTAATATTACATCTGAGGAATTAATAAGTACATTCCCATCAAACTTGCCTGAATATGTACCTGGCTTATTATAGAAACCTTTTATAATCTTGTCTATGATAGTCACTGCTGCGGCTCTTGAAAGCTCTCCCTTTGGATTAAATATATTGTTATATCCTTCGATGTACCCTTTTTCGGCAAAAGCATTTACATAGCCTACAGCCCATGGAGAAATATCATTATTGTCGATAAAATCCGGTTGGCCGGCAATTTCTTCTATTCCAAAGGCCCGCCCTATCATGGCAACAGCTTCCTGGCGCGTTACTGTATCATTAGGACGCAGATTTACCCCATCTCCTACTATTACTCCTGCTGCATTTGCCTTTAGTATTGCATCGGTATACCAGGTGTCGCTAAGATCGCCGAAAGTATTTTTGGCTTTATCCTGATACTTCATGATCTTGTCCAGGATAACAGCCAGCTGTGCCCTTGTAATTGCCTCATTCGGATTGAAGAGACCATTATAGCCTTCAATAACCGAATATTCGCTCCATCTGTTAATTGCTTCTTCAGCCCAATGACCTTTTACGTCATTGAACTCTCCGGCATATACTGCTACAGAAGCCATAGAAATGAGCATTGCAATTACCAAGACTGTCGTAAGATACTTTCTCACTCTCATGCGTTTTACTCCTTTCTGTTTTATTTGCTGTATCAGTTTTTTTTCAGATTGTTTTGGTATAACTAAATGTCATAATTTTACCAATACAACCTCTTGTCATATTATCAAAATTTCCCAATAATATCAATATTTATTTTACATGTGAATATCACTTATATTTCATAATTTATTAATAAACATGTCTATCTTTTTTATTATTGAAAAGCTTTGAATAAATTAAATAATCTTTTTTGCAAACACATCCGGTGTTAAATAGAACGCTTTGAACTTTATATGTTTGGCAGAATCAGATTAATATCATGAATTGAATAACCAATTTTTATTAGAATTATATCTTAGGCTTAGTTTTTGAGCCTTATCTGAAAAATTATAGCTTTATTCAGGCGCACCATGTGTTAATTGCCGATACACTCTAAAAAAATAAGGAAATACTATAAAAAAATGAAATATACAATAGTTTCAATGATCTGACCCCTTATTCTTATCCTCTAATTCCGCTTTTAGCAGAGCCAGTTCCTGAGTAAGCTTTTTGATGCGGTCCGCATGGCGGGACACTGCCACGGTCAGTGCGAACACCATAAGAAGCAGGAGGAATATTATGCACAGAAACAAGGCGTTTGCGGCTACTTCAACCTCAAGTATCCTTGCCACCATGAACACTGTTCCTGGGAAAACTGACATTATTATAAAGCTTAAGCTGGTAAGAATCCAAATCAGGGCATATTTCAGCTCCAGTTTCTTTGTTCTTACCATATTGATGATGAACACAAAGAATAATATCGAACCTATTATAAGAGTTGTCCGCAAAGTACCGCTCATATTCATATCAATCTTCCTCTACCACGCTTTTTTCGGATATGGCCGCTATCATGATTGCCATAGTTACCTTAATCATATAATATATGCTCTTAAAACTGGTAATTGAAGATTTGCCGCCTTCTCTGGCATTCATTATTACCGGCATTTCGCTTACCTTAAATTTGTTTCTCAGAACAGTAACCACTGTTTCCGGCTCCGGATAATCCTTAGGATAATCATTGGCAAATAGTCTAATAACCTCCCGGCTGCAGGCCCTGTAGCCTGAAGTGGGGTCGGTTATGAGAGTACCTGTCAAAAGTTTGATAAGCCTCGAAAAATACCTGATCCCTATGCGTCTTATTTTAGAGGACTGAAAACCCTCATTTTCAATGAATCGGGAACCTATGCAAAGATGGCTGCCTTCCTTAATACGCTTGATCAGATAGGGAACAAACTTTGGGTCATGCTGACCGTCCCCGTCTATCTGTATCGCTATGTCGTAATTATGACTATGAGCATAGCGATATCCCGTCTGAACGGCCCCTCCTATTCCCAGATTGACAGGCAGGGATATAACCTTTATATTATTTTTTTTGCAAACAGCTTCAGTATTATCCTTTGAACAATCATTGATAACGATGATGTCAAAGTCTCCCTCTGTTTCTTTTAAAGCGTTAAAAAGTTTGGGGAGATTTTCGCTTTCATTGTAAGCGGGAATTATTATAAGTGTTTTTATGTTTTCTGTTTCTTTACCGCTTTTCATGGAGTTATTTGCCTTTCATATTTCCAATTGCTGTTTTTCCCTTTATCAATTCGGTTATATGGCATATAAAATGGGCCGCTCCTACTATTATAAAAAACAATATCAAATATGCAAACCTCGGATCCGGAACAAACATCAGCTGGAGCCCAAGTATAGCCAGCCCGTATAAATAAAACCAAAAAGATTTTATATCCTTTGCGGCATGGAATATAATGCCTATTACGCCGGGTATAAGTATGGAAAAATGTATTATTTTAGAAGGTATTTCCGAGTTCATGAGCAGCCTGCACAGATAGGGTTCATGGAATATATACGCGGTCTTTCCTATGGTATACCATTTAAAATACAGCCAAAAATCGGTTTTCAGCCCATTAATAAGCCTCTCAATGCCATATGCCATCTGCAAATCATTACTGCCCCGTATTTCAGCCGCAACATCCTGCATATAGTCCTGGAAATACGGATATGTTCCTGCCAAAAAAGGGTTGCCGGAGCCTTCGGCTGTCAGAATAAAAGAACCGATAGTAACAACGTTTCTTACCCACCACGGAATCATAACAAGAACAAGACCTATAAGTTGAAAAAGAAACATTGCAGCCAGTTTTGGCGGGAATTTTTTGCTTCCATTCCGGGAAGATTCTTCGCTTTGCTCAGAATGGCTATTACGTTTAGAGCGGCGGATTGCCCTGGTAATAATGATAAAAATAAACGGGAATACAAAAAGCGGCAGAAGAGCCGGTCTTATCATCAAATGGATTCCAAAAGCTATGCCTGTAATAAAATTAATGGTTTTCTTGCCTGATTCAAAGGCATAAAGTGCCAGGTAAAAATATAAAAGCATTGTAAACAAAGCCAGTGTTTCAGTAAGAAGCATAACGGGAGATAAAACATAGGTTGGGTATATTGCCATAAAGAATGCGGTTAATAGTGCCGCAAGATCACTTTCAAACAATTTTTTTACTATCATAAATCCCAGAAGTACGGAAAGGGTGCTAATTATTATCTGAAGAAGCCTGACGGCGGTAATTTGAAGATATTTATCCCCTAAAATCTTATATACTGCTGCAAGAAAAAGAGGATAACCGGGCATAACCCGGGCATTAGGTACACCTGACGGATTATCGTAAGCATAACCGTAAATACCGTCATCAACTATCTGGTGGGACATAATCCAGTAATTTTTAGGATCATTGCTCAAGTTCATGTTATTCATCTGCTTTGAGAAGACCCTTAGTCTCAGACCCAAAGCAAGCATAATAATCAGTGTTAAAAATACCAAGGTCTTTTTATTCAGTCGTTTGTTTTCCATATTGGCCTCCGCAGATTTTATTTATCCTGTGTCTTTCGTCTCTCTGGGTCCTTTGCACAAAATGCCATTTTGAGCGCCAACTAATATGTCTGGCTTGCCATTCTGAATGACAACAGAGAATCTTATGCGTTGACGTGAAAGGTCTTTCAACTCTGCTGCGCTCCGTTCAGGATTACAGGTTGAATACTCCGATCCGATCAGGATAACGGGTTTGATGTTCCGCTACGCTGAGTATGACACTATGGTGCGTCCACTATACTTTGTTTGGTCAGGATAACCATTTCTTGTGAAAGTATATCATTTGAGAGATTCCTCGGCAAGCCGGTTGATTTCATCGGATCGAACTCTTGCAATAAGCTCGGCGCAATCTTTTCTAAAACTTTCAGGATCTGTAAGATACCGTTTATCTGCTATTGCATCAGCCATAAAATAGTTTCCGGTTTGATTAAAATGTGTTACGTCCAAATAAAGGTCCAAATTCTCAGTAAGCTCAAATACATTTTGGAAATTGTATATTTCAACATTTGGATAGGCGGAAGCCTTGTCCACAACATAGGTAAGGGCTGCCAGCTTCTTTTCGAGGATCCCCCTCTGGTCAAGGAGTTTATACCAAAGTATGGACTTTGGTGGAAAAAACAACTTGAACTCAGTATCCGGGTATCGTTTAATGGCTTCTATGAGAGCTTTATCGACAGTGTTCTTCGTTACCTCCAGAGGCAGGTTGTTAATCTTGTCGTAAAGGCTCTTCTTGCCTTCATAAATATCCTTGTAATCCTGAACGATAAGACTTTTGTTGGTGCCCCTCCATGTCCAGGTATTCAGCGTGTCTCTGTCGGTGATAAAGTAGTCAAAAGGATTAACTCCGGTCTTCCTCATTCGGTACTGCTTCAGAGCCAAAAAGAAATTATTATGATCAATAATGTATCTCCAGTCATTTATCGGGTTTTCGTCATACAAGTAATCAGGGAATTTTACATTCTTTTCATAGATATCCCCATAATTTATATCAATGGTGCGATAGTCGATAGCCCAAAGAATTGTCTTGACATCCTTGTATTTTTTAACGATATCTAAAACCTTTATCTGCTCTGTAATGTAGGAAGCGTTTATAGGAAGCCGAAGGGCCTTGGCATTAAACTTTTCGCTTAAATAACTATCTGAGAAATTTTCCACCATGGACGTTCCCAGGACAGCCAGATTATAGTCATCATGACGCGCCATTCCGGGAATCTGATAGCGCTCATTATGAATATAGATATATGGTTTTGGCTGTGTCCCCAAAAAGAGGTAAGGATCATATTTCAGCATGACCAGAACACCCGGCAAAAGGGCCAGTATCAGTACGATAAAACCTTTGGCTATAAATACTGCTATTTCATTTGTTTTACTATATTTTTTTCTTTTTCCGGCCATAGTTGTAACCTCTTAAAACGCAAAGTAAATAAACGTCTGAGTCTCTGTCCAGGCAAACCATATTACAAGCGATAATGAAAACGCGTATATCACAATCCTTACCGGTGTCGGCATTTTTGCAAGGATACGGCTGGGGCTTGCCACTGACTGTAAAAGCTCTACGCAAATCAATAATATTACGGCTCCTATTGCCGTGAAAAACTCCCAGTAATCCAACCCCAGTACAATCCTGGTGCTGAACATCTTTTGAAGGTCAAAGGTATCAAACCCCTGCAAAAAGCGGGGAAGCATGTAAAAAGCTTCTCCTACCGTTCTTGCCCTGAAAAACACCCATGTAAAGCAGGTAAAAGCAAATGTTAAAAGCATAGGGATTATGCCGGCAATATTCTTAACAATACGAAGCAGAACCGGCTTCTGACGCTTTTCCATTTCCTTTCTCTTCACATATAACTCTTTTCCGGCATTTTTCCCTATCCCCAGTATTTTCTCTATAATAATAGCCACTCCATTCAATGCTCCCCAAATTACAAATGTCCAGCTTGCTCCATGCCAGAGGCCGCTTACCAGAAATACTACAAATAGATTAAAAAGGGTGCGAAAATAGCCCTTCCTGTTTCCTCCCAACGGGAAGTACAAATAGTCTCTGAACCAGGTCGACAGGGAAATATGCCAGCGCCTCCAGAATTCGGTTATACTCTTAGAAAAATAGGGACGCTCGAAGTTCCTCATAAGTTCGATTCCCATTATTCTGGCGCTTCCTATGGCAATGTCCGAATAACCAGAAAAGTCGCAGTAGATCTGGAAAGCAAAGGCGACGGTCGCGATAATATAATAAACACCGTTATACCCTGAAGGATTATTATAGACGGTATCAACTATTACGGCCAGTCTGTCGGCAACCACAATCTTTTTGAAAAAGCCCCAAACCATTAACCTAAGCCCCGAAGCTGCTCTTTTGGCATCAAACTCATGATGAACCTTTAATTGATGAAGGAGGTTGGTGGAGCGTTCAATAGGCCCGGCCACCAACTGAGGAAAGAATGAAACATAGAGGGCAAAATCGAAAAAATCTCTTTCTGCCTGAAGCGCTCCCCGGTATACATCAATGGAATAACTCAAAGCCTGAAATGTATAAAATGAGATTCCCACAGGGAGCAGAACATTTATGCTGAGAGGCTGATATGAGATATCAAAAAAGGACAACAGCCTGGCAACGTTCGCATTGAAAAAGTTAAAATATTTAAAGAAAAACAGTACTCCTAAAGTGGAGATAACGCTTATCGCCAACCATAGCTGTTTTCCTCTCTTATTCTTTGCCTTAACAATTCTTAGACCCGCAAGGTAGTTAACAAAGGAGGAAAACAGCATCAATAAGCCATATTCCGGCTTATACTGCATATAAAAATAGTAGCTGGCAATTAGCAATAATATATTTCTAACCCTTATTGTCGGCGACAAAAAATATACCAGAGTCACTATAGGGAAGAAAACAAGATATTCCAAGGAATTAAAAAGCATTATTCACCTCTGCGGTTATCCTCTGTGACTGTCTTTATTATGGTTTCCATTTGATTTCTTATGTGTTTTTCAGCAAGATCCGACGCAAGATTATTATTAGCCTCTTTAAGAGCCGCTAATATTTCTTCATGTTCATTCAACACATTTTCAGCAATTGGATCCCCACCGCTCATATAAATTACTCTGAACCTGTATACATGCTCACGCAAAGAACCCGCGACAGCAACAAGCCTGGGATTACCCGAAGCAGCGTAGATTAGGTCGTGGAATTCAATGTCTTTTTTTATTGCCCCCTCAATATTATTCTTTTCTACACAGGCAATATATTGCTTGTGTACGTTTTCCAGAGCTTTTAATTGCGAAGGCTGCATACGCTTTGCGGCAAGATCTGTTGCCAGTTTGTCAAGTACGGTACGAACCTCCAGGACATCCATAATATCTTTAACCGATAACTCGGCAACATGGGTTCCTTTTCTCGGGGTCATAGTAACAAGGCCTTCTGCCTCAAGCCTTCTAATAGCCTCTCTAACCGGAGTTCTTGACACACCCATTTGATTAGCCAGCGAAACTTCCATCAGGCGTTCTCCTGGTTTAATATCTCCACTTACTATAGCCTTGCGTAATGTTTCAAAAATTACGTCTCTAAGAGGCTGATAACTATCCATTTTTAATTTAGGTACTTTAACCATCATTACCTCCTACCAATAGTCACAGTATTATAAACATTCGTGTATTGTTTTAAAAATTCTTCTTTGGCAGCTTTTGCCGTATCGCCGTCCGGGAATATACCGAAGACTGTCGGCCCGCTTCCGCTCATAAGGCTGCCTGTTGCGCCAAGCTCGGTAAGCTTATCCACTATATTTTTCAGCTCAGGATATTCTTTGAGAGTAACACTCTCTAATACGTTTCTCATATTTCTGGCGACAAAATTTATATCCATGTTCTTAATAGCGTTTATTATATCCGGTATATTTGGGCGTTCACCCAGATTGTTCATATCCAGATTTGTATATACCCATTTGGTCGAAACCGGAAATCCCGGATTAACAAGCAATATATGCACACCCTCGAAATCAGGAAGTTGCGTAAGCTCGTCCCCTATTCCCCCGGCATACTGAGTGCCGCCTGACAGGAAAAAAGCGACATCCGCGCCCAGCCGTTTTGAGAGCTCTGTAAGTTCTGCATCGGTAAGGCAATTATTAAAAAGTTCATTAAGGGCTTTCAGTACCCCCGCGGCATCGGAACTTCCGCCGCCTAACCCGGCTGCTATGGGAATATTCTTTTTTAAGGTGATTCTTGCGCCTCCTTTATAAGGGCATTTTCCAAAAAATAATTCTGCCGCTTTTAAAGCGATATTTCCATGGTCGCATGGCAGTTGAGGATTATCACATTGGATGGAAACATCGCTTTGAGTTCTTTCAACAGTAATAATATCAAAAAGGTCTATGGTTTGCATTATCATTTCTACTGAATGATACCCGCTTGCCAGCCTGTCTTTTACATCAATGGAAAGGTTAATTTTAGCCGGCACCGAAATTGTCAGTCCTTCCACGGCCCACCTCCTTGATATTAGTTAAAGTATATTATATACAAAAAACAATGATTGAGCAATATAAAGTGCGTAAATCCTCTGTTTTATAAAATGTATTACTTAAAAAAAAACATAATGGCAAACACCAATAATATCAACCAGATGGTTTTGTTGTTAGATTAGTGTAAAAAAAATACTGTAATTTTCTTACATAGAAAACCGGTTAAATCTGCTTTCAACGCAGTTTGGAGCAGTAATTAGTCTATATTTATATTTTTATGCAAAAACAATTACAGTCTTTCTATTTATAATACAAATTTCTTCAAAATTCATATTCCATTTATTGACACTCCATAATATAATTGTTATTATCATTATAAAACTTACACACAAAATAATTTTTGTCAGGAGAATAGTACTATGAAAAAGAGTATTTCTTTATTCTTAATCATTGTCGTTCTTTCCTTTTCATTTCTGTCGCCGGCATTAGCTGCAACCGATTATTCTTCCGATGAAATAGCAAACTTAAGAGGTAAAATCAATTCAATTTATGATATTGACGCAAATATGTACAAAAAGCTGGAAGCAGCTGTTTTTAAAAAATATTCCGATATTGATAAAGATGCCTGGTATGTGAGCGTGATGGTGAAACTTGTGGGATTAGGCGCTTTAGACGGATCTCTTGATAATAAAATGGATCCCACTGGAACAGTTACAAAGGCAATGTTCATAAAAATGTTCATTCGCGCAATGTTCGGAGTGGATGGGCTTGATGGCATTACTCCGGACTTCCAGCATTGGGCCGCAAAGGATGTAAAAAAAGCCGAGAAAGAAGGGATACTGGCGCAGGGGGAATACACTCCTGCAAATCTTTCGGACCCTATTACAAGGGGAGAAATGGCGAAATTAATCGTAAGGGCATACAATCAATTTGAACTAAGACCGTTAAGTCTAGAAAAATGTAAACCTCTTACAAAGGTAATAAAAGATTATGACCGGATGGACCCTGCATACCAGCCTTATGCGCTGATAGTATACGGTTCCGGAATAATATCCGGCTATTCCGACGGACGTTTTGCAGCTGAAGATTATGCCAACAGGGCACAAGCAGCTGCATTTATCATAAGGTATATAGATAAAAACGAAAGAGCGAAAGTGGTAATACCGTCAACAGAGCCTACAAGAGAGCCCATGGTATTAAGATATGACGACCCTTACAGGCCTATGGCCATAGAAGGTGATACTTTTATAAAACCTGACGGAACAGCGGTTGTTTTGAAGATTGGTCCTTCCGGGGTATTGGGAGAGGGACAGGGATGCGCGACTGAGTTAGGACGAATAGACCGGGGCGGAACCCCGATAAAGGCAGGAGACTTAGGTGCTGACGAAGCTTTTTTAGGTCAGCCGTATTTGGTAGATGAGAAGACGGGGGAAGGGCACTATATAAGAGAATGGCATGCGATAGCTGATAGATTAATAGAGGATGCTTTAAAGGAGCTGGGTCACCCAGAAGAAGGAACTACTTATGGGCCATGGTTAATATACAAGTATGGACAATGGTGTTGGATAGGCCCCTGATATTGGGAGGAGAAACTGTGAAAAAAATATATAAGTTTCTATTGGTAATCTTTTTATTCTTAATTTTTATATATAAAAGTTCTATTAATGTTTTGGCCGGTAATAATGACAGTCTCCCCTCATATGGCTATTCGGGAAAAGGTGATGATAAATGGAAATATAATTCCAACTATTCCGGCATGAGAATATCTATATATTGGGCTCCTTCACAAGAAGATTTCTATATTGGGTCCGATAAAGTAATTCAGCTTGGTAAAACTACAGATGTTTCTACAACAGGTCCGTGGTATAAAGTAGATATGTACACTGGGCTTTCAATATATTGGTATATGAATCAGGGTAATTCAATAAATGGGTCAAAATATAAATCGAAATTATCTGATGTTGAGTCCTACACCTGGGTCGGATACGGCGACGACAGTCCGGAAATCAAACGCATAGTAAACACTATGCCCGATGTTTGGACTGGGACTAAAAAACAGTGGGATAACTGGTTTGAAGGGCCTATAGATCCAATAACCAAAGAAAAAGAGTATAAAAACATTCCTGAAATTGCGCGCCTTTGCGGAGCAGAGATCTCAGTAGATGATTTTAAGAAAGGTATCTTAAGAGTGCGCGACTTTGTATCAGAGCCCGGCGTATACAAAATTTTCTTTGAACCAGTGATTTATCCCATTGTAGACGGAGTATGCATGGCAATGACATTGCGGGATCTTATCCGCTGGGAAGAAGCCTTTGCCCGTAAGGATATAACCACATCAGACGGTAAAGATTTAATTGACTGGATCACTCCTGTATTTGTTTTTACCGCCAATTCGCAGTTTTTGATTGAAAATGAACCCACTATCTGCATGTACGGCAAAAACTCAAGAGATTATACAAATGCTTACTTTAAGACAGATATTCCCATGTTTCTAACCAATGCTTCAATTGCTGACTCATACAAGGTAATTTATGATTCACCCGATTTAGAAACAAGAAGGGTCCAGAGAGCAAGGATAAAAGAACAGCTGGATCCGAAAGGAGGAATCATATATAATTCCATGGGGGTCGGAGTTATAACCCCTCAGCTTGATGCTGATTTTGATATCATATATAATTCTCAGATCGTTACCGATCAAACTGTGGAAATCAACACTCCCAGCCAGGATAAGCATCGGGTTTTTCTTTCCTATAAGCTTTTGAACGGAGTTTACACCGATAATGACATATCAAAAATCGAGTACTTTGTTCTGGGACCGAATATTATGCCCACCGATATTGCAACGGTGCCATTAACCCCATCAATAACCCATTATGAACCTTTAAAAAACCCTGATCCTTCCATGTGGGTAGATGCCGCAACAGGAGCCGGAAACAAGGTTACCATTGGAATGAAGATATATTTTAATGACGGGACGGTATATCCTGACAGTTCAGGTCAGACATATAAAGATAAATACGTCATACATCACGTTACACTGAAAAATCTTCATATAGATCCTGTTGAACACATAAACACCAATAACAGCAGCACAGTTATAAAAGCGGCTCCAAGGGATAATGAGCCTTTTGAGGTTACCGACGGAATACCCTCAGGGGAAAGCCTGTATGTCCAGATTATTGCCGATAGCTTTCTGTACAGACTTTACACAGAGCCTGTAAGCGGTACATACACTACCAGTACCACAGTACCCGATATTGACGACCAGGGAAACCCGATAGAGAAAACAGTTCCATATTCCTACCCTTATACTTACTATGAAATAAAAAGCTTTGAGCTTTACGGAATAAAGGATGCAAAAGTAAAGAACGATGTTTTTGATGGAGGAGAAATAATTTTAACGCCTTCTTCCTCCTACAGCATGCCAAAGGTTGAAATAACCCATGATCCCGATGACAAAGACAGCTATCATGTGGTGGGGACCACACCCGGATCGGCTCCAATAATAAGGCATGATAAGCTGGTTATTAACGGAAGGGTAATAATGGACCCCGAAATCGGCCTCATATCCTCAAACCTCGCTCCAACAAAAACAGGCCGGGACGTGCTTTATGTTTCCAGTCTTAAAATACCCGAAGACGTTAAAAATGGGTTATATACAAGCTCCGGCATTATAACCTACAAGAAGGTATATTCTTACAACCCTCAGAATCCAGACATATTGACCTTTGATTTAGGCGATATAAACCCTGTTTTCGTTCATACACCGGTTTGTGTAAGTTTAAATGTATCGGATGATGCCCCTCACAATCAGAAACCTGATCCGGCAGAAAACGCAAGCAGCCTTATTCTTGGAAGACCTTTTACAGTAAATATTTCAAACAGCGGTACCCATAGAAATATTAAAGGCTACCAAACCAAAGATTACACTAAATATGTTAAGGACAGAGAGATACGCTTCGGTTTTGATACATACTTAGGAAATGACAGGTCAGGAACATATCTAAAAGCCGGCACCTGGCATTCTCTCAAAAGTCTTGGCATTTCAAACTCAGTAACGAATATAACCTTCTATACTCCCTCATGGGTGGATGAAGGACTGTATGATGTTGATATACGGAATATCGCGTATAACGATACTGTAATGAGTACCGAGAACAGGGCTAATTTGATCCACAACAATACTGTTGCGGCAACAAGTGTGAAAGTGGAGGTATCAGGCCGTGTATATGATTTTGCAATAACTGATATAGACGATATTTCCTGGGAAATGTTTTTCAGAAAAGCTCCCGGAAGTTCGGAAGCAACCGGAAAAGTATTTTACACCGGACCCAACAACATAAACGGAGACTTGGACCGCAGAAAGAATTATTTTATGCCCGTCATGCCCGGAAAGAATGATGTGAACGGATATAAGGACAGGGCGGTTAAATTAGGTTATTCCATTAAATTTGAGATAAAAACCATCGGCAATTACTATGACCAGGACGATTATGTGCGTATAATGCCCACCTTCGCATTTGTGGACAAGAACGGCAAGAACCGGCAGGAAGTAGATCTTTACTACTCAACCCCTACAGATCCGCTGGTGAAGGTAGGAGGTCCGAAGGATACACTGACCAACATCTTGAAGCTGGACTTTAAATACAGGGGAATAAATCCCAACGATTTTAAGAATACAGCTGAGGCAATTTATCGGTTAAGAGGCGGGATGGGAACCTTTACTTATGAAAACTGGGCTGAAGAATTTCCAAAGCTGGCGCAGTCAGGAGCTCTGACCTATACAAACACAAAGGTGCTGTTAAGCGAGCCGGTCAGGACCTTTATAGGCCCGACACAAAATATACCTACGGGGGTAAACCCCGACAAAGCTTTCGCATCGGCTCAGAAATGGTATGGAGAGTACCAGTTGCCGTCTGATATCCTGGTAGTACCCAAAGGGACAGACCTCTCAAAAGAAAGAAACCTGACAAGAAATTCTCCGGTATTTTTGAAAGACGGGTATGTAATAGTAAATTTCAGGGATATAGCCGTTATAAACGGAGAAGATTTCGATAATCCCTGCCTGATGTACAAAGGCAAGACAGGAGATGGCTGGGCACTGGAAGGCTATGACATAAACCAGGGCGGATGGCAGCTGATAACGGGAGATGTAGTCGCTTATTACGCAGACCGCCGTGCCGCCGATGACTTTATTGGCACAGGCACGCATTGACGGAATTATATACTCAAAAGGCAGCCGTTTCCGGCTGCCTTTTAGTTTAAGTTTTATCACATGATAAATAACTTTTGCCCGACTTGAAGATTTTCCGAAGCGTCCAGACCATTATCCAAAGCCAGCCTGGACAGAGGTATCCTATAGCGTTTGGCTACACTCCACATAGTATCCCCCGGATGTGTAAAATAGAGAATTATCGGGGCCTTTTTACGGCTTTCTTCCTTGACTGCGGTCAAAGCCTCAGTACATACTAGTTCGTCATATCTTGCTATACGAAGTTTGGTGCTGATACTGACTGTCAGTTCAATAGTATCGGTACCCGATATATCAAATTCCACATCGTTTATATTGAAGAATGACTGGACTATCTGCCACCGTCCTTCACCGGGCAAGTCAACATTCTGACTGAAGGACATCTCAATAAAGTAGCTTTTCATTTCATTGTTTTGGGTCATGTAAACTATATCAACACCCAATGTTCCCTGCGCGCTGATGCCCTTTTCATCCAATTTTGAAGCTATGCTGCGTTCGCTGGCACATACTAAAAGTACCTCGGTCATTTGATTATCAGGGTCTTCTATTTTTATCTTTTGCTTTAGTTCCAGGGACTCACATATCTCCCGTTCATCGGTAACTACATTTATTTTAGACTTTTTAAGATCCAATCTGTAATCAGTGGAGTAAGCATCTTCTATTACAATTTGCTCCTCAGGCACCAGAGCCTGCGCATCCACCTGGAACTCAAGATTGACTGCTACCTGAGTAAGCAGCCCGTCAGCATCCTCAACAGGCTCTAACTCCCAGTGTCTCAAAACACTTGTTGCCAAAACGATCTCATTTGGCACTGTTACAATGCCTGTAACCGTTTTAATTGGAAATTCCAATACTGCGGATTCTATACTCTCGTCAATAGTATCACTGCGATATAATATGTACGCCGTACCTCTTGCTTCAATAGTGGGTTCATCTTCCTTATAGGTAAGCTCAGTTGAACCTACATTAATCCTGGAAAATAATATTTCCTTTATTGCGGGACTGCCATGTGGCAGTGACAGAACATTCGAGACTTTTGCCATTATATCTCCGCTGTCCTTAAGGGAAATAATATTTACTGGAGTTGTCTTTAAATATACATTCTCGCCCAGAATTTCCCGACCGATTTCATCTGATCTTACCTCATAGAAACGACTAATTATTGAGCACACGGTACGGGCGACTATTTTTCTTCCGTTGGCAATATTGGCATCTGTATGCTGGCTATAGCTTCTGGCAAATGCTCCGATTTCTGCCTCTGTTTTTGGCATTTGCAGTGAAAATGACCATGGGAATTGCGTAACTATGCTTTCGGTCCTCTGGTCGGGTGTATCTGAACAATACAATATCCGATACCTTATTTTCCCGCTTACTTCAGCCATACGTCCCGATTTTTCAACATTGGTAACGAAGCATTCCGCGTCTGCCAGAATTATATTTTTAATATCAGGTTTGCTGTCAGGCACAATAATGCTGTTTTCTAGCATTTCCTCAGTTTCCCTTATTTCAATAGTCCTGTAGGATCTT
>Ga0134100_1000952_pt1 | contig 30012 bp, 21 predicted proteins | sample 11_taG_2_FD_94444 | JGI IMG/M metagenome (GOLD analysis project Ga0134100, IMG submission 94444) | Switchgrass degrading microbial communities from high solid loading bioreactors in New Hampshire, USA - 11_42_5_180_A3 metaG | ecosystem: Engineered > Bioreactor > Semi-continuous > Anaerobic >...
AGCAGTTAAGCTTCTCAGTGCCGAAAATACTTGGATGGAAACGTCCTGGGAAGATAGGTCGCTGCCAGATTTATATCAGAGCCTTGAGGATATTACCTCAAGGCTTTGTTGTTATTGGAAGAAGGATGGCAATTACTTATGTTATATTTACTGAGTAATGTGTAATAACTAATAAGGAAACACCTGGTCGTTCTAATAGCTTCTTTACAAAATGTGTGTTAAGTATTAAAATAGATAAAAGTATTCACTATAGATAGGTGGTAAAGTAATATTATATGGAAAAAAGAGAGCTTGTAGAAAATATATTAAAACTGAAGAAGGAAAGAAATGCTGTTATAGTGGCGCATAATTATCAGGTTGATGACGTGCAGGAAATTGCTGATGTAGTTGGAGATTCCTTTGCTCTTAGTAAATACTGCGCTTCAAATGACCATGAGGTTATAGTTTTTTGTGGTGTACACTTTATGGCTGAAAGCGCTAAAATATTATCCCCTCAAAAAACAGTACTCCTGCCGGAAATAGATGCCGGATGTCCTATGGCTGATATGGTTACTGCAGAGGCTTTGCGGGAGAAAAAAAAGCAGCATCCCGGTGCAGTTGTGGTATGTTATATTAACTCATCCGCTGAAGTCAAAGCTGAAAGTGATATTTGTTGCACTTCGTCCAATGCAGTAAAAGTTGTTAAGTCGATAAAAGAGAAGGATATATTATTTGTACCTGACAAGAACCTGGGAAATTATGTGGCTCAACAGGTACCTGAAAAAAATATTATATTATGGCAAGGATTTTGTATAACTCACCATAAGATAAAACTTGATGAAGTCAAAAAAATGAAGGAACTTCATCCTGATGCCAAATTGCTTGTACATCCTGAATGCCAGCCTGAAATTGTAAAAATTGCGGATTTTGTAGGCAGTACAAAACAGATAATTGATTATGCGGCGAAATCTCAGGATAAGAAGTTTATCATCGGAACTGAAATGGGTGTAATGTATAAGCTGAAGAAAGATAATCCTGACAAGACTTTCTACATCATGTCTCAGGGACTGGTATGCCCGAATATGAAGAAAACTTCATTAAAGAGTGTTTATGAAGCATTGTTAAATATGAAATATGATATTAAGATTGACGAGGATATAAGGTTAAAAGCCAAAAAGTCTCTTGACAGAATGCTTGAGGTAGAATAAACAACAGGTATTGACTCGTGGAAGAAGGAATATTAAATGGACCAGTACAGATATTTAATAGATTTTAATACAAATAACATTGAAAAAAAATATTATGACGTAGTTATTATAGGAAGTGGTATAGCAGGAGTTTATACTGCTTTGGAGCTTCCTGAGAAGTATAATATAGCAATATTGACAAAAGAAACATTGGATATAAGCAATTCCGTGCTTGCTCAGGGAGGTATTGCAGTATCCCTTGATAAAGAAGATTCACCGGAACTACATTTTAAGGATACTATTTTTGCAGGTGCCGGATTGTGCGATGAGAAGAGTGTATGGGTATTAGTCAACGAAGCAGAAGAGAACATAAAAAAGCTGTGTGATTATGGCGTTGAATTTGACAGAAGAAAACACGGAGAACTTTCACTGACACGTGAAGGAGCCCACAGTAAAAACAGGATTATACATGCCGGTGATTCTACAGGGAAAGAAGTATGTGACAAGCTTATTTCCGTAGTCACTACAAGAAAGAATATAAAAATATATGAACGTAATTTTGCTATTGACATATTAACAAGAGACAATCAGTGTAAAGGCGTTCTTGTTTATGATGAAGATTCGGGAAAACATAAAATATACTTATCGAATGTTGTAATATGTGCGACGGGAGGATATGGACAGCTATATTCTCATACGACAAATCCGGATGTGTCAACTGGAGACGGAGTTGCCGCAGCATATAGGGCCGGAGCTGAGCTTATGGATATGGAATTTGTGCAATTCCATCCAACTGTTTTATATCATCCCCGTAATAAAACTTTCCTTATTTCGGAGGCTGTCCGAGGGGAAGGAGCTATTTTAAGAAATATAAACGGCAAAAGGTTTATGCCTGAATATCATGAATTAAATGAACTGGCTCCCCGTGATGTTGTTTCCAGAGCGATATTCAGCGAAATGAAAAAAACAGATTCAAAACATGTTTACCTTGATATTACTTTCAAGGACAGAGATTATCTGGAGAATCGTTTCCCCACCATTTTTAAGACCTGTCTTGAATATGGCATAGACATATCAAAGGATTATATTCCTGTGGCACCTGCTGAGCATTACTGCATGGGCGGGATCAGGACTGATGTTTTTGGACGTACAAATATAGAAGGCTTTTATGCATGCGGTGAATCCGCATGTACGGGAATACATGGAGCGAACAGGCTTGCAAGCAATTCTCTTTTAGAAGGGCTTGTATTCGGCAAAAAGATCAGTGATGAAGTATCTCAGATACTCGATAAAAAGACGGAAAAAGATGCTTGCTTTGAAATAGATTATCGTACGGACAGAAAAAAAGAACAGGCTGATTTTGCTGAAATTAAAAGGGAACTGCAGAATGAAATGACCAAAAATGTAGGAATAATTAGAGATGAAGCCGGTCTTATGCAGGCAAAGAATAAGGTCAATGATTTTTATGATATGGTTAAAGATATAAAAGAAGAGAATCCTACATTATATGAGGTAAAGAATATGCTGCAGATATCAAAGTTGGTTATAGATGCAGCTTTAACCAGAAAAGAAAGCAGAGGAGCGCATTTCAGATCTGACTTTCCAATGGTTGATGACCTTAACTGGAAAAAGAATATAATACACAGAAAATAAATTTATGCAGTTTAATATATTTTTAGATTATGACTCTTGTTGGATAAACGGAAGCAATACATTCCAATCATCAAATGTAACAATGCTTATTGGAGGATTAAAATGCTTGATAAAATAATAGTTGATAATATCATTCAGAATGCGTTAAAAGAGGATATGCCCTTAGGAGATATTACCACGGATAATCTCATAGATGAAAATTCCAAATCAAAAGCAAAGCTGATAGCAAAAGAGGCAGGAATTCTTGCAGGTATAGAAGTTGCTGAAAGAGTTTTCAGAATATTGGATCCGCAGGTATATTTCAAAGCTAATTTCAAAGACGGCGAAAGTTTAAAGAAGGGTGACATAATAGCCGAGATTGAAGGGAATACCAGAGCATTACTTAAAGGAGAAAGAACAGCCCTTAATATATTGCAGAGAATGAGTGCCATTGCAACAAAGACAAATGAGTACTGCCAAAAAGTAAAAGATCTTCCCGTAAAGATTGTTGATACAAGAAAGACAACACCGGGACTGAGGTATCTGGAAAAATACGCGGTTAGAGCCGGCGGAGGCACAAATCACAGGTACTGTTTATCAGACGGGGTATTAATAAAAGACAACCATATACAGGCTGCGGGCGGCATTAAAAAAGCTGTTGAACTGGCGAGAAAGAGTATTCCCCATACTATTAAAATAGAAGTGGAAACCGAAACCCTTGAACAGGTGGCTGAAGCATTAGAAGCCGGAGCAGATATAATTATGCTTGACAACATGAGTTATGAAATGATGAAAGAGGCTGTGAAGCTTATCAACAAAAGAGCGGTAGTTGAGGCATCGGGAAATGTCAGCCTTGAAACAATTTATGATATTGCATGTACAGGCGTTGATATTATTTCAGTGGGAAAGCTGACACACACTGTTGCGGCACTTGATATAAGCATGAAATTTATCGATTAATAAAATGGCAAAAATAGCACCTGTATTATATGATAAGGATTCAAACAGCATATGTGGATAAGTACCGGTATTTATCCACATATGCTGTTAATATTTATTGGATAACATAAAATAATGTTTGTAAACCTATTGATATTAAAGGTTTACGATAACTAAACAAGACAGAAAAGATATCCACAAACTTGTGGATATCTTTTCTTTTAATTTGTTAAATTTGTGTAAATTTTTATAAAGTAGTAAAGTTTCTATTCCATTACCTTTTGGAGGGATATGGGAGATTGTTAAACAACATTTCAGTTAACTTTTCAAATATTTTTTTGTTATTCAGGACGGATTTATGATTTGGGGATTCCATTATATTACCTGTGAGCAGGTTATTCATTGTAAAACTGCTATCACCCACATTGAAAACTTCTGTTTTAATATTCCATTCTTCAAGGCTCGAGCTTTCAGGACTGACAACTTCATCATATTCACTTCTGATATTACCGGTTTGAATTGTATTATTTAAACCTTTATTTATTAATGAAGGAAATACTACTGTGAATAATTCATTTTCCGGCATTAAGTCTTCGATTGCCTGATTATCGTAATATTTTCGCCCTATAGGAGCCCAAACGGAGCCTTTATGAGGCACGGCTAAAAATATCAGTTTTCTTACGTTTTCATAATAAGGATATTTGGGAGAGCAGGTATAATATCTTGCTACCAGTCCACCCATGCTGTGTGTTATCAGATCATATTTTTTTACCTGTATTCCCTGAAGTGACAGTTGGGAAGTTTGCTCATTTAAAAAGTTTTCTAAAGCGGCAGCTGATGCAACTACACCTTCCTGTGATTTGTATGTGATTGCTGCGGTTCGTATACCTTTTGAGGCAAGGTAGCTGCTTATATTATTGAATACCGTTCCGTCTGCCTGATAGCCATGAACTAATATTACCGGGGGAGGCTCCAGGGTTATGCTGAATGAAGATGATATATTCGAGTTATCAATAGCTGAACTTAGAGTTACATTTAAATCACTTTTTTGGATATTCTCATTTGTAAGGGAAGGAGGAATATAAGCAGCAATTGCTTCTCCGTTTTTATCCGTGCGCACACTGCTTTTACAAAAATAACCCAAACCTGATTTTACATTTAGCTTTATATTTGCTTTGTTAACAGGTTTACCTGTTTTGGTACGCACTTCGATTTTTACATAAAACTTATTTGAAGGTTCTGCACATAAAACCGATATATTCTGATTTATCGGTTTAAACACAAGTATCAGGCTGCTTTTATCATAAAATGTATATTTTAAATATGGGAAAAAGATATAGGATAATACAATCAGTGCTCCAGTCAACAATATTATAAATAGTATCAATTTATTTTTTGATTTTCTTCTTTTTATTTTGGTATCCATGTTTGTCAATCCTCTGAATTCATTAATTACCGGATAATAGGTATTTGTTTGTTGTAAATATTTTATATTCATTAATATATAAGTTAAAGTAAAAATAAATGCAAGTCAACAAATCCTGCCGATGTAATAAATTTCCCAAGTTTAGATGTACTTTCGATACACATATGGCGATTAAAAAGTTAATGAAAAACATTAATTAATATTATCAAAAATTTTATTTTACAATAGAAGCCTTATATAAATAAATTTGCATGAAATCTTTATCGATATTCGGGGAATTATATTTTATGAATATTTAGGTCACTTAATATGTGAGATTTTGCTATTAAATATATAGGAAAGGATGACAGGAATGAAAGTTAAAGATATCATGTCAAGAGACGTAGCATATATTAATCCGATGTCCAATATAGTAGATGCTGCAAGACTTATGCAACAACATGATGTTGGATCTATTCCCGTATGTGATGAAAATGGGGTAGTTGGTATTGTTACGGACAGAGATATAGTAGTAAGAAATATTGCACATGGTAAAGATCCGCAAAGTACCAAAGTTCAGGATATCATGACCACTAATGTTACCACAACAAATCCTGATGCGGATATTAACGATGTATCAAGATTAATGGCAGAAGAACAGATAAGAAGAATACCTGTTGTAGAGAATAATAAACTTGTAGGTATAGTTGCTCTGGGAGATATGGCTGTTGACAGCAGATCCGATATGGAAGCTTCAGAGGCTCTGACCGAAATATCAAAACCTGATAAGAATTAAGTTAGCCTGTTGCAAAGGATTCTTCCGCAAAACAACCGGCACCATTGAAGGGTTGTAGTAATTAACAGAAAAGTAAGTGTGAATCGAGATCTGCATGCCAGCATAGCTGGGATTAGGTCTCGATTCGTGCTACTTACTTGTGACTATAACAAAATAGTTACAAACTTGATAGAATATAAATCTGCCATTATAATATTATCTTCATTTGGATCCCTAAGTAAAATGTAACTTGCACCTACACCGATAAGTATTCCTGTTCTGTCCGTAGTTCCGTTTGTACCTATTAAGAATTCAACACGGACTCTGCGGCCTATCTGTGTTCTTAAAAACCCTGGTATGAAATACGTACTTTCAACTGTCTGGGGAACCTGACCGGTTGTCGTCGGCGGAATTATTTGCTGTGATATAGGCTGTTGAATAGGCTGCATTGGTATAGCTACCTGTGCCGGACTTGTGGATGCCTGGCTTGCAGGGATACCCATCGGGAATTGACCCATACTCTGCTGTACAGGACTTATATCAGAAGGTGCAGAAGCAGATGTCATTAGAGACTGCATATATGGGGAATGCTGCATGCATGATGGAATATTGCCGTCCTGACGGATGAATTTATTATGATACATAAAAAATCCTCCTTAATTTATTTGATTTAAAGATTTATAATTTTGTTTACTTTATGTTTGATAATATAATGAGGTAGGGGTATAAAAGCAGTGTTCACCGATTCTATTAAATATTACACCGGAGCCATTGTAAGGAAACTGGGGCGGACAGGTGGGAGAAAAAGGGTTCATGTACCACAGGCATTCCCCGGCACCGGACAATTTATTGCCTGCAAGAGCCCAATCAGCTATATCATAATGAATCTGCAGGGGAGGCTTAGACCAAACAGTTTGAGGGTTAACCTCGCCATATACAGTAGACATAAGGCATGTGAATTCTCCAGGCTCTGTAATGACTCTGCGCAAGTCCCCCTGACCTGTTCTAAGATATTGTCCGTCAGACACATGTACTCTGTTCATTACTACAGTTGCAACGGCTTTCATGCCATTATCGCCTTCGCCTTCAGCTTCGCATCTGATCAGCCTGGCAAATAACTCACGTGCAGTAAAAGGCATATTCATCACCTGTTCTATAAAGTAGTTTATATAGTAACAGTATATTTACATAAAGTTGAAAAAGTGCATTTATTAATAGCTAAAATTACTATTTAATAATGATTAAATAAGCATAAAATAAATCAGTACGTAGTTAAACAACTTAAACTGCCTGAAGGGAGGAACTGGTTGTGAGTAGACATAAAGGGTTCATGTCAGAAGCTTTGAAAAATGAAATAGCAAAGGAATTAGGTGTCTACAACACCGTAGTTTCCGAAGGCTGGGGTGCGGTATCATCGAGAAATTGCGGAAATATAGTTAAGAAGGCAATTGAGATGGCCGAAAGAAACCTTGGCAATACCTGAAATAAGTTGTTTAAACTAATGTAAACCCTATAACTTGAATTAAGTTAGTTTGTCTTCAGCCGGCCCGCCGGCTCTTTTTATTTTCATAGAATTATTTATACCACTGCAAAAAATAATAATAACCTTGAACAGCTTCTTTTTTACATACTGGACAAAGATAAAAAAATTGGATATAAATATTAACTGAAGCTATATAATAGTTTAATATTTCACTTCTATTACAATTTCTTTACACTTGCTTTGTATATGTTGACTGTAAATATAAGCCGATGATATAATTTGGATGAATCAGGATAGATATGTCTTGATTTGGCACTATCGGGCAGGGTTATGGTTTTACAGGGAAAGGCATAACCCGGCTCTGCATTATAAGACCTTTCCCTAATACTATAAGAGGAGGAATATTGAGGTATGAAGAATCTCAAAAGGCTTTTATCGGTACTCATAGTTGTTGCAATGCTTGTTACAGCTATGTTACCAGCTTCAGCTGCTTCAAGTTATAACTATGAAGACGAAGCAAGAGCACTTTATGACCTGGGTCTGTACGCAGGAATAAGCAAGACCGAATACCAACCAGACTTAGGTTCAAAGCTTACGAGAGAACAAGGCGTAGTTCTGCTTGTAAGATTTATGGGTGCGGAAGATGAAGCAAACGCTCTTTCTGAAGCAGAAGCAGATACTGAACTTACTTTCTTCAAAGATAAGGCAAGTATCTCTTCATGGGCTAAGAAAAGTGTAGCGTATGCTTTAAGGAAAAAATGGGTGAGTGGTTTTCCTGATGGTACATTTAAGCCACAGGGCGAACTGTTAGGTAAACAGTTTGCAACAATGTACCTGGTTGCAATGGGATACACTCCTGACAGCACCATTTATCAGAGTGCGGCATTCTATGCTGCTAATCTTTCAACTGAAGTAGGTGGAATTACACTTGCTGAGGCATCCGCTTGGAACGATAAAGTAATGACAAGGGATGACGCAGTTGGATTTGCTTTCGGTATGCTCAGCACAAAGAATAAAGATGGAAAGACTCTCGCTTCAATACTTGTTGAAAAGGGAGTTGTAACAGCTGATGAGCTTACTAAAGCAGGCGCATACGGACAGGATCTTTATGATGCTGCTGTAGCTGCAGTAGAAGCTTATGAAAAAATTGACCTTTCTACATTGAAAACTGTAGAAGACTGTGACAAAACTGAAACTACAAAGAAGGCAGCTACAGATGCAATTGCAAAAGTAACTGCTGATAGTGCTAAAAAGGCTCTTCAGAGCAGAGTTACTGCTAAAGAAGCAGCTATCGCAGCAATCAAAGATAAGCTTCAAGGCACTTCTGGAGACCAGGACGAAATTATTAAGGCAGCAGAAGAAGCAGTAGTAGCTTACGAAGAGACTAAAGACTATGCTAATGCTGAATCTTTAAAATTGGATGCAGTAGCTGCTGTAGGCCAAGTTAAAGATGAAGCTAAGAAAAAAGATTTGATGGACAGAATTACTGCAAGAAGCGCTGACATATCAGCAATCGTTGCAGCAACTGCAGCAGTTGACGAATATGTAAAGGCTCCTTATGGAACAAAAGCTGAAATAGATGTTGCTGAAGCGCTTGAAAAGACAGCGACTGAAAAGATTGCTCTTATTAAGAACGACGAGACAGTAAAATCCGATCTTACTAAGAAAGTCGCTGACAGAAAAGCTCTTGTTGATGCTAAGAAAGCTGAAATAGTACCTGCTGAAGTTACAGTAACTGCTAATAACCTTAAGACTCTTACTTTAACATTCAGCAAACCAATGAATATTGGTACTACGCTTTCAACAAGCAATATAAGATTGATTAACACTGCTAATAATAAAGATATCTTATATGGAACAAGCTCAATTGAAAAAGATAAAGAAACAGGATTTAGCCTGTCAGAAGATAAGAAGACTTTGACACTTGTATACTCTGATACTAATGGTGTAGCACAGAGTACAAGTATTAGAGTTGTTGTTTCTGGTTTGAAGGATACAAACGGTGTTACTACTTCATATGATGGCACAGTTACTGTTATAGACCAGGCAAATGCGCAGATAGATGTTAAAAAGATAGATTCTTATTCAATACAGTTAGCTGCTTCTGAACCTTTGAAATTAGGAGTTGCTAATGGTGCATCTTTCTACGCTGATGGTTTGAATTATCCTTCTATAAAAATAGACGGATCAGTAGTATATATTAAGAAAATAACTTATACTAATGCTACTGGAATTATTGACCTTGAACTCAATGCAACATTGTCAGACGGTACACACGTTGTTGATATTTCAGGATTCAGGGATTATGCAGGATTCCTTGCAAATTCCATAACTGGATATCAGGTTACTACTGCACGTGATGTTACTGGACCTACAGTAATAAATGCAGAATTGTTCAGCAATAATAAGATAACAATTACATTTAATGAAAAAGTTGCTGACGGCAGCGTACCATATTCAAGTGACGGAAGCTTGCCAGAAGCAGTATTTACAGTAAAACAGCTGGGAGATACAACTCCAAAAGAAATTAATATTGCTAGGGATGGATTGTCCAATACCTACTTCAAGAGCGTAGAGTTTAAGGACGACAAAGTTATCCTTACACTGGCAGATGCATACAAGCTTAACTATGGTGCTACTGTTCTTTGTCAGGTAACTGTAAACGGACTTTACGACGCTCATGGCAATAAGATGCCTACAGCAACTTCACCATATAATGTAAAAGTTCAGTCTAGTTCAACAGAAATGCCAATGTTTGCAGCGCCGCCGACTATCCTTTCAAGTGATGATCCAGGTGCTCGCGGACTTGAAAACATGGTAAAACTTACATTTAACGTACCTGTTGACATGTCCAATATTACATTGTATGATGATAAGCTTTCACAGCAAGCTACATCAATGTTTGACGTTCTTCATTATGATCCGAAGAACCCTGATTACAAGACTTATGTAATCAACTTCTACTATCTCACAGGTAGTATGGAAACTTATTTAACTGAAGGATCACTGAATACGAATTACTTTAATGACTATGATGGAGCAACTAATACATTAGAAAGCAGAATAAAGAAGAGAGAAACATACGTTAACCAAGGAAAAGCAGGAACTTCTGATGAAGAAAGAGTATACTACATCGAAGGTGTAAAGGATACTGGTATAATGGGTGCAACTATGGAACGCACCATGTTTACAATAATTCCAAAAGACACCAAACTGCCACAGGTTAGAACTGTACAGTATGAAAAAGATATTTTAGGAAATGTAACACTGCATGTTTACTTTACTAAAGCAATAGATACTACAACAGCAACAAGTATATCAAATTACTACTTTGGTGATTCATCTACAAGCATAAATCAGGTACTTCCTACTTCAGCTAGCGTTACAACTTATACTAACGAAAAATTTGGACAGTATGAAGTAAGGATTACTATACCTGCAGGAACAAATCTTGCAACCACTATTGCTAACAAGATGAGTTCAGGAGGAACTTACTATATAGCAGTAATTAATGTAAAAGATACTAAAGGAAATGCTATAGCTATTAATAAGCCAGGTGGATTGCAGAGTCCATTCAAATTCTCAACTGCAGTTGATCCTTCAAGCGGCGATACTGAAAAAGCATTTGGCTATGCTAGTATCGATACCAGCGCTAAGAAGAATGATACTATAGAAATTTCTATAGGATCTGCTAACAGATCAGGAGATAAGAAGTATTACTTTGCTACAGTTGATAAGAACGACTTCAGCTTCAAGGATCGTATAACTGGAGAAACTTTAATTGAACCTTCTGACATAATAACTGCTGTAGCAGTAGTTGGTGCAAATGACCAGAAGTACAACTTAATTTTGAGAAACGGCATAAGAATAGAAAATGACGGTACATTTAAAACTTCTGACGGTGCTTACCATGAACTTTATATGGTAGTTACTGCAGGAAATACAAAGAACCAGTTTGGTGTTCCGCTTGCTATAGCATCTGCTGATTCTAAGACAGCTGAGCCAGTAAAAGATGGTATAGCTCCGGTTTACAAGAAGACAGTATATGATGTACACTTGTTAGCTCCAAGTGCACAGATTAAGAATCAGTTGAGGCCTGATAATAATGGTGACCAGAATTATATTCCTGCATTTGAACCATTAAGAGATTCTAACGGAAATTACATTCCGCAGCAGGATAAGACACTTGATGAAACAGGCAAGAAAACTGGCACTAACTTGAGAGAACAGGGAATATTCGCTGCATTGACAACTCTGATAAGAGGCTACAACGTAATATTACCTGGCGGAAAACTTGGATATAATGCTACTGGATATATTGATTCAACTGGTGCAGACAACTACAGACGTGCTGAACAGATCAAGAACAGCACAGATCCATACAGATATTACTATCTTGATCAGAATGATTTGACTAAGATAGGAAAACTGTATGCAGTTAAACAAAAAGATGACAACGATCCAGTACCTGATCCAGTACCTGTATGGGATTATACTAAACCAATATGGGATGTAAAAGACGGTCAGAAGATATTTGTTACTACTGACTGGAACAGCTCAGGTAAAGCTGCTAATCCGATAGATTCACCTAAGTATCATACTCCAAATGAACTTGTTCAGGATTCTACAGGAAAATCATTAGGATATAAGACTTTAGGAGAATTGGCAGCAAAACTGAATTCTACAGCAAAAGACACTACAAAATATACTGCATATGTTGAAGGATACAGAGGAGATAGTACTATAACCTTAGAATTCTCTGAAAACATCTATGCATACACTACAACATTCAACAAGAGTTCTACAGTATCACCTGATACTAATATGGCAGGAATTTATTGGGATTGGACAAATAACACACCAAAGAATCCGGATACTTCATATGAAGAAGCTCTGGAAGAATACAATGCTAGACTGTTAGAACACTACAGGAATGGCGGAACTGATGCAAATGCACCTGCAGCTCCGTTAGAAACAGATTATGGTATTTACCATAATGGCGAAGCTTCATTAGCAGATGCTCTGAGAATTACTATAGGAACAAGTACACTTAAGCCAAATGTTGACTATACTACTACAATAGAAGGTAATAAGCTTGTAGTTACATTGTCAGACAGCGTGAATGTATCAGCTCTTGCTCTTATGAAAGACATGAGCAACCTCACTGTACAGTTTGACAAGACCAAGGCTTATTACATCGTAGATGCAAACGGTTCCGGTATGGATACTACAGGACTGCCAACATTCAACTAATGCTAACAGTTGAATAATTAAAAGAAAAGCCTCGGCACTTTGTGTTGAGGCTTTTCTTTTTCTATTTTAATTTTTATAGTAAAGCGTATAAATATTGACACTTAAAAATTTAAAATGTACAATATATTTGCTTGTATATAAATATATAGGTAATATTTATGATGTTGTTTTGATCTGTATTTTAAATTTTTAAAGTAAAAGGGGATTTAAATGAATAATGAAGCTAATACCAAACCAAAGAAGAGTACAGTAAGCAGAGTTTTTGAGTCTATTATTCTTATATCATTACTTTTTATTATCATATTATCTCCTTTATTAAAAGGACTATATTTTAGTTCAGAATTGTATTTTATTGAAGTTTTAACCTTTGTAACATATATTCTTTTTTGGGTCAATAAAATCGTCAGGAAAGAAAATCATATTAAAATTAACTTTATTGATATTGCAATGCTGCTATTTATAGTGGCATATGCCATAGCATTTATTTTCTCAATTAACCATAGGGCAGCAATACAGGAATTGGTTGAATATTTTGTATATTTTGCATTATTTAATATGATATCGGATTTTATTATAAGAAAAAGATATCGTAATTTTTTCGCCAAAGCATTAGTTGCAGCAGGTACTATTGTCTGTATATTAGGTTTTGATGGTGCCGGCGGAAGCAATATTTCGAGATTTTTGAATGAAATCTTCAATATGACAAGAATACCAGTTAGGTTTTATGGTTTGGTACAATGGAACAGGATACAGTCAACATTACAATATTCAAATGCTTTGGCAGGGTTTGTAACAGGTTTGTTCTTTGTTTCATTTGGCTTATTGGCAGCTTCTAAAAAAAGGATAGAAGGTATTGTATATTCAGTAACGAGCTATTTGTTTTTTGGAACATTAATTTATACATACAGCCGAGCAGCATATGTTATTTTCATCGTTGCAGCAGTGTTTATGCTGTTTATTATACCTAAAGGAAATAAAATAAGGTCAGTATTATATTTTATAACTATAGTTATTTCAAATGCAGCTGTTTCATTTAAAGTTTCTTCCTATATACAAAATACTGATCCGGACACTCTAAAATTCTGGCTATTTATTATACTTGGGGCAATTATTAATGTTGTCTTGTTCTTTGTTGCAAAAAGAACTGTTAATATATTTGAAAAGTTGAACAGGAAAGTCTATTATATATCCTTTGGAGCCCTTTTGTTTATCGTATTTATAGGTATAGTAGTATTACTAAACTATAAAGGGCCTTTGGTAATCGACAGGACAAATGAAAATAAAGATTCTGTAATAAATTATACAAGAACGGTGAAGCTTGATGCAGGAAAGGAATATAAACTGATAATAGACGATGAAGTAGATAGTAAAGATAAATCAAATGCATATACTATAAATGTAGTGAGTAAAACTGAAAGAGATATATTGTCTGAAGGCAGCGGTACAAAAATAGGTACATATCAGGCTTCATCTGAAAATGATAATGTAAATGGTGAAATATATTTTAAAGTTCCTGAAAACAGTAAAATTGTACAGATAAATATTATAAGTTCATATGCAGGAACAAAAGTTGTAATAAATGAGTTAAATATCGCAGATGGATGGACAGGTAAAAAAATTAAAGAAGTACCGTTAGATTATAAATTAATTCCTCAAAGGCTTCAGGACAGGCTTGATAACTTTGCGGCAAGCAAGGACTTATTACAGAGATTGTCATATTACAAAGATGGTTTAGAGATGTACAAGGATCATTGGTTAATTGGAGCCGGAGGAGGAGCATGGGCACTTTTGTACGGTGCTTACCAGAACTACTATTATGTAGCTTCAGAAGCGCATAATTATCTGTTGCAGGTAGGAGTAGAAAGCGGAATATTAGGTATTATTTCAGTTCTGCTTCTAATGATATCTTTGTTGCTTATTTACAGAAGATATTATAAGTTGCTGAAACAAAATGATAGGTTAAGCATTATACCTTCATTTGTATTTACTGCAATAGTCGCTATGTTTTTGCACTCAATGGTGGATTTTGATTTCTCAATCCCAGCGTTATATATGTATTTCTGGATATTAATAGCAATGTTTAGCGCTTATTGCAAAGCAGCTTCACCTAAAACAGAAAATGATCAAAGTGATAAGAAAATAAAGATTTCAGATGTATTAAAAAATTTAAAATTATATCCGGTAATCGGCTTATGTGTATCTGTGCTTTTTATAATAATGCCGTCTACATTTGCGATTGGGGCAATTACGGACAATTTATACTATAAATACGCCGACACCGATAGCAAAAAGGCTGAGCGTATTTTAAAATTCGGTAAAAAAATTGATTTTACAAATCCTATGCTGAAGTCTTATTATATAAATCTCCATGTGAAGAATAACCTTGTGGGAGAAAATGAAATAACAGAAGAAACACTTAATGAGATAAGGAATGAGATAGAGAAGATAGAAAAAGCGGAAAAGAATAATCCTGATTTATTGCCTCTCATAAGTTCATTATATTATAGAGTAAGTGATTTCGAAAAAGCAAATGAGTATGCGAGACTTGCAGTTGAAAAAAGGCCGTATTTCGCGAGTGCATGGCATACAAAAATAAGTACTTATTATCAAACCATGCTGTATATGTTAAGCTCAGGTAACGGCGAAGAAGCTTATAATGCTTCAGAGGCTATAGTATTGCATAAAAATGCGGCTCAGATTACAAATAAGGATAGTATAATACCTGTAATGTTTGATACGGAAACTATTGAAATGATGGAAGTAGCAAAATACATTTACGATAATGCATTCAGAGAAGTAGTTATTGATCCGGATAAAGTAGTTTTTTATAACTTTCCTGAAATAGACGAAGATGGGGATTCATTCCCTGATACCTGGAATGTAGAAGGAGATGCAGATGTCAATTTATTGTATGAATCTGATGTATTGCTTGTCAGGAGCCATCTTGACATAAGCCAGGGTTATTCTATTAAGAGTCGAAATCTGAATCTGACTGCCGGCAAAACATATAAGATAGAGTTAGTATCTCCTGAAAAGAATGCGGATAGCATAAATTATTCAATATCAGGGCTTACTGACGGTACATTAAATTATTCAGAAAAGGAATCAAATTATAATAGTTATTCGTATGTTGCAGAATTTACAACTCCGGCTGATTTTAAAAATGAAAACAATTCATTAGTTTTGCATTTGCAGGGAGATTGGGATATTTCAAAAATTTTGATTTTAGAGCAGTAAAATAGCTTGATACAAAAAATGATTACAAATTCGGAGGGGTTAAAATGGAAGAAATTTCATTAAGAGAGATTATTGAAACAGTACTAAAGGGGAAATGGCTGTTAATAGGCATTATAGTCATATGCATGATTGTGGTTCCTTTAGGTACATATATCATGAGTCCCAATGAAGGCCAGGTAAGCACGATTATTTCCTTAAGTTTCAAGGGGCTTGAGAATGGAGAAAACCCTGACGGTTCAAAATTTGATATAAATACCATTACTTCTCCGAGCATAATTCAAAAGGTTATTGATGAATTGAAACTGGATGAAAGTAAAAATTCTGTTGAGGAAATAAGAAGCGGTTTTTCAATTAATCCAATAGTTCCAAATGATATTGTGGAGCAAATGGAGGCTCTTACTAAAGAAGGAAAGAGCATGACTTATTATCCCAATAAGTATGTTATTACTTTTACTTATAAAAAAGCGCAGGGACTAAACAGAGCCACAGCTAAAAGTATTTTGAGCAAAGTTATAAGAGAATACCAGGAATATTTTGTAACCCTTTATTCAGATAAAAGCCTTCTCGGAAATGCTCTTGGAGAGCTTAATTATGATGATTATGACTATCCTGAAGTCGTAGATGTAATGAATAACCAGCTGAATATAATTATCAGCTATCTGAATAGTAAAGCATCAGAAGCCGGAAATTTCCGTTCGAAGAACACAGGTTTGACTTTTAATGATTTACTGGATTCTATTGATATTTTAAGAAATGTTGATGTAAACAAAATGGCTTCAATAATATATGCAAACAATTTAACAAAAGATAAAGAGAAAATAATAGCTCATTATGATTATCTGGTTAAGCAAAATGAGTATGATATGTTGAAAGCTCAGGGTGAAATGAAGGTAAGCACTGATCTTATGACACAGTATAAGCGCGAAACAAATACTCTTGTGATGCCTGGTACAGAAAATCAGCAGATACAGCTTGATAATAACAAATCATATTATGACGAACTTGTTAAACAAGCTAAGGCAGAAGGTGATTTGGCTCAGAAATATCAAAAACAGATGGAATATTATCAAAAACAGGCCGATAAATACAGAAATGACGCAATTGCACCTGACCAAAAGCAGGCAGCAGAAAAAGAAGTTCAAGAGTTGCTTCCGTCTATAAAAGAAAAAATGCAGACATGGATTGAGAAAGTAAACCAAACTGCGGAAGAATATTATGAATATAGCTACGGTAAATCTATAAGCAGCATTACCGGCGTGACTGCAGGAACAGCATTTAATATAAAGTTAATGGCAGCTATAGGATTCGTGCTTGGAGTATTGATAGGGCTATTTGTAATTTTCTTCAGAGATTATTGGAAGAAAAGCGGCAAGAAGAAAGAGAGAGTAAAACTTAAAGAGGAAGCAATTCAGAATGCTTGATATCAAAAAAGGAGTTTCTGATTAGAAGCTCCTTTTAATATTATGCTTACTTACAAGTTCATAATTTAAATATGTTGACTTATGTATATCAAAATTATACAATTAATATGTTCACACAATGAACAATATATGAAACTCTATTGTCAATCGTTTTATAAGAAGGTGGGATAAATGCTGGGGTTACCAAAATGGGAACCTGAAAAGAATAACTGGTATGCTATTTTCTCACCGACAGGTGAAGAAGAAAATGTAAAGCAAAGGATTGAATATAAATTTCTTGATCAGTTTAGGGTAATCGTTCCGAAAAGAAAAATACGGGAAAGAAAAAACGGCCAATGGACTATAAAAATAAGAACCTTGTTTCCCGGATATGTTCTTATAAATGGGTATCTTGATGATGAAGCATATTATGGCTTAAAGGAAATACCGGGGCTCATTAAAATACTGAAGAGTGGTAATACCATACTGAATGTCGAAAAGAGAGAAATTGAGGTTATTCAAAAGCTTATTGGTAATAATGATGACATAATCGGGTTTTCTAAAGTACTTGAAGTAAACAATAAAATAGTAGTTACAGAGGGGCCTCTGGCTTCCCTAGAAGGGTTGATTGAAAGTATAGATAAGCGCAAGGGTAGGGCTAAAGTCAAATTAAATTTCTTAGGCGAGCCCAGAACTGTTGAGTTAGGCATATCAATGCTGCAGAGGGCATAATGGTTTTATGTATACATAATTTTTTATTCGTAGTTCATGATTAATAGTAAATGTAGTAAGAGCAAAGCAAGGAATAGTTTGAAAAACAGTAGTTTAGGATTTAAATCAGCAATGTTAAAAAAATTGAACATATAGCTTTGCTAAAAAATCTGATGCATTTTTGTGGTGTTTCGGCCCGCAATGGTGATAAGGATGTTATACATAAAGTATAACAAGGGTGCGAAAATTAATTGCACTCTATGGCGAAGCTATGCCATTTTTAAATTAATGGTGAAAATATGGATAATGAAATACAGGTTTTAAAAATAATAAACGGTGAAATGACACAAAGGGATATTGCAAAAAAGACGGGTATGTCCCTGGGCAGTGTGAATCTCCTTATTAAAAGGCTGATAAAAAAGGGCTTAATTAAAGTAGAGAGAATTAACAAAAAGAATCTGAAATATATACTTACCCCTGAAGGAGCTTTGGAGAAGGCTAGAGCTACATATAAATATATATTGGATTCTTTTAATTTTATATATGAGTTAAATTCAAAAATTGACCGAGTAATAGAAAAGTTGATTAATGACGGTTGTGAAGGCATTATCTTTTTCAGCAGAAATGACGAAATAGAAAAAATTCTAATTGAAAAATTGAACAAAAATTCAATAAAATTTGTCAAAGTAAATAACGAAAATGATAATGCCGAACTTGTAAAATTGCAAAATTATATAGCAATAGTATGGCATCCTGATGATTTAAAGAAGCTGTTAAATGAAAGCATATCTATAATAAATCTTATGGATTAATTTAGGCCATTCATATGCTATTAAAGCTGGGATGCAATAGTATTTATATTTGATAGCAGGATATTATATGATGAATAAAGTAAAAACGGGCAAAATAGCTTTAGCTATTATAATGGTAACTCTCGCAAGTAAATTGCTGGGATTTCTGCGAGAGTCAATTATTGCTTCAAATTTTGGAGCAAGTCATGAAACGGATGCCTATGTTATTGCGGTTACAATATATTCCATAGTATCGGTGGTATTTTGGGAGAGCATTAATAATGCATTTGTCCCTCAGTACATAAGTATTTCTAAAAAGGATTCAAATAAAGCTAATATTTTTGCAAGCAACATTATGTTGCATATGCTGATAATTACATTATCCATTGTAATTATTGGTGAGTTGTCAATAAAACTTGTAATAAATTTAATAGCCCCGGGTTTCTCTGATGAGGTGGCATTACTCGCTCAAAAACTTACCCGAATTACACTTCCTGTTATACTAGTAACAGGTGTATCAATTATTATAGGCGGCATATTACAAGCTAATGAGAAATTTCTGCCTCAGGCTTTAATGGGTATACCTAATCATATTATGGTTATAGTTATGCTTTTAGTTTTCGGCAATAAATTAGGTATAACCGGGCTTACTATTTTGACGACAATAGGCACGGCTATTCAGATTATAGTTCAGCTTCCGTTTTTAAGATCAGCTGGATTTAACTTTACACCTGAGATAAGCAGAACAACTGCCGAGTATAAGCTGTTTTATATTTCTATAATACCTATATTTATATCGACATCGGCAAGACAAATAAATGTCCTGGTGGACAGAGCTCTTGCTTCTGTTGCAGGTTACGGGAATATATCTGTTTTGAATTATGCCAACACTTTAAATCTTGCAGTTATCGGACTGTTTATATCTACTGTCAGCACAATATTATATCCGTATATGGCAAGTGCATTGCAGGACAAAAGAAAGTCTGCCGAGATTATTAATGAAAGTATAAGCAAGATGATAATTATAGTACTGCCTATAACTATTGCGATATGCATGTTAAAATATGAATTGGTTTCTGTTGCTTATGAAAGGGGAAGCTTCAGCTATCAGAATGCATTAAGCGTAAGCAATGCTTTTATGTATTACAGTATCAGTCTCATACCTTATGGAGTCACAGATATATTAAACAAGTACCTTTATATACTCGGTCATAATAGGGCAGCCATGTCGGCCGGAATTGCATCAATATTCATTAATGTAGTATTTAATTTTATACTGATAAAGCCTATGGGCATTAGCGGGCTTGCGCTTTCCACCTCGATTTCATCTTTTATAACAATGATTATGCTTATTATTTTTATAAAACGTAATTATGAATTTAAACTAAAAAGTTTGCTGCGTGAATGTATTCCTCTAATAATCGGTGGGATAATTATGGCAACGGGTATGTTTGTCATTAAGCTGAACTTAGATGCAGATATTGCCACAGGATATAAATTATTGAATAACTTAATAATTGCCGCTGTAAGTATTGCTGTTGGAACAGTGCTGTATGTATCTGTGATTTACCTTCATAAGAAAAGAGTTAAATATAAAGCACATACATTTTTATAAGAATTAACGGGTGAATCAATTGCAGACAAAAAGAAATATTGAGATAAAAATTAAATATTTGATGGATAGGATTTTTGCAGCCATTCTATTAATACTGCTTTCGCCTCTGATGCTGCTTATTTATATCGGAGTTAGGGTAACATCCAAAGGTCCGGGAATTTTCACTCAAGTACGTGTGGGTATGGGCAACAAAGATTTTAAAATATATAAATTCAGAACAATGAGAACCGGCTCAGAAAGCGGGAGTTTTACGCTTGAAGGCAAAGATGACGATAGAATAACTACGTTTGGCAAATTTCTGCGAAAGTTAAGCCTTGATGAACTGCCGCAGTTAATCAATATACTTAAAGGGGATATGAGCTTTATTGGGCCAAGGCCTACACTTCGATATCAGGTTGATAAGTATAATAATACACAAATGCGCAGGCTTGAAATGAAACCCGGACTGACAGGGTGGGCTCAGGTGAATGGCAGAAATTCCATACCCTGGTCTAAAAGAATAGAGCATGACGTGTGGTATATAGATAACTATAGCTTGCTGTTGGACATTAAGATACTTATAAAGACAATAGGAGTATTGTTTAAGCAGGATATTATATATGGAGAAAGCGATGATATCAGTAAGTGTAATTGATAATTTGCTATGTCGACTTTTTTTAATTGAGAGTATCAGTAAAGCTTTCAAACTCTTATGAGAATTGTGTGTAGAGTGAGTAGCTTTTGTATAGTTTTACATGGAATATTCTATACTTGATTATTTAATATACATCAATATGAGGTGCAAATAATGAAAAAGCTTGTGATAATAGGAGCAGGTGGTTTAGGCAGAGAAGTGCTGCAGTATGTAAAGGATATAAATAAGGAAAGCTCCGAGTATGAAATCCTGGGATTTATTGATGAAAATAAATCTTTATGGGGTTCAAAATTAAATGGCGCATATGTAATAGGAGATTTCTCGAAATTATCCGAATTAAAGGAACAAATTCATGCCGTATGTGCAGTGGCAAATCCGGAAATGAAAAAGGCTCTTGTCAAAGCAGGGCATGATAAAGGGCTAATATATGTTAATATAGTACATCCGCTTGCATATGTAGCTGATGATGTTAATATGGGTGAGGGAATTATTGTTGGGCCTTATACTGTGATATCCACTAATGCAGATATAGGGGATCATGTAATAATAAATCCTCAATGCGGAATAGGGCATGATACTAAAATAGACAGCTATACAACATTGTATTGGAATGTAAACCTTGCAGGTTTTACATATGTGGAAAAAGCTGTAGAGATAGGATCGAAAGCTTTCATAAAACAAAATGTAAAAATAGGATATGAAAGCATTATCGGTGCAGGAGCTGTTGTAACAAAGGATGTTAAGCCGGGAAGCAAAGTTGTGGGAGTACCGGCCAGAGAATTATAGATATAATTAGAAATAACATCAAGGTGGTAGCCATGAAACCTAATGTATTTTGGATAGCGGTTATATTATGGATAGGAGTCATATTTTATTTTACATCCCAGCCTGCTGAAATATCAAGAAAACAGTCAGGAGAATTACTTGAAAAGGCTGGTGTTATTGAAGAATCTGAAGTGGATATTAGTGTTCCAAAGAACAATAGAGAAACTTATGTGACAAAAGCACAAAATATAATCAGAAAGTCAGCTCATGTTATTGAGTACCTTATGCTCGGAATTCTTGCAACTATGGCAGTTACATATAAACAAGGCCTTAGAGTTCTAAATATTACAGTATCGTTTGTACTTTGTCTGGCTATTGCGTCTTTGGATGAATTTATTCAAAAATTCGTGCCTGGAAGAGGTTCTTTAATTAGCGATGTAGGAATCGATGCCATTGGCTTTTGTGTAGGGATAGCAATAATTATACTTATAGAGTTAGTTGTTATGTATATTGGGAAATACAGAGGTAATTCCAAAATATCGATTAGTGGGTGAGTATAGTTCATGGTTCACAGTTGAGAGTTCATAGTTAATTAGTGAGCTACTAACTGAGAACTATAAACTACGAACTAAAAACGAGGTATTATTAATGGGATCTCATAAGATTAGAATATTGCAGGTAGTTCAAGAACCGGTTACCATATGGGCTTTCCTGACCGGTCTTATACATGAGATTGAAAATAGAGGATATGAGGTAGAAGCTGCTTGTAATATGAGCAGCCCGGAGATAGCAGATGAGCTTAGAGAAAAAGGAATTAAACTGAACATTGTTGATGTGCAGAGATCACTGAATCCTTTTAAAATACTGAAAGCATTCATAAGTTTCAGAAGATTATTTAAAAGGAAAAAATTCGATATTGTTGTCACCCATACTCCTATAGCTGCTTTTGCTGCAAGATTTGCAGCATATTCATGCAGGGTGCCTGTGATAATATATACGGCGCACGGGCTTCCTTTTATGAAAGGTATGAATCCTATAAAATATTCTTTGTTTTACTGTATGGAAAAACTGGCAGGAAAGGTGACGACAGGCCTTATTTGCATAAATGAAGAAGATTACCGGGAAGCCGTAAATAAAAAGCTTACGAAGACAGGATATATAAAGAGAATTTACGGTATAGGAATTGATACTGAAAAATATAAGCCTTTTAATATAGACAGGAATTTTAAAACATTGAAAATTGAAAATGAAGAATTAAGTATTGATAAAAATACCAAGCTTATCGGGTTTATCGGAAGGCTTGTTAAACCGAAGGGCGTTATAAACTACCTGGAAATGGCAAGGGATATAACAAGTAAAAGAGATGACGTTATATTTTTAATTGCGGGCTTTGGGCCTTTGGAGGGATACATAAAGACTTTTATACTTGAAAATAAGCTTAATGATAAAGTTAAATATTTAGGTTTTGTAAAGGATGTCAGAGAAATATTTAATGTATTGGATATATTTGTGCTACCCACATATTATCCTGAAGGAATGCCACGTACGATACTGGAGGCAATGGCAATGGAAGTACCTGTAGTGACTACAGATTCAAGAGGATGCAGGGAATTGGTGGAAGATGGCAGGACCGGCCTGATAGTAAAACCACAGGATACGGTTGGGTTAACTAGGGCTGTAGAGAGGCTTATTGATGATAATGAATTATGCAGATTAATGGGACAAGCTTCGAGGGAAAAAGTAATTGAGAAGTATGAAGAATCATTAGTTATAAACGAGCAGATAGAATTTTATGAAAAGCTTTTGTGGTTAAAATAAAGTTTAAAGTTATAAATTTGATAGATTAATAGTTAATAGATAAATTAAATAGGAAAGAGTAGATTAGACGGGTTTAAATAGTTAATTTAATGGGTTTAATGATTTTACCTGGGGCTAATTTTTATAATTCAAAGGGTGATTTTTTGTGGACATAAAGAAATATGTTCTTAAACAGAGTTACAAGGATAATTGGGATATATATCAGAAGACATTGGAGAAGTCATATCAGGCTCCTAAGTGGGATATAATTGTGATTACTGCTTCCAATGAAGCTCAAGCGAATGCTTATCGCCTGCAAATAGAAAACAGAAGAGAAAGCGGTACTATTCCTGAGGAAACAGAATTTATTGTTATAGCTGATCCTGATGATAAAAGGGTTGGAAGCGGTGGTTCCACGATAAATGTATTATATGTGTTGTATAGCAAGCTTGTAAAAGCGAATAAAGACAGTAATCCTTTTAAAGGCAAGAGAATTGCCATTATTCATTCAGGCGGGGACAGTAAAAGGCTTCCACAATATTCTGCGTTTGGTAAGCTTTTTTCCAAAGTTCCGAGGGAATTACCGGACGGAAGATATTCAACCCTTTTTGATGAATTTGTTATATCATTAAGCGGAATACCGTCGAGAATGCTTGAAGGAGTATTTATAGCTTCAGGAGACGCATTGCTGGTTTTTAACTACAATCAAATTGATTTAAGCAGACAAGGTGCTGTTGGCATCAGTATCAAAGAGCCTGCAGATATGGGTACAAGACACGGAGTTTTTGTGCAGGGTAAAAATCAGAAGGTTGATTTATTTTTACATAAGATGCCTATTGAGACCTTAAAATCTGAAAATGCTATTGATAATGAAGGAAATGTGAATATTGACACAGGGATGATATGGATTGATTCAGATATAGCAATGAGCCTTACTGACCTTGTATTAACAAACGGAATTTTAGACGAAGCTAAGTTTGGTAACTATGTTAATAATAAAATAAGGTTAAATTTTTATGGAGATTTTATAATTCCGTTAACTGAATCAGCAATTGAAGAAAATTACTATAAAGAGCCTACTGAAGGTGTATTCTGTGACGAGTTGATTAGTGCTAGAAAAGGAATATGGAATGCACTAAGAGGATACAAAATGTATTTACAGATACTTTCACCTGCCGAGTTCATACATTTTGGTACTACAAAAGAATTCAGAGATATAATGATTAATTTTGATAATGATTATGATTATCTAAATTGGTCGAAAAATGTAGTAAGCCTTAATAAAACCAATAACCAAAATGATATTTGTTTAATTAACGCATATATAAGCAATGAAGTGGAAGTAGAAAAAAATGTATTTATTGAAGATAGCATAATCAAAACAAAGTGCAGATTTAGTACAGGGTCGGTTATATCTAATATACATTTAGAGAGTTCTAAAATTGAAATACAAAATGATATAGTTTTACATACATTACCTGTTAATGTTGCAGGATTAGGTACAGGGTATATAACTAGAATTTATGGAGTATACGATAATCCAAAGTTAAACGTTGAGAATGGCAATGCTACATTTTTAAACAGAAGTTTACGGGAATTTGTTGATAATGCAGGTATTCCAACAGATGCGATATGGGATAAGGATAAATCAAAAGATTTATGGAATGCAAAACTTTTTCCGTTTTCTACTGACCGTGAAACAAGTATTGTTATGTCAGCTAAGCTTCAAAGGATTGACTTGATGACGGAAGAAGAAAAGAAAAAGTGGATTGAAACAAGGCGCTTTTCATTATCTGAAAGTTATCAATTGGCAAATCAGAAGTCTATCTTGGAGTATCAAAGAAAAACTGAAGATTTTATACGAGTAGAAAGTTTCTGTGATTTATCCATGAGAAAAGTATATGTAAATGATTCTTTAAAAATATTGGGTAAATCATGCAGCGATATTTGTAGAAGAGTTATATTATTATTTGAAAGAAGCGGCAAGGAAAAAAATGAATTAGCAAGAGTGAGGTTATATAGGGCATTAGCAGAAGTTGTACACAGGAATCCTCAAATAGTAAACTATAAAGTAGGAGATATTTCAATAAAATCATGGAGAGAATATGAGAATATTGCTTATAGTGAGCTTCAAAAAGCAATAAAAAATAGTATAGAGATTAAGAGCCATGACGGAATAAAATTAAAGAAAGAGCATGATGTATGTGAAGCATATGCACGTGTTGATTTCGGAGGCGGATGGTCTGATACTCCGCCGTACAGCTTGGAAATGGGAGGAACTGTTCTTAATGCTGCAATCAGCTTAAACGGTAAATGTCCTATTAAAGTTGAAACCAGAGTACTTGAAGAGCCGGTTATAATTTGTGAAAGTATGGATTTGGATTTTGCAAAAAAGTATGATTCTATTGCAGATTTATACAGATTTAATGATCCTGCTGACCCATTAGCACTTCATAAAGCTGCATTAATTGCGGCCGGAGTAATTCCTTTGGAGAAAAATGTTACTAAGGAAGTATCGCTTACCGAACTGGTGAAAATTATTGGCGGAGGAATATACATAAAAACTGAAGTTAACATACCAAAGGGTTCAGGCCTGGGGACGAGTAGCATTTTAGCTGCTGCCGTATTAAAATCCCTTAATAATATTATCGGCAATGATATAACTGATACAGAGCTATTTGAGCAGGTTCTGCTGCTGGAACAGTTATTAACAACAGGCGGAGGATGGCAGGATCAGGTTGGCGGAATTATTCCCGGTATAAAGCTTATTAAAAGTAAACCAGGTATTAAGCAGGAAATAACATATGATTTGCTAAAGCTCGACAATAATACAATAAACCAGCTAAATGAGAGATTTGTAGTTTTATATACAGGTCAAAGAAGGCTTGCAAAAGGCATATTAAGAGATATCATGGGTGATTACATACTCAACAGCCCGTCTAAAATCAAGTACCTTTATGAAATTCAAAGAATCGCGGTACTGATGAAATTTGAACTTGAGAAAGGAAATATAGATGCTTTTGCAGAATTGATGAATGAGCATTTTAGAATTAACAAATTGATCGATGCAGGAAGTACTAATAATTATATCGATCAGATTATAGAGATATGCAGGCCTTATATATCATCAGTTAAGATGTGCGGTGCCGGAGGCGGAGGCTTTGCACAAATGCTGTTGAAGCGGGGAGAGGATAAAGAAGCATTAGGCAGGATCCTGCAAGGTACGTTCAAAGAGAATTGTGTTGGGCTGTGGGATTGCAGGATAGAGGGGTAGCGAATATTAAATTTTACTTATAAATCATTAAACTATCAGTAAACTTGTTAGATAAATGAAGAATACCTAAAATAACCATTCACAAAGGTGTTGTAGCTAAAGGTAAGATTAAATACCCGATACTTGTGCCTGTATAAACAGGTGAGCTTAAGAAGAATGCAGAACACAGGTTGTTGGACAGCAAGTGTGTAATTATGTGCGGCTACTTGAAATCACAGATATTTATAAACTATAAGGATTGAATATAATGATTAACGACAGAGATTCTAAATTTTTAGCTAATACTATTTATAATTGTATTTTTAAAGTTTTATATTTAGCAGTGTTGTATTTTACAGTACCAATATATGTTAAATATTTAGGCAATACTCGTTATGGAATTTGGGACACTATTCTAAGTATAATATTATGGATGAACGTTGCCAATTTTGGTATTGGTAATGGGCTTAGAAATAAAGTTACAGAAGCCATAGCCAATAGAGACTTACAAACCTTAAAATCACAAATTTCATCAAGTTACTATATTATATCATTAATATCATTGTTTATTGGAATAATTGGCACCTTTATTATTACGTTTATTGATGTTAATAGTATATTTAAAGATAATGTAGTTTCACATATTGAAATAAAGTTATCTTTTATAATAACGATTTTAGGATTTTGCATAAATTTTGTTTTAGGATTAGCAAGTTCAATAGCTTATGGCATTCAGAAAAGCTATTATGTGACCTTTTCGCAGTTTGCTGCTTCATTTATCTTATTAATAGCGACATATGGTGTATATTATTTTCTAAAACCAAGTTTAGTAACCATATCTATATTATACTTTATATCTAATACAATAACTAATTTATGTTTAAGCTATTGTATATTTAAAAAAAATAAATCTTATAGACCCAATATAAAAAAATATCGCAATAGAGATGCCGGTTTGGATGTATGTAAATTAGGATTAGAGTTTTTTATTTTACAAATTTGTACTATAGTTCTATTTTCAACAGATAATTTTGTGGTTTCAAAATTCATTAGTGTAAATGAAGTTGCTAAATATTCAATTACCAATAAGTTGTTTTATATAGTAATATCTTTTTATACGATTTTAATGATCCAACTTTGGAATTCAGTTACCGAAGCTTTTGCAAAAAAAGAATATGTATGGATTCGTAAAACTATTAAAAAGCTTTTAGTTCTTTTGATCCCAGCAATTTTAGTCGTTGCAGTCATAGGATTAAAATTTGATTTAATAACGAATATTTGGATGAATAAAAATTTAGATATTGATCGTAATTTTATAATTTTATGTGCAATTTATACAGTAATTCATTGTTGGAATGCAATATTTGTAAACATTGAAAATGGAATGGGTAAAATTAGAATTCAAATGATTGCGTATTTGTTTGCTTCAATAATTTATATACCATTGTCAGTTTTTCTTTCTAATAATTTAAGATTAGGAATATCAGGTGTTATGTTAGCTAAGATAATATGTATAAGTATACCTTCAATTGCATGTCCAATACATGTATATATGATTATATATAGGAAAGAAAACACAACCTCAATGCAAAATAAACATTGAAGACGAAATTGTGTTAAGTGCAAAGGTTACTGTACACTCATGAGATTCCTAATTACTTTGGACAATTAGATCTAAAGTTTATATAATATAAACGAGTGAAGGGGAGATATAAAATGCTAGTGTATAAATATCCGGAGGAATTTAAGAAGCAGTAGCTATAGAGGCTAGAAACTTAAGTTTTGTAGGAAGAAAATATGATATTAGTTCATCTTTACAAAGTAGGCTTACCTTCTTTTACTGAGTTTGGATTCAAGGCTGATGTCTTTAATTAATAGAGTTAACTTACTGTTAAGTTAATGCTTATATATTTCATTCTTCACAAGTTAAACCACAGAACCTGCTATGATATTATACATTTTATTATTGCAACTGCATCAATGAAATAATAAAAATTTAGATGAAAAACTGAATAATAGGGGGATACGACCAAAATGAAAATAGCTATTAATTATGCCAATGATAGATTTTTAAAGCAGCAGAAATATAATACAAAGACAGCTTATAAAAAGGGTAAATTTGATAAAGTAATTGAATATGGTCCTAATAATATTGATATTGATTTTTACAAAAAATATTCTTATTTAGTGAAACAAACTAAAGGATCAGGATACTGGATATGGAAACCATATATAATACACAAAACATTAAACGAAATTTCAATTGGAGACTATCTTTTTTATTGTGATTCGGGAGCATATTATATTAATAAAATCGACTATTTAATAGAATGTATGGAGAATAGTAAACAAGATATTATGATATTTGAACTGCCCTTAATTGAGAAGCAATGGACGAAAAGAGATGCCTTTATATTAATGGATTGTGATGAGGCAAAGTACACCGATGATAATCAGAGGCTAGCTTCATTTATACTAATAAAAAAGAGTGATTTTACTGTAATGTTTATAAATGAATATCTTAAATTTTGTGAAGATCCTAGAATTCTAACTGATCAGCAAAATGTTTGTAGAAAAGATAATTATGATTGCTTCATAGACCATAGACATGATCAATCAATTTTAAGCTTGCTCTCAAAAAAATATGATTTAAAAGCTTTCAGAGATCCATCAGAATATGGAACAATACCTGAAAATTATATACATGGTGCAAGAAAAATGTCCACAAAAGATATACTATATAAATTAAAGGATTACCCAAATTCATCATATCCTGAAATAATAAGACATTGTAGATCAAGTAACATAAAATCATATAAACTCAAAATCATGGTAAAAAAGTGTATTCCTGGCAAAATACTAAAATATTATTTTCTGAAGTTCTAATATTGTTAACATTTATAAGTTTAAATCAAATTTATGTGATGTACAAAAAAGAGAGCTACGGCTATAGGGATATTAAAGAATGGTATTGTTTTTTATTTTTGCTATGAACAATTTTACTTGGAAATTAAAATGTGAATATTAAAGAGATGAAGTTCCCCCGATTTGATGGACACACAAAATGGCTGGTATAATAAAACCAGTTGGAGGTGTCCATCATGAAACGCTATGATAAAAATTTTAAAGAACAAGCAGTCCGTCTTGTGCTGGAAC
>Ga0134100_1000956_pt1 | contig 29904 bp, 24 predicted proteins | sample 11_taG_2_FD_94444 | JGI IMG/M metagenome (GOLD analysis project Ga0134100, IMG submission 94444) | Switchgrass degrading microbial communities from high solid loading bioreactors in New Hampshire, USA - 11_42_5_180_A3 metaG | ecosystem: Engineered > Bioreactor > Semi-continuous > Anaerobic >...
AATAGACCTGGAGAGATGGCTGAGCTGGTCTAAGGCGCACGACTGGAAATCGTGTGTACCCCGAACAGGGTACCGAGGGTTCGAATCCCTCTCTCTCCGCCACAGAAAAGGGTTCTGGCGTTTGACCAGAACCCTTTTTATTTTGAAAACTTACCGCAAAGTGTGACAAAAGGGTGACAATTTATGTACCCGTCTAAAATCACAGCTTCAAATCCACACCCAGCACCCCTGCGATACTTCCGTCCTCGCCCGTTATGGGCACGGAAAGCGTGAGGCACGGTCTCTTGGTGATGGCGGAGATATAAACCTTGGAGCAGAACTCCTCTCCCTGGATGCTCTTCTGGAACCAATCGCGGATCTTGGCGTTGGCTATCCCCGCCTCGGGTATGGAATAGATGAACCTGCCCTTCATATCGTTGCTCCAGGCTGCCTCTATGAAATCATTATCCTGCAGAAATCCGGACAATTCCTTCCTGTGGCTTTCCTTGTCCAAGTGTCTGATCTGCGGAAGTGTGGCCAGTTCCCTTAACAGCCTGAAGGTCTCTTGAATTTTTGCGGTATGCTCGGGGCTTTCGGAAATCAAAGTCTCCAGTCCCGAATTATCCTGCAATTCCATCAGACCCTTTGAAGCATCATTCAGGCGGCTTCCCATCTCGGCGACCTCCATGATGCTCTGCGTCTGTCTTAAAACGGACTTCTTGACGCTGTCCACACTTTCCGCGGCTTCGCCCACCAGGCTTTCCACCTCAATGACTTTGCTTATCACATCGTTGGCACTCCTGGCCTCTTCCTCGGACAAAAGAATAACCTTTTTCGTCATGTCCAATAAACCATGGAAGGATTCATGGATTCTGCCAAGCTCTTTTTCAACATCCATCGCGCGTTTGGCACCTTTGTCGATCTTGAGGCCAATTTCCCCCACTGCCTTGTGGACACCTTCAATTTCTTCGCTTAATGCCGTTATCAGATGCTTGATCTCCTTCACCGATTTCTCACTTTCCATGGCAAGCTTTTGCACTTCTTCCGCCACAACGGCAAATCCTCGGCCATTTTCTCCCGCCCTGGCCGATTCAATCTTGGCATTCAGGGACAAAAGCTTCGTTTGCTGGGCGATATGGCTGACCGTCTCCAGTATCTTCACGATATCCTGCGAAGCGTCTGTTAACTTATCCATGTATTCGTCGGTTGTCTTAAACGTTGCTTCAATCTCACGGATAGTGCCTGCAATCTCCAGTATCTCCGATTTGCTGGATTCCAGGATGGACTCCGAACTGACCCCTACGGTTTCAAGTTCAAGCGTGAGGTTTCTCGATTCCTCCAGCTGACCGATCATGTGCCGGACTTCCGCGACCGTTTCATGAATCTTTCCGTTGACTCTGGCATTCAAATGAGCCATCTCTTCCGTCTGGGCATAGACCTGCTGCGCAAACCCGTTGTTTTCGTCCAGGTTTATCTGAAGCTGCTCCGATACCGCCCATATCCGGTTCGAAGTCACATGCAGTTCCAGCTTCAGCCTGGCCAGTTCGCTTTTCAGTTCCTCAATTGTCCGATCTTTTTGTATACTGGCCCGATAAGCGCTACTGGCAAAATAGGTGCCTGCCGCAAATCCCACCGGCAGGAAGACAAAAACGTTGATAATTTTACTCGGGAAGGGTAGAAGAAAAATCGCAGATCCCAAAATACAGAAAATTGCACCGGCCAATAAAATCATTCTAGTACGCACAGCTGTATCACTCCTTAACAAAAAAGGCGCTAATACAGGATTACCTGTATTAACGCCTTTGTTAATACGCTCATTTATTTGTTGCTGACAATTTATTACTAATTTTAGCACAATACAAGTGTTGGTGCAATCAGTTCCTGCTGTATTTTAGTGCGACATACTATTATTTAGATAGTGAATTGCGGTGGTTGTCTTCGGACTACACCTAAGGGAATCGGATGCGTCCGGTTCCCTTTTCCTGTAAATTTATAGCAGCTCTTTCTGCCACGCGCTTCACTTTCTTGGCTTAACCTTTGGAAACGTCTTTACATGCAACAAAAAGTCTAAAATCTTCACTTTTTTTCGTGTTGGTCATTTGCAGTATAACAATCCCTCACAGTTTGTCTGACTTCTCGGAACTATACCCGTTACCATATAAGAGGGAATTTATTGAGTTTGCCGTAAAACTATATACGTAAAACTATATAATTGTATTAACTATAAGGGCTATATTCCGTGTCCTGTTATACCACATTAATGTAGAATTGATAAAAAACAAGATGACAATTCAATGCTAATCTGTTTATTATGAATATATAATCATTTTCCTGTTTTGGGGGTATATTGGTGAAGAACACATCCCCGCTTGCTGTCATTCTGATGCTCATGTTCTCCCTGCTTCTCACCGGCTGTCAAAGGAATCAGGTCGATGAAGATGTCGATGTTCAGTAGAAAAAACTAAGTCAACAGAATCTACGGAATATAACGTTGGGAATATCCACGAGTCCCTGCCAACAGCATCTCCCTCCGGAAATCCAGATCAGGATGATTCAGAGGATGAGCCGGCTTTTCCCAATATTGAGGCCGTCCGAGTGACAGCGGATACGGTCAATATCCGGAAAGAGAGCACCGTCAGCAGCGAAGTCATCGCCCAGGCAAAGTTCAATGACGTCTTCCAACTGCTCGACGAAAAAGTGGATTCCGACAACAGAACTTGGTACCTGGTGGAAATCGATTTCGGCCGTGAAGGCTGGATTGCCGGATGGCTTTGCGAGAAGATCGACGACAAGCCGCAAGTCTGCAAAAGCGATAAGGGATCCCTGCTGAACCCTGCCGTAGATAAAGATTTATATGTCCGTGCGCTGCTTTTGGATGAATAAACCCGCGAGTCTTTTGAAAAAGCGTTCGGCAAAAACTATACCGAAGACGAAAGTACAAGTATCCCAACGGCCTCTATTTTGAACTCAATCAGGACAATGAACTTGTGTTTTTGGGGCGGCAATATGGCGGAGTTCAGTTATTCCGAACACATGGAATATAATGGTGTGAGCCTTTTTGAGTTCTGCGGATTAATTGTGAACATTACGGTCACTACACCGGATTATGAAACCCCCAGGGGGTTGAGGGTTGGAGATCCCATCGAAAAGGTGGAGCGCTTATACGGCAAACCCGACTACGGCTTTTCGGGAGACGGCTACGTCAGCTATAAGTGCACCTATCCCGAATATGGCTTTGTCAACTATTATCGCGGACTGGATATTTGCTACCAGGATGGCGTGGTGGAACGGTTCAGCCTGTACCAGGTTATCCTGGACTGATGGCTTTTGGAATGTATGTGCATAAAGCCGCGCTCATACAAGAAGAATAGCAATCCGCTGAAGCCTTGTCTCAACGTGCTGTCCTGACCCCTGAAACGATATATTTCTCATCGTCCGATATTTTCGTATCCACTGTAAACCAGGGAGCCAGCATTTCCGCCATTTCATCCGCCGAAAGCATCTCCCGGGAGATATGCCGGGCAGGCCCTGCATGGTGTCTGCGCAAAGCTTTAAGGCCCATGCTGTGGGCTATGGTCAGCCGGCCACTCGGCCTGAGCCATTGGGCAAGCCGTGCAACCAGTCTTTGCGGGTCTTCAAAATGGGGAAAAGCGTTGTAAACCACACAACAGTCACACAGTCGGCGGACAGGAATGGTCTCGATATCTCCACAAATCACCTCGATGCGCGGATCACGGTGTTTTTGAGACGCGATATGCGCCATTTGGGCTGAAATATCCACCCCTATCACATGCCCTGCATTTCGTTCAAGGAAGTAAGGGAACAGCACACCCGTGCCGCAGGCAACATCGAGAACTACCGTATGCGCCTTTACGCCTGCGCTATCCAGAATCAGGTTTATCTTTGCATCATTTATGACCAGCCGTGCATCCCATTCCGGAGCCATGCGGTCAAAAAACGCAGTGACCTTCTCCTTCCAGATGTCTCCTTGTTCATCACGGCTTATATCCACGGTTGCTTTACCTTCGCTTCCGGTCAAAACCTGGGCGGGATGGTGGCATCCCGCCCAGTTGCTCATAGTCTTCAAGTTTTGAACGTCCAATAGCGTGTTGAAGTCTTTCTCCGTCAGTCCAGCCATGGTGCCTCCCTATGATTCCGAATGATTCCACTCGCCGACCTGTTGCCTGAGCCAATCCGTCCAGGCTCCCATCCCCTCTCCCGTTTTGGCAGAAACAGGGAATATTTTAAGCTTCGGGTTGCGCATGTGGGCATATTCCCTCACCTTGTCCAAGTCGAAATCGAAGTAGGGCAGCACATCGATCTTATTGATGAGCAACACATCGCACACCGTGAAGATCAAGGGATACTTGAGCGGTTTGTCATGACCTTCGGGCACCGAAAGAATCATGGCGTTTTTAACCGCTCCGGTATCAAATTCTGCTGGACAAACCAGGTTCCCCACGTTTTCCAGTACCACCAGATCCAGATCCTCCGTGCCGAGCTCTTTTAGCCCCTGTTCGGTCATACCGGCATCCAGATGGCACATGCCGCCGGTATGAAGCTGAATGGATCTGACGCCTGTGGCGGCGATTTTCTCGGCGTCCACCGATGAATCGATGTCCGCTTCCATCACGCCGATACGCAGCTCATCCTTTAGCGCTTCTATGGTACGCATGAGAAGGGTTGTTTTCCCGCTCCCCGGCGAGGACATCAGGTTCAGCAGAAAGGTTTTCTGCCGCTTCAGCTCCGCACGGATGCGGTCGGCTTCCCTGTTGTTATCCGCAAAGATGCTTTCCTTTACTTCAATAATTCTAATTCTATCCATGTGGCATTCCTCCGTCTAGCAGGCGGCGATCTCTTTCAGGTTGATTTCGTTCCCCTGCACCAGGTATGTTCGCTCGCTGCCGCAATAGGGGCAGATGCGCCCATGGCGCACTGTTTCATAGGTCGTATTGCAGCTTTCACAAAAGGTGACAGCCGGTATGGGTTCTATGAGAAGCTCCGCGTTCTTCAACAGCTCCGTCTTCTTCACGGCCCATTTCCAGCAGTCGGCAAGTTCCGCCTGCACCACGCCCGACACTTCCCCCAACTGGAGGGTCACAGAAGAAACCGTCGTCAATTGGTTTTCCTCACCCACACGCTCCACGGTTTTAATAATGTGAAAGACGATACCCAATTCATGCATGTTTCTTGCCTTTCTTTCTGCCAAACTTGATCCTGATGGCCCGTTTGATCATATAGGGCAGGATAACTTTCATCTTGTCCTCGGACCGCACCATGGTGCTGCACTCGGGCCGTTCCCTGTGGAGGTGGATGGCATCGAACATACACTTGGTGGTGCAGATGCCGCAACCGATGCATTTGTTGGGATCCACCACCGACGCGCCGCATTCCAGGCAGCGGGCCGTTTCTTTCTTCACCTGCTCCTCCGTAAAACCGATGCGGTTGTCGCGGAATGTCCTGGCCAAGGCCTCGTTATAGCCGATCTGCTGCCTGGGCGAGTTGTCGAAGTTTGCTTCGTCGATCACGATGTTGGTCTTATCCAGTTCAATGAACTGGCGGCGGTTTCTGCCGATGGTCAGGCTGGTGTTGGGCTGCACGAAACGATGCAGGGAGACAGCGCCTTCCCGTCCGGCGGCGATGGCGTCGATGACAAACTTGGGACCGGAGTAAACATCTCCGCCCACGAAAATATCGGGTTCGGCTGTCTGGTAGGTGACCGGATCGGCCTTGATGGTGCCGTTGGAATTGAACTCGACCCTGGTTCCCTCCAGGAGCTTCTTATAATCCGGCTTCTGGCCGATGCAGTAGAAGACGATATCACATGCGACTGTCTCGGTGACGCTTTCATCAAAGGCCGGCGCGAAACGGCCTTCTTTATCCTTAACCGACACGCATTTCTTAAAGGTGATGCCGGTGGTCTTGCCGTTGGCGGAAAGAATCTCAACCGGTCCCCAGCCCGCATGGATGGCAATGCCCTCCTTTTCGCATTCGGTGCGCTCTTCCACGCCGCAGGGCATCTCATCGTAAGACTCCAGGCAGTACATGCTGACGCTCTCAGCGTTGCAGCGAATCGCCGTGCGGGCCACGTCGCAGGCCACATTGCCGCCTCCGATGACGACCACCTTGCCGGAAAGCTTCACCTCACCGGTCAGATTCACCTGACGCATAAAGTCAATACCGGCTATAACGCCCTCGCTGCCTGCACCGGGAATATCCAGGCTTCCACCACTCTGAAGGCCGACGGCTATGTAGAAGCCTTTATAGCCCTGGCGGCGCAGGTCTTCAATGGTGATATCTTTTCCCACCTCAACGCCGCATTTGAACTCCACGCCCATCTGCCGCAGCACATCAATCTCTGCCTCTACCACGTCCTTTTCCAGCCGGAAGGAGGGGATGCCGTTCATCAGCATGCCGCCGGGTCGGGCTTCCTTCTCAAACACCGTGGGCTTATACCCTTTTTCCGCAAGGAAGTATGCGCAGCTCATGCCTGCCGGGCCTCCCCCGATGATGGCAATCTTCTCCTCGAATCCTCCCCCGATCTTGGGAATGACCGGCGTAGGAACATACCGGGTCTCGGCATCCAGATCCTGCTGGGCGATGAAGCGCTTCACCTCGTCGATGGCCACAGCCTGGTCGATGGTGCCGCGGGTGCATGCGTCCTCGCAGCGGCGGTTGCAGATTCGGCCGCAGACAGCCGGGAAAGGATTGTCCTTTTTGATCAACTGCAAAGCCTCGCGGTACCTGCCCTGGGCCGCCAGTTTCAGGTAGCCCTGCACCGCGATATGGGCCGGGCAGGCCGTCTTGCAGGGAGAAGTACCTGTGTCATAGCAATTGATGCGGTTCTTATCCCGGTAATCGATGCTCCACTTTTCCGGTCCCCAGGGCGTATCATCGGGAAGCTCCACCCTGGGATATTCGATGGGTCCGTCCTTTGTGCACAGCTTCTGCCCCAGCTTCACCGCGCCGGCCGGGCAATACTCCACGCAACGGCCGCAAGCCACGCATTTTTCGCTTTCGACCCTGGCCACATAGGCGCTGCGGCTTAGGTTGGGCGTATTGAAAAGCTGCGATGTGCGCAAGGCATTGCAGACATTGACATTGCAATTGCATATGGCAAAGATCTTGTTCTCGCCGTCGATATTGGTGATCTGATGGACAAAACCGTTGTCCTCCGCCTGCCTGAGAATGTCCAGCACCTCGTCATAGGTGACGTACTGGCCGCGTCCGGTCTCCACAATGTAATCCGCCATATCGCCTATCGCAATGCACCAGCTCTCCGGATCGTCCCCGCAGCCCTCGCCCAGCTTCGCCCGGCTGATTCGGCAGGAACACAGGCTCTTGGCGTACTTGCCTTCATACTTCTTGAGCCAATAGGAAATATGTTCCACGCTGACAGACTGGTTTTCGGTTTCAATGGCTTTTTCCACCGGTATGACATGCATGCCGATGCCCGCTCCTCCGGGAGGCACCATGGGCGTCACTTTTTCCAGCGGCAGGAAGGTCATGCGCTCAAAAAAGGCGGCGACTTCCGGATGCTCGTCAATCTGTGACTTTCGCATATTGAAGAACTCCGCGCTGCCGGGCACAAACCTGGGAAGCACATACTGCTTTTCACGCCTGGGATTCTCCCAGTTGTACTCGATGAGTCCGATGTAGGCCATTTCATTCAGGATCTTCTCCAGATAGGCCTCATCCTTGCCGGTGAGCTTCACCAGTTCCGGCAGGGTCCTGGGCTTGCGAACCCCCATTTTCAGGGCGATGTCCGCCATCTCGTCGGTGACTAAACCTGCCAGGCCCCAGTATTCCGGGTCATTGCCCGTGACGCCCTTCAGCTTTGCCGGAAGGCGGTCAGTGATCATCCTGCCGAGCTTGATGATCTTCTCCCGCGGCGCGTCCGTGCGGGGGATCTCAAAAGAAAGCTTGCTCTCATCCAGAGGCATGTTGGACTTGGTCTGCTTATCCATAGTTGCCCTCCTATCTTTTCCACTCGGTATTCAGACGCTCTGATGCATCCGTGTCCATAACGATATATGCTTATTACGGGCGCCTGCCGGGCACCCTTATTTTTCAAGCCGGCTGAGATAATCCGCAATACCCGAGGCCAGCAGGTTGTAGGCGCCTTCCTCGTCACGGGCTTCAACCCGGTTTGTAAACTCATCCAAAAGATCCAGGGCGAAGGGTAAGCCGAACAGCCTCAGATAGTTGATCCAGAAAGCGATAGAAACGTCGTGCATGGTATTCATGAACAGAGTCAGGACGCTTTTACCGCTTAAAACACAGATCTCCCGATGCCAGATGAAAAAGCGTTCGGCCAGTTCTTCCTCGCCGAGGTCCCTGCAGCATTTCCTGAGATCTTCGGTCATGGCGCGAAGACGGGCGATATCCTCCGCGGTCCGACTAAGGCACAATGCGCGCAACGCCATGCCCTCAATGGCCAGGCGCAGATCCAGGATGGCTTTAACAACCTCCCGGCCCAGTTCATTGCCGCTCAGTTGGACGATGGCATTGAGAAGCTCAATATTGCCGCTCTTCATATAATCGGCGACAAAGATGCCGGACTTGGGCCTGATAGTCACCAAGCCCATGGCGGCCAATTGCTCAAAACCGGAATGGACAACGGTTTTCCCGATCCCCATTTCGGCCGCCAGTTCGCGCTCCGAAGGCAGTTTGTCGCCCGGGCGCCATTTCCCTGAAAGGATCTCCTTCGTCATTTTTTTTAACAAATAATGCTTTGTTGGTTGTCCGGGTTGCTTTTTCCGAATGATTCATGCAACCGCTCCTTGCGTCGCTATTGAACTTCAGACTCGGAATGATGATGAGTTGCTTCTGACAAGACTGCATTATCTGGTCCGACCAGTTCAGTTTGATCATATCATGCTTTATCGGAATTGTCAAAAGTCAATAACCTGCTCCGGTGAGAAGAAGTAAGCAATACTTTGGCGCTTTTCTTGGCAATAGGCATCGATCAGGAAATTCAACCAGGCTGCATGTATAAAACGAGGGCGGAATGATAGCTTCCGCCCTCTGATCATTACCTTTCCGCTTGGAAAGCATGAATAGATGCAAGCCGTAGAAAAAGCGCTCCTATGCTTCTGCTTATCATTTATGTATCATACGCTTTTGTCTTCACATCTCAATACGGCGTATAAGTCGCATTTACTCCGGGTTTGCTGATGTACACGTAAATCTCATTCCAATACGTGGTGACATACAGTGCCCTGCGATCTTTTGGTGCATAATACACCTCGTCCTTGGGACGGTTTTTGGGCGTATGAACATTTGCATCCGCATGTTCCCCGCCGCTTGTGAACCACTCCAGAATATCACTCCAGGAATTGGGGAAGTAGTATTGCAACACCGCTTCAGTCAGTTGGGGAATGTTATAGTCCACATAGGTGATTTCGGCTGCCGGATTGAATCCTTTTTCCAAATCGTCGGTGTAAAAGCCAAACTGTTTCTCCACCGTTGCGCCAAGGATGCGCATACGGGCCGAATAGTTATTTTTACTTCCTTCCTTATTGGTATAAAACGCAAAAGCGGTAGAACTTCGGGGCATTTCATATTCGACAGTGGGGATGAAATCGGGATATGCAGCCGCCACCACCGGGTTATAGCCCAACCCGTCCGCATATTCCCCAAAGTTGAAGACTTTCTTCATCGCGTTATAATCCTTGTAGGGATCGTCGGTGGCGGTACCTTCCACCGGATTCAGTTTCAGCATGGGCATGAACCTGTAATTTCTTCCAAAGCACTCCTGCGAGTCGATAAAATCCTCGATAAGCCTCGGATGAACTTCCTCCAAAGTATGGGGCGCTTTGGCAAACCCCTTGAACTTCTCAGGGTGTTTCCTGATTTCCACGCTGATTTTTCCCTGCTCCTGTCCGTTTTCGGTGTAGCGGCGATGGAGCACTTTCAGGTGAAGATAATCGTCAAAAAACTCTTCCGGTACATATAAGGTTTTATTGTAATAGACTGTCGGCGAGCTTTCATAAGTCGCTTCATACTGACCAATGTCAATCATTTTATATCTGGGGAGGTAGTTCATTGTCTTCTGAACACCGTCAACCATGAAAACATTGCTGTTTGGAAGCATGACATAGGCATGACCGTCTTTTTTGAAAGACAGTTTCCCATTTCTGTCCTCTGCCGTCTTTATGCCTGCTTTTTCGAGCACGGCCTTAATCGGCAGGCAGTTAATAGACACATCATCATTGAGATAATCCGTATGCGGTGATGCATAAGTTACCGCCTTCCGGCTGATTAGGTTTCCAAGAACATAGACGGGTTCATTGAGATATTCCGGCCTGGGCCAATTGCCCGAGGCAGCGTTTGCAGGCACGATGGGTACCAGCAGGCTGCATACGATGGATAAAGCCATTAAAACAGAGAAAAACCTTTTCATTTTGCCCCCACCCTTTAACACGATTCCGCTTATTGACAAAATACAATATCCTGATTATACCACCGTCAAACCGCCGTTAACCGCATCATCATTGAAATTTTTGCTTACGGCAGAAAAGAAATATGGGTAGGAGCCATATCATGGATTTGGTGTTAGTTCAATAAAGCCCTTTATTCCCATAGGTTCTCCATCATCTTCTGGATTTTTTGCCGCCTGAGCGCTGTTTCTTCCGCGTCCAGGAGGATCCTTTCTCCGTCCATGATCAGCACATCTCCTTCCCCGGCGCCCATGGGAAGCCTGTTTATTTCGATATTCACCATGGTCCGGTCCTCCTTTTCGCAGACGGCAAAGCTGCCTTCAAACCTGTCTATGATGACTTTCATCCTGTTCACCTCAATATTCCGATACGACATTTCCCATGTCGTCAATCAATTGAGCCGGATCCCCGTCGTTGTTCCATATGTTCTTATTGGTCCACTTGATGTCCCCGTTTGCATCACCGCTGGCAATGGTCAGGGTCGACCCGGCTTTGATGATGGTCCCCTGCGGAAAGACAAAGGACTGGTTACCCTTCACCGAAAGCAGCATCCACCCGGAAAGATCCACATCCTCTGAGGACGTGTTCTTAAGCGTAACGATCTCCTTAACCAGATCCACGTTCTGAATCACCACACCGCCCCTTTTAGGTGGGGGAGCAGGCTGTGTTGGAGCCGAGGGTACAGGCGCGGCAGGGGTTGGTGTTGATGATGTTTTTGCTTTGTCTGTCATACCATCCTTTTGGACAGCAAAGGTAATGGTAGCGCCGTCGCTGATGGCTGTAACGCTTCCGTTTTCATCGGTCCGGTAAACCTGGACACCGCGGTCCTGAAGCCTTTTGATAACGCTTGAAGACGGATGCCCGTAGCTGTTGTCCTTCCCGACGCTGATAACCGCATAGCGCGGATCAACAGCGCCAAGGAAGTCCGTTGTGGTAGACGTGTCGCTTCCATGATGGCTTACTTTGAGGACATCGCTTTTCAGTGTAAAGGCTTTATCCAGCATTTCCTTCTCGGAGATATTCTCCGCATCCCCGGTCAGAAGGAAGGAGGTTTTTCCATAAACGAGCCGGATGACCACCGAATGATTGTTGAGGCTTTCATAATCGGCACTGTTAGGCGCCAAAACGGTAAATGACGCGGAGCCGAACGCGAATTTTGTCCCGGGCACCGGAGCAGTTATTTTAAGCCCCTTCTGCTGTATGACCGCCAGCACATCCTCATAAGTTTTTGTGGTGGCGACCGCCTTCGGCATAATGATTCTTTCTATTTGGAATGCCCTGATGACCGCATCCAGGCCGCCTATGTGATCCTCATGGGGATGTGTTCCGATCACATAATCCAGTTTTGTGACACCCTGGGCTTTTATGTATTGGACCACAAACTCCGCGTCGGCATTATTGCCGGCATCCACCAGCATGGCTGACGTGCCCTGTTTGATGAGTATGGCATCTGCCTGGCCCACATCCATAAAATGGACTTCCAGTCTGTCTCCCGATGCCGAAGGAGATGGCGCCGATCCAGGGGGCGTTCCCGGCGGTATATCCTCTTCCGTACCGAATGATGATCCCGCCGGTGTTTCAGATGGCGATGGTGTTGTTGAAGGCAGCGGCGATGCGGAGCCTGGCTGGACGATAGCCTGTTGTTCAGGCGTCCCCTGTTCTGCGCCTGCCGCGCATCCCGTCAAGAGACCTATCACCATCAAGACAGAGATCAAAACGTGTACAAATGGATGTCTTCTACGCTGTTCCATAGCTGTCAACCTGTTAGCGCTCCTTCGTCAGTCGATATTCCGGTCAATCTTATTATACCAAATCGCAACGATTTACCGGCTTCCTTTAAGTGGACAGCACATGCCGTACAAGTAAAACGGGCTTCACAGCTTCCTGCCATGAAACCCTTCGTTCTAACGCATGATAAAGGCAGATAAAACTTTCTATCTACTTGATTGCGTTCAGGAAATCGTTCCAGGCCTTTTTGATGGCCTGGGCGTTATCCTTGGGCGCCTCTTTCCATTTCTTGATGACCTCATCCAGCTTGGCATTGGTCTGTGTTCCGGCCATTCCGTCCACAGTGAGGCCCGTGGCCTGCTGGAACTTCTTCACAAACTCAACCGCTTTTTCTTTCCATGCATCGCTGACCACGTCAATCCCCCTTTCCCTCAGAAATCTCTCCCAGGGAAAGTATTTTCCCGGGCAGTCCTTGCCTTTTGCCGAAGGATATTCATCATGCCGCTTGATGGCGACAATTTTATACCTTGAACAGATGTCGTCGCACAGTTCATGAAGGGCTTTTATCTGTGCCTCGGGCACTGTTTTCTCCGTCAGGTTGCCATAGTCCGTATAGCAACCTTCCAGACAGATGCCGAGGGTGTTGCTATTCTCATCCCCCAAGAGATGCCCGCCTCTGTGGTATTCCTGGCGGCCACGGTAGATGGTGCCATCTTTCCTGATAAAATAGTGATAGGCGATCCCCATCCAGCCCCTTTCCAGGTGCCATCGGTGGATGTCCTGGGCTGTGCATGACGGGGCAAGCGCCTGGTGGATCACGATGGTATCCGGATTATTCGGGCTGAAGTTGGTCCTTGCCCAGTTATACTTTTCCTCGATGATTGTCATACCATCCAATCTCCCTATCCTATCTGCGGTGGCTGACTTTGTCGGCTTCGGAAGATAACCGCCATCATTTTGACCATCGGTAGGAAGCCCGTCTTTCGGGATTTACCGCTCATTTGCCTGACTTATCATTATTATATGGATCAAGCCTTCCATGGGTGACCCAAACCGCTTTCCCCAGTCAGAGAACTTTACGGCATGGCTACATACAGACCGGCTTTTTGGTCATAAATGTCGGAATTATGGGTCCCATCAATCTGCAATACGCATCAGCGGCAGCTTGTGAGTTTTCTGATAAGATCCTGCATCAGCCTGTCACGTTTGATATGATAAACATATCTGATAAAATGTCTGTTGCTGCTGAAAGTATAGGTGTAATCGTATTCCGGGATAGGACTGTATACAAGCTTATCTTCCATAAAATCGCAGTCCAGCAGCCATGCGACAGCGGTCACATCCCACAGGGTCCTGGTCCAGGTCATGCACCCCGACTTCCTGCCCTCTTCTATGGTCCGATCAGCAAGATAATCGCAGAGCCTGTTCTTCCCCCTGAGCCAGTGTTCCAGCTCAGGTTCACTGATAGTAAACGACGACACCACACCCTGGCAGGGCAGTTGGACCAACGGCACGCCGCATCCAAACAGGACACGCGCTCCAGCTACATCCTGCCTGAGGTTGAATTCCCGATTGTGTGGCCAATCATGGGCGTGTCCTCCCAGCCAGACAACGACGATGCGGTTAATAATCTCCGGATTCATCAGAATGGCTGAAGCAATATTGGTGATAGCGCCAATGGCAATGACATAGAGCGGGCTTTCCTCGCAGTAGGCCATGGCACGCTCAGCCAAATCCCTGGAAGCATCGGATATCACCGGCTCGCCCTCAGAAGGCAAATAGGTCTTCGAACCACGGAAAACAATCTTATCTAAGTCCTGCCGCTCCATTAACGACAAAACTCTCAGGATCTCCTCATAACTTTTTTCCATGCCTTCCGCGGGCCCCGTGGTTTTCTCATTATGGAAGTGAGCCGCATAAATGGCTTTTAAACACAGTTTTTCTTCGGAGCGAACCAAATAGGCAAGCGCATATTGATCATCTATTTCATTGCATGTGTCTGTATCGAGGACGACGTCTACGCAACCGGCAGGTTTGCGTAAACGGTTTATAAGACGGGCATTCAGATATTCTTTCATATTACCGGCTACCATCCTGGTACACCTCCGGGGGATTGCTGTGCGCATGGTTTGATGCTTTACCGGCACAGACAAGACGTTACGCTTGATTTTAGGGTAGTGGGCCTATTGAATATTGTCAATACCATTTCCCGCCTTATCTTGAGAAGGGTAAACCCCCATGATATAATGATTTATATATATGACCATAGGGCATAAAATAAAGGAGCCGCGTTGTATATGCTCCAAGCCCGTTCAGAAAGTCCGAGAAAGCTGTAGGCCATATTAGATCAGATAGGAGAGCATCTATGAGAATACTGAATTTTGGCTCTTTGAACATGGACCATGTCTATCATGTTGATCATTTTGTGAGGCCCGGAGAAACCCTTTCCGCCGATAAATATGAGGTTTTTTGCGGTGGAAAGGGACTGAACCAATCCATCGCTTTGGCAAGGGCCGGCGCTCCCGTCTATCACGCGGGGAAAATTGGTGTTGGCGGAGAAAAATTGACAGAGGTATTGGCGAACAACCGGGTCAATATCGACTACCTGGAAAAAAGCCATGAGGTATGCGGGCATGCGCTCATACAGGTTTCAAAGCAGGGAGAAAATGCCATCGTCATCTATGGCGGTTCCAACAGGACCATCACCGAGGACTATGTCGATCGGGTTCTCAGGGATTTCGGTCCGGATGACATGGTTCTGATGCAGAACGAGATAAACGGCATAACCTATATCGCGCGCAAATGCGCCGAGAGGGGAGTCAAAATCGCCTTCAACCCTTCACCGCTTGACGGGAGTTTGCTGAACGAGTTCCCTTTCGAGCTGGTTTCCCTGCTGCTCATCAACGAAATAGAAGGACAGGGGCTGACCGGCAAGGAAGAACCCCTTGAGATTTTGGACGTCCTGCTGCAAAAGTATCCCGATACCGCCGTTATCCTCACATTAGGAAGCCGCGGCGCCATCTACCGGGACAAGGCCGGCATCATTACCCACGGCACCTATGAAGTCAGGGCAGTGGACACAACAGCCGCAGGGGATACCTTTACGGGGTTTTTCCTCGGCTGCCTTTCAGCAGGATACAGCATCCCGGAGTGCCTTAAAAAGGCCTCGGCGGCGTCTGCCCTTGCTGTCTCAAGAATGGGCGCCTCTTCATCCATTCCCACCATGGACGAGGTGGAACAGGCATTGCTGACGCTTAAATATAACCCCTATAAGGTTTAATAGATTAAATCCATTGGGATTTTACCGTTGCGGCGGAGGAAACCTGCCTTTACCGAGTTGGACATCACTGCCCGCTGCCAGGAAAAATCCCACAACAACGCCCATGTCCCTGGACTTTACCGGCACCGCGGTAAAGTCCTTTTACATCCACAGCACCATTGGTCAAAGAGGAAGCTTCGATTGTATCATGTATTTCTACATGTACAGCGAAGTCCACTGATATTGAGAAACCGTCCAGACCGCCGGCTGAGCCGCCGAAAGGGCCGGTACGGAAATACTCACCGCAACCGATGAAGCCAAAACCACACCGAAGGCGGAAAATACGCATTAAAGGCTGAAGGCAGAACAAGCACCTGGCACGGTCCTCGGCTTCGCGTGGAGAAGTATATTGACAAAGGCCGTGAACACAGGATTACGGTCTGAGTCAAGCTTTTGACACCGGAAGCCGCTGAGAGCATCCTGTCCACCCGGATCGGCCAGGGAAGCGGCGCAAGCTGTGTGAGGAGCATTTATATCTCCCGGTATTGTTAAGTAAATCCATTAATACTATAATTATCTAGGTGTGATTGACTGTTTCAGTAACGCACAGGTCGTGAGAATCATTTGGCGGTAAGACTTTGGGGAAGAGGAACAAGGAAGTCACTTCCGATTCTCGGTTTCTATTTGCTGATCCGAAACTAATATGCATGTCCACTCCTTTTTTCAAGATATAAACCAGGTAGAACAGGCCAAGACAGGCTATGCTTTTCGCCCCTATGACCAATTGGAAAAGGCCGGATGCCCACAACAGAAGAAGGGCGGCGAAAGCCAGCATTGACGACAGTAAAAACAGCAGTAAAAGACGCTTTACCGGGTATGCCAGCGATTTAAGGAGCCTCAAAGCCGAGCCCAGCGAGAGAAAGGCGGGTATCAGAAGCAAAAACAGAACAAAGCCCACGGCCAGGGATGCATGGAAGCAATGCTCCATGGGCGTAGGCACATAGCCCGTCATGGCATTGGAAACCTGGATGGCTTCCCGGATCCTTGCCCAATAGAAACGGATATCGAAAATATTGTCGGCAGGCAGGTACTGGGCGGGTATGAAAACCCGGGGCTTTGCAAAAATGACGACAATCGCTGAAAGGCCGGTCAGGCCCAGGATCTTTCCCACGAAGGAAAGGATAGCCACAAAACGCTTCTTAAGGAAACCGGTCAGATAATCCTCCTGAAGCCCGGCTCGCACAAAGTCTTTCAGCTCACGCAGAATCCTTCCGGCGGACCCCAGCAGCAGGGCCAGCGTCCATAAAGCCACCAGGAACTGAAACAAGGCCAACCATTGGGACACCATGGTTTCTGACTTGTCATAATCGGTAATGCGGTATGCCTCGGCACGAACCCCCAGATCCTTTCTCAGATATCTTTCATCATGCTTTGCTTGAAACCGGCCCCGGCAAGCCCCGCGTCATCGATGGAGACGGTATCCAGGGGAAGGTCTTCGTAAGCCATATAGCTGGTGAAAGGCACATACACCGTTTCAGTGCCATCCGACCCCAGCAGCGCCAGCATGGTCTTTGGCGGTTCATAGAGCCCGACGATGACATAGGTTTCATTGAGCAGCGTGATCTCGTTTCCCACAGCATTAAGGCTCATAAAGAGCCTTTCCGCCAGGTCACGGCTGATGACGGCCACGTTTCGTCCCCGTTTCACAGCTTTGTCGCTGAAATAAGCCCCCCGAATGATCCTTAAGCCGGAAAAATCCGGATAAGCCTCATCGGTCAGGCACACCCGTACCGGAAGCGAATATTCCCCGAACTCCAATGTGGTGTCCATGCCGCTTGAGAAGGATACGCGTCCTTCCGGGAACTTCTTTTCAAGGGTCGCCATGTGGTCGTACCGGATGAGCTCCGACGCGTCGTTATACATCGTCCTGTTCCGGTTTATTTCAATCCTTCCTTCCCGGCGGTTCGTGAAGGACCTGAACTCGGCGGCCACGGACTCGGAGACCGCCATCAGGACGAGGACAAGCGCCAGGGAGAGGATCAGCTTTTTGACAGCATAACGCCTGAAAACGTCCTTTTCCACCCCATCACCTCAATATGACCTGCGCGCCATTCTCCAGCGCCTTGGTGCTCATGGACACGATCTTGTCCTGCAAACTTAAGGCTCCTGAAACTGCCGCATTGAAATCGTCCCGCTCGATCACATTGACCTTGACGGCTTCAACATAATATTCCTGCCCCAGGGCACCGCTGCGCTCCTTCAGGACAAACACATAATCCATCCCGCCCTGTTTTGACACGCTGCTGTTGGGGACAATCAGCGGGTATTCGCCGGTGGAACGGGACGCACTGATCTCAACCGCCATCCCCTCCCGTATATCGCCTGAACCTGCGGGAATCTCGGAAGCATAATGGTACAGCCCATTATCAGGTGTGAATTCCTTCTTCTCGACTTTGCTCTTGATTTCTTCCGTCTTCTCCCCTTTAACCCGGAAGCTCACCTGGTCGCCTATCTCGAGCAGTTCCGCCTTGGCCGGGTTCAGCATCCATTGGATGGCAAGCGACGCGTTGCTGTCGATCAGTTCGAAAAGCATCTGCTGCGGGCTGCAGACCTGTCCCTTCTCGATGTTCACGGTTTTGATCATGGCATCCATCGGCGCCACCAGCCGGCCATCCTGGGGCAGGTATTTTTTCATGAGTTCCAGTTCCAGCATTGCCAACTGGATCTCCGTCTTTTTCTGGTAGACCGTTTGGGTATAGACCAGTTGTTCGGCCTTTGCCTCTTCCTGCTTTTTCTCCAGAGCCTGGATATTTTCATCAATCTGTTTTATGGCGTCATCATACCTTTTCTGCGCCTCGTTCAGGCGAATCCTCATTTCGGACGTGGTTGCGTAGCTTTCGGATATCTTTTTCAGGTTTTCCTCGGCCGCAATCGCCTTTTGCAGGGATTGGTGGAACGTCTCCTGGTACTGGTCGATATCCGGCAGCTTAAAGCTGCCGGTATAGTCTTCCAGATCATGCTCAAGCCTTGTGAGTTCCTGACGGAGCTGGCTGACCTGGAGGTCGAATTCGTTATCGGGCACAATACCCTCATAATTTTCGCGGTAAACCTGCAACTCCCGGTTTTTGACCTTTATGGCCATCTTTTTCTCCTCGACCAGCCTGTTGTATTGGGCCTCAAGCCTTTCCGCCTCCGCTTTCTGATCCTGCCATTCCTTATAGGCCGCCTCGCTCTCCTTGACCGCCTTGTCCCGTTCTGCCTTTGCCTCATTTATCGCTTTCTGCACGTCTTCATCGAACAACGCCAGGATGATATCCAGATTTTCCTTTGCGTCTTCCGCTTCTTCCCGGGCTTTTTCCACCTGCTTCTCATAGGATTCCAGGTCCACACCCGTAAAAGTTGCCTGGTGCTGGGCCAAGTCATTTTGAAGCCTCTGGATTTCAAACGCCTTCTTCTTAAGTTCCAGGGAGATATCCTCCATATCCACAATTGCCAGCGCATCGCCCTCCGCCACGACATCCCCTTCTTCCACCAGGACATCGATAACATGCCAGTTGCCCTGCGCGAAAACCTTATGGGTAAATGGCGTCCTGACTTCCCCGGTAGCCCGTATGCTGTAATTCAAATAACCGCTCCAGGGCGTGACGCATTCCATCTCGGGCAGAAGCATATTGTTGATGCTCTTTGAAAAGAAGGTCAAAAGAAGGACAATTCCAAAAAAGGCAAGGGCCGCCCTCCCGACCATCCTCTTTCTGTGTTGGAGTCGCATCTCATCTGTCGTCATATCGCGATCTTCCATAACACTGCCTCCATTTGCCGATCATTTGAGCCCGGACCGCTGAATGCCTTCTATCAGGTAGTTCTCGCCATAAAGAAAGACAAACAGGGCGGGCAAAAGATACAGGATGCCGCAGGCAAAAGCCACGCCCAGTTCGCTGGTATTGATCCTGGACAGGAAAATGGACAGCGGGTGCATCCGCTCGTCATCCAAAAACAGGAGGGGCTGTTCAACCATGTTCCAGTTGTCCACGAAGATCAGGATGGCCAGCGAAGCCATGGCTCCCCTGCACTGGGGGAGGATGATGGAAGTGAATATTCTGAAATGGCCCGCTCCGTCTATTTTGGCCGCTTCGCCGTATTCGTCGGGAATGCGCGCCATGAACTGCCTGAGGAGAAAAATGCCGAAGGTGCTGAAAATACCAGGAAGGATGACAGCCAGCCTGGACCCAAGAAGCCCCAGTTTCTTCAGGGTAATATACTGTGGAACCAGGGTCACCTGGAAGGGCATCATCATGACAATGATATAGAGGAAGAAGATCGGGGCGCGTAACGGAAACTTCAGCTTGGCAAAGGCATATGCCCCTAATGTAGCGACCACAAGTTGCCCTGCTACGATGGGAACCGTCACGATGACCGAATTCCAGAACATGACCAAAAACGTGGGCTTCCGCAAAAGCGCCTGATAATACTGCATGAGGCTCACTCGCTCAGGTATCAGGCGGATGCTGAGTTTTTTTACAGCTCCGGCCTCGAACACGGCATCTCCTGACAAAAGGGCATAAGCCTCAGCCACTTCATTGCTCGACATAAAGGAATTGCAGACCATGTAGACTACCGGAAACAGCATGGTAGCGGAAGCAACGACCAGCAGTATGTAAGCAACGAATTTACCGGCACCTTTTGGTATACGTGCCTTTCTTCTTCCGGTGGCTATCATTCCAAATCTCTCCCCAACTTCGCTTCAAAACGGAACAGGGCGAACACCATCAGCCCGATGAGCACAAACAGGAGGAATGCCGCTGTGGACAGGCGCTGATAGTTCAGGTTGGAGAAATTATTGTTCATAAAATGCTGGAGCATATAAATATGCCTGTCCGGGTAGCTTCCCGCCAACTGGTAGGATTCGCGAAAGACCTTCAGGGAATTGATGATGGACAGAACCAGGACAAAAAAGCCTGTGGGCGCAAGAAACGGAAGGGTTATCCGTGTAAAGCATTTCCAAGGTCCGGCCCCGTCCATTCTTGCCGACTCATAGTATTCTTTCGGTATACTGTTGAGGCCTGCCAGGAACAGCACCACATTATATCCGCAGTATTTCCAGATATAGAGCAGAACCAGGACACACACAGACCATCCGCTGTTGATCCAATCCACGGCCGACAGTCCGAACAGCTGCATAAGCTGGCTCAATGCCCCGTGCTCATGAAACAGGATCTGCCACACTAGGATCACGGAGGCCACAGGCACCACAAGCGGCAGGATGAAGCTGCTCCTGTAAAAAGAAAGCCCCTTGACGCCCGTATTCAGCAGCAGGGCAAAACCAAGTGAAATCAGGATGATGAGCGGAACGGCCACCGCGTTGAATATCAGCGTTTTTTGGCCGCAAGCAGGAAGGATTCGCTGTTTAAAAGGGATTCAAAATTCTTGAAGCCGGCGAATCGGGTTCCGCCAATCCCTTCGGTAAAGCAGTAGTATAGGCTCATGAAGAAAGGAATGACAAAGAACAGGGCGAACCCGGTAAGGCTTGGCAGGGCAAACAGTATCCCCGCCAATGCCTCACTTTTTTTCATATTCAGCGCTGTTTTTAGCCTTATGGCAGTTTCCTTCAATGTCCACATCATATTTTCACGCTTCAGGCATCCTGTCATTCATTCATTCATTCAGGAACAAACGCACCTTTTCGTCGATATCTTTGGCAGCCTGCTCCGCGGCACGTTTTCCCTCAAGGTAGCTTGCAACGCCCTCATCAATTATCTCAGCAACCGCCTTATCCTGGACGGGTATTGCTATGGCCTGGTCCGCCAGTTGGACCATCCGGTTCGCAAGTGTTTCGGGCAGAGGAAGCGCCGAAAGGGTTAAGTTTCCCGCACTGATGATTCCTCCTGCCGACACGTCCCGAGTTACCAGATAATCCATGTCACTGCGAAGCGCCTCACGGTTAACCGGCAACCCCAAGGTTAAATTGCTGTTCCCATATTGATCGTAGGAAGCCTGTATGTTTGCCGACAGGAGTTCTTCAATGAAGTCAAGGGCGGCTTGTTTGTTTTTGCAGTTCTGGTTTACGGCCACCGCATACATGATGACAGCAGGTTTTGCGGTGCCCCCGTCCATTGTGGGGAACGGGTAAATCACCATGTCCTCGGCCAGTATCGCATTGTAAACAGAGTTTTGTATCTCTAACTGCTCCGGTGATAGGACATAATCGAGGTTCACCGCGAACCTTTTATTCTTCATGGACATATGGGATAATTCATTCTGCGGTACCTGTTCGGAAGGCATAGTATGGGAAAGCATGTCTTTATAAAACTTCATCAGGGCGATGAACGCATCCGTCTGGAAGTCGCATTGGGATGTTTCATAATCGATAAAGCTTTTACCGCAGAAATCCAGCAGTTTGGAGAACGATATGGAATCCCCGAAGAAATACTGTTTTCCTGAATGGGAAGCATAATCCCTCAAGGTGTTTCCCAGATCCTCCAGGGACCAGTCATCGCCGATGGTAATCCCGTTCTCTTCAAGAATCCCATCGGTGGTCATCAGGAGGGGTATGCCGTATCGTAGCGGAATAAAGTATCTTTTCCCCTGATATACGCCTGTATCCAAAATTTCTTGGTTCAAATCCAGACTGCCAAAGGTTTCGTCATTGGCGATCAACGGATTCAGATCGCAGAAAGCTCCGGATTTCATGGTCTTATACAGTGAGTTGAACATGGTCGGCGTAAAGAAGATAATATCAGGGCCCTCGCCTGCCATGATCTCGGCCGCCATTTTCATAACGCTTTCGTCGTATGAATCGGCGGAGCACACCTCGCTTTCAATTTTTACATCCTTCCGCTTCTCGGTGAAGGAGCGTACGGCGTTTTTTACCGACCAGTCGTAATCCATGTACCATACGGTCAGCACAGGCACGTCTTCCGTAGATTCCTGGACTTGCGCAAGGGATTCTTCCGAGATCCGAATCGCCCTTTCCCTGTATTCAGAAAGCTTTTGATCCAAGGCTGTGACTATTTCATCGGATGAAGCGCCTTTTTCCAATAATGTCGAAAGCTCATCATGGAGAACGTCCACTACGTCAGGATCCAGCATCGTGCAGGTGATGCTTCCGCTCAGCAGATCATCCAGCTCTTTCACCAGTTTTTCCACATATTGCTTTTCGCATCCGCCGGAGGATTGTTCCGCAATATACTCTTCTTTTAAAGCGGCATACGCCGCCCTGTTCACAGGAAAGCCGGAAATGGCTCCATTGGATTGTACCTCTTCCGACAGGACATGTTTTATAAAATTATAGGCCGCTTCCCTGTCGCGGCAGCTGGCATTGATGGCAATAAGATACGTAGGCTGTGCCATGACTTCATTTTCCGTGTTGAAAGCAACCGAACAGATCTCGGGCACTACAACAGACTGAAAAGAACTGTATGGCGCGTTCAGGCTTGAGAAACCAAAGATGGGATACCTTAGAAAGCATACTTTTCCATCCTCAAGCCTTTTATAAAATTCAGGCCCAATCTGAACAGGCGGGCTCATGACTTCCCTAATCGCTTTATGACTTTCAAGCAACCTCGAGATCCGCTCCGACTCCAACGCATCCTTGCAATACAAGATGTCGCCGGGTACACCGACACATGGGCTTATGACATCAACCTCATCTATCAGGTACGCCCCATTCTCTTGTAGCTTATCCCCATAATCGTCGGCTAACCGGGAAAGCGTGTCCAATGACAGAAAGGGAGTGTCCGGATCAATGCCATACTGGCCCAATATTTTACCCGTTGTATAATAGGCATTCACGCTGAATGCGTATGGCAGGAAATACCTGCCGCCATTTACCACGCCTGTGTTCAGTACCGGTTCGAAATAATCCCCCGCTTTGAACTCGGAGTCTTTATCCATAAGCGCATTAAGATCATAAAGGTAACCGTTTGTAATGAGCTTGGAGAAATCGGGAATCATGAAACTTGGGATGGCAACGATATCCGGGCCTTTCCCCGACGCCAGTTCGGCCTTGAGGCGATCGGCATAGTCCTGGCTCTGATCCATAAAAAATGTTTCAGCTTCAACCAGGTTTTTCCCCTGTGTCTTATTGAATGATTCCACGGCATTACTGATATAGGTGTCATAATTCGAAATTAAAACCCTTAGTGGCTGAGACGTTTTATTGTCCGAATAACCGCAGGATGATCCGACAACAAGGATCAGCATAACAAGAAGCAAACTGACGATCTTTTTCGCGGACATTTTTTCCACCACACCTGTGTTTTCTTGTTTATCCGGAAATGCTTTCCATGCAGAGCATAGCACGCGAATGGGTCATATGATAAGGGTACCCGCGTCATGATTTGGTCATATGACCCGTAACCGATGAACACAGGGAATTTCGTGAAAGGCGGGGATTATTATCTGATGGCTTCAATAAGCCGAACGGGATTGACTATTTTTTTCAGAGAAAAGTTTATACCGTTGCGTTCAAGGGTAACCCTATCGCCAGTCTCAAGGGCTTTTTCCCAAAAAATTCCTGGCGTGATGGATGGGTTGACCTGGCATGCCAGGGCATATAAACCGCCAATATATGGCACACACACAGTCTTGTCATTCTGCGCGTAATAGGCATAGTGATCCACACCCGTGGGAGCCGCGGCAGTTCTGGCATCCATGGGCACCAAAAGCCCCTCCAAAGCCCGGGTATAGCGGCCGAAGGTATACAAATCGAATTCCCAGATTTGACCCGGCTTGTAGGAACCGATTTGATCAGGATCCGCCATGGGGTCCCTGCCAAGGCCATTGAAGTCCATCTGATAATCATAAGTCTCATAAAGGCTGGTGGAAACGACAAAAATCCTTCCGGTAGCCAGTAGGGCCATTTGGTCATCATGTCAAAATCGGCATGTATCAGTTCCTCATAATTGTCCTTGATCTCAAGGCGTGTTAGGTCATATCCCCTGAGATCAACCTGCATGAGCTCCTTGGAAAAAGGGTTGTATTCCGGCAGGGAATTCAGCGTCGTTCTTTCCGGATTAAGGGGCCTGATATCCCTTGGAATGTCGGCAGGGGGTGCTTCGTTCCGGTTGCAGCCTGAGATGAAGAGCATAGCCATCAGTCCAAGGATCAACGCTATTTTTTTCAACCGTCCATCACTTCTTCCCTTGTTGTATGCTCCGCCAATAACTCTTTCAGCCGGCTGATGGCCTGTGCCCGGTCATTGGTTCCCAGTTTGTTATAGATGGAACTGATGTAGTTCTTCGTGGTTCCCTCCGTGAGGCAGAGGATATCGGCGATCTCCCTGTTGCTGGCGCCCTGAACCATTAGTCTTGCAATTTCAAGCTCACGTCTGGAAAGCGTTTGTGCCTGATCAATCCGGGAGTTCCTGTCATATCGGTTTCCGGACAGATCGGACAATCGGCTGGCCAGCTTGGCGGCCACCTGGGCCGGCATCAAAAGGTTACCGGACACGGCATCGCGAACCGCCTGGATAAGCCTGTCTCCCGGCATATCCTTCAGGAGATAACCGCTGGCGCCATAGTGCCGGGTATCGTTCCAGTACCAGTAGACCTTTTCATCAAAGCCGATGTCCTGCGAGGATACGGGTCCCTTTTCCCGGATGATCCGCTTAATCTCGTCGCATACTTCATTCACCTTGTCCCGGCTTCTGCCGCCGACCCGGTAGGCCTGCCGGTACCGTCGAAAATACGGCCAGTCGGCGGTTGGGATGATGGCGAGGTTTTTGTCAAAATAGTCCAAAAGGGTTCTGTCCTTATACAGGAGATCATACAGCATTTCCTTGGTGAAACCCTTCACCCGGGCATGCAGGACCAGTTCCGGGCTCTTGCCGCAGACATCGATGGGATCAAACTGGATGCAACCGGCCTGACGAATATAGGCCATCACGCCTTTCTTGCCGGAAAACCTGTAATTGCCCAGTAGCCCCTGCTTGAAAAGCATAAACCTGCGAGCCTGGGCGTTGGTCAGAAATATGTTCTCGCCCATGTTCCGATTCTCCTTGATAATGAGAGATTGCCACGCTCCACTTCGTTACGCTCGCATTGACATCCAGGGTACGGCTCCGATGGGCTATGACCCTCGTGTCATTGCGAGGGGAGCAACGTGACGAATCAATCTCAGTTACTTATATAGCTCAATCGGGTTTGCAGAGATTGCTTAGCACCGCTTATGCGGTGCTCACAATGACACCACATGGCTTGCGTGTGTAGCAAGATTGCCGCGCTGCGATCGGAAAGGGAGCCCGTAAAGGTTAAGGCCGTATTGCAATAAGGCGCCAAAACAGCCTGTGAGAACGGGATTAGGGCGGCTTGACTTAAGCGTAGCGAGTTCAGCCGACCCCCATTCGAACAGCTGCTGTTTTGCAGCCGTGCAGCACAGCGGCCGGACTTTACGGGCTCCCGGAGATTGCCGCGTCCCGCTTCGGATGGTGCACAATGACATTCGGATTACACTCTTACCGGATGAAATTGGTCCTTATAGGCTTCTCACCTTCAGGTATGGTGATCCCCTTCTCCCGGCCCGCCTCGATGCATTTCAGCAGCCAGGCCATATTGTTGCCCAGGGTTCGCATGGTCTGCATGCCTTCCTCGTCCTTCATGACTTCCTCCGGCGTATTCCCGTGTACCTGGTTCCAGTACTGGGAGGAAACAATGGGCATCTGATTGATGGTAAAGTACTTGTTGATCTGGTCAAAAGCAGCCGAAGCGCCACCACGACGGCAGCTGACGATCGCGGTCGCAGGCTTTCCTTTATATAATTTCCCTTTGCCATAGAAAGCCCTGTCCATGAAGGATGTCAGCGCGCCTGATGCGGCGGCGTAATGGACCGGTGAGCCAAACACAAAGCCATCGGCCTCCGGCACCTTGTCCAAAAACGCATTCACCACGTCATCCATAAAGCATTTGCTGGTCTCGAAGCATTTACCGCAGGCGATGCAGCCCATAACCGGTTTTGCGCCCACCTGGAAGATCTCCGTGTCAATGCCGTTTTGCCGCAGCGCCTTTTCCACCTCTGTCAAAGCCGTATAAGTGCAGCCTTTGGCCCGCGGACTTCCGTTCACCAGAATAACCTTCATTTAATCCAGCTCCTTTCTTGTTATCTGTAACATATAACGTTCCATTCAGGAAAATATGCATCGGACATGCCTGCCCACTGCCGTGCTTTAACATTCCAATCTGGCAGTATTACCGGCGCCAAAGCAAAAGCGGGTCCGGTACGCAGGCAACCGAAAGCAGGCGGTCCGCATCGAAAAAATTATAACATAGCAGGATGAGGTCATGATCTGGTTGCCAGGTAAACGCACCCCGCAAATAAGGAATAGACGAGCATCTTCAACGGCACAAAAACGGTAAATGCAATAACAGGGAGCGCAAGAAGCCATTTTTCTTTAACCGAAAAGGCTTTGATCTCATGATGGTTGTGCATCACCAAGCCCTTGTAGTTCTTCCTCGCCATGGCGCTGTAACACAGGCATCCGCAGGACAGGAGTATCAACGCGCCGTTTATCAGGGTCATGAGGTTATCCGCAACGCTTACAATGCCATACTCCAGCATAAGACTCATAGCGCCATAAACATAAACGGAGATGATGTATATCAGATCGGCTTTTCTTCTTCTTGCCAGATAACCCTTGGGCAAACCGTTTTCATATTCGACAATATCCATCGGCTTCCCCCCTTGCTCACCACGAAGATCCGCCAACCATATCTTACCACGCAAATACCATAAATACTATGATCCAGAATTGAAAGGCCATGGCGTGATTCCTGAACGCATTGGTGCGGGATTCCAGTGCTGTAAGCACGCAAAAACCTCCTGCCTCACCTGCAACAGGCATCGGCAGGAGGTTTGCCTCTTATAACATTTGAGCCGGTTACCAGACGGTCACGCGTTCCTCCGGAACCAGGTACATGGCATCCCCGGGTTGGATATCATATGTTTTATAGAACTCCTCGAAGTTCTGGAGCACCCTGTTGACCCTGTACTTGTTTGGAGCATGGACATCCTGGGTGACCAGCAACTGGTACATCTGCTCGGTTCCCGTAAAGCGCCAGATGGCTGCATAGCTTTCAAACAGCGCTTTATAATCCACATCAGGGATATCGGCGGCAATGTCCAGGATACAGGCCATACCACCGATGTCAGCCACGTTCTCGGATACGGTCAGGTTGCCGTTCACCACTGCGCCGGGCGCGATGACCAAACCGTCATACAGGTCAATCACGGCCTGGCACTTCTGGCGGAACACGGTATAATCCTGGTCGGTCCACCAGTTGTTCATATTCCCGTTCTCATCAAACTGGGCCCCGTTATTATCAAAGGCATGGGTGATCTCATGGGCGATGACGGTTCCGATGCCGCCCAGGTTCTGTTCCCGGCTTGCGCCGACATCGTAGAAAGGCGGCTGGAGGATTCCGGCAGGAAATACGATTTCATTGTTTGTCGGATTATAGTAGGCATTGACCATATGCGGCGGCATATACCATTTCGACTTGTCCACGGGCTTTGATAGAAGGGTCTTGGCTCCCTTTACCTGGGCCGAGCTGATGGCAAACACGTTGCCTAAAAGGGATCCGCCATTCTCATAGGTTTTGATGCTGATATCCTTCAGCGGATCGTCCCACTTGTCCGGATAACCTATCTTCACCTTAATGGTCTTCAGTTTGGTGATGGCCTTTTCCTTGGTTTCCTGGCCCATCCAGTCGAGGGCTTCGATGCGGTCCTCAAAAGTGGCAATGATGTCGGCGACTATGCTTTCCACATCCGCTTTGGCTTCGGCTGAGAAATACCGCTCCACATAGATCCTGCCCAGGTAATCGCTCATTACCGAATTCAGCAAATTGAAAGCAATATCCTCATCGGACATGGTCGTGCTGATGCCATAGAAGGCGTTCTGGAAATTCATCGTCACATCCCTGAATTCCCTAGACATAAGCGACGCCGTACTGGCAAGGATTCGGAATCGGCAATAGGTTTTCAGTACATCAAGGTTCTCGTCCGAAAGAAGTTCCCCGGATTTCTTCATCAGGTTCACATCGGACAGGATGATGGTGTCCACCGAGCCAAAGCCCAGGTCGTTTAAGTACTTGTCGAGATCCACAGATGGGAACATCCGGACCAGTTCATCCCTGGAAACAGGGTTATAGATGTTTTCCACCTTGCTGGCATCCTCATTTTTCATGGTGTTTTGGGCAATGACCCTTTCAAAGGCATACAGATCCTGTGCCTTTTCAGCGGCTTCCTCCTCAGGTATACCGGAAAGCGCAAACAATTGGGTAACCAACCCGGTATAAAGGGTGTCAATCTGGGGATTTTCCATGAGGATATAGTCGGCGGGCAAACCGGTTGACAGCCCGGCGCCATAAAGGCTGTGACGGTTGCTGTCAAGCAGGTCGGCATCCGGCGCAAAGCTCACTAAAGGCCTCATGCCGGTCTCAGTTTCAATCAGGACCATGGCATCCAGGAGTTCCTGGGCCGAAGACGCGCCGTCGATCAAATCCAGATACTTCTGAATGGGCTTGATACCTTCCTTGTTGCGGTTTTCCATATCCAAAATTGTAAGATAGAAGTCCGCAATTTTCTGCTCAACGGTCCCGTCCTGGTAGTTTTCCCGGTTCTCCACCAGTTCCTTGACAATGGCCTTCAGCTTTTCCGTATTTCGCCTGTCCACTTCATCAAAAGTGGTCATGCCGGGATAACCCGCGGGAAGCTTTGTGGTGGAAAGCCACTGGTGGTTTATGGCGTAGAAGAAATCATCCTGGGGCCTGACTGAGGACAAGGCCCTGATATTGTTGAGAATGACATCCATCTGTCCCCTTGTGAGGTAATCGTCCGATCCAAAATAGCCATTCCCGTAGCCGCTCATGAGGCCGGCAGAGATGATACGGTCCACCTTTCCGGCAACCTCGGCAGGAACATCCTCAAATGCAGGTGCCGGTCTGATGGCAGGCAGCTCTCTCATGGAATTACCTATAATCAGCGCAAATTCCAGGCGGGTAATGTATGTGCCAAGTTCCAGCGCTTCACCCGGTTCAACCGGCAATAAGCCGTTGGTGATCGCTATGGCAATCTCGTCCATATTTTCGGAACTTAACTGATCCGCATCGGAAAAGACGCTCAGATCGGTTTGGGTATCATTGAGCGCATCGAGGCCGATGGTGTTCAGCAGGCTGACCACCGCTTCCTCTCTGGTGACAAATTCTTCCGCACTGGAAGCGGCCTGTGCCGGCACGATGCTGAACAGCAATGCCACGCACAACAGGATACCCAACATCCTGGCTCTGATCTTGTTCATCGCTAAAACTCCTTTCTGCCGTATATGGTATATCTTTCTATATATACATTCGTATCCAGCAGATGTCTGATCAAAAATCCTGTTTTATCCAGCGCTGATTGTATTTAAGCTTAAACACATACTGCGCAGTAATAGTTTTCTCGTTCGCAAACGCCGGTATGATGCCATCATCCACCGCCGCTGCCATCGCTGAAAAAGGCAATTCC
>Ga0134100_1000964_pt1 | contig 29638 bp, 17 predicted proteins | sample 11_taG_2_FD_94444 | JGI IMG/M metagenome (GOLD analysis project Ga0134100, IMG submission 94444) | Switchgrass degrading microbial communities from high solid loading bioreactors in New Hampshire, USA - 11_42_5_180_A3 metaG | ecosystem: Engineered > Bioreactor > Semi-continuous > Anaerobic >...
CCTGCCTTTTGAACTATTGTACAATAACGTCAACAAGGAGCTTCATTTGCAAGAGCTATACAGTTCAGCTCGGGCAAGTCGAAACTCACAAAAATGCTTTGAATAATTTTTTTATGAAGCATTTTTGCTCATACAGTCGACTTGCTTATCCTCGCTCTGACTATACATCTCTAGGCTGCATTCCGCTATAGTTTCCGTTATTGTACAACAGTTCTTCCGAGCAGCCCGTGAAAACTATGCCGAAACCAAACGGGTGGCTCGGGTGCTTTCGGTGACGACGGGCGGCAGGCTCTTAATCTTCAAGACTGATGTCGCCGCGTTCCTTCAAGTCGGAAATTATCCTGTTGTACATTTCTTCGTCAATCCTGTATTTAAGCCTGTATATCAAATACCCGGCAAGTATGCACAGCAAAGGTATACCGAGCATCGACAGCTTCAGAATCAGAAGTCCCTGCACGGTTACATCCTCTTTTGATACCGCGGTGCTGATACCGGATATTATCACAGTCGCACCGACTATACCGCTCGCTACCGCTCCGCCCATCTTATTTATAAAAGGCTGCAGCGAAAGCGTAATGCTGTCATTTCGCCTGCCGAGCTTCCATTGGCCGTATTCAATAGTATCCGCAAGGAACATCAGCATCAGCAGTTGTATAAAAGCCTCGCCGAGGAATATCAGGACACCGGCCACGCCGATATATTTCATATCCGCCGGAGACAAGAAAAACAGCACGTAGCCGACGACAACAAAAACAGTGGCACCGGCATAAAGCTTCTTTCTGTCAAAGCGCCTGCTGAATATGGGGAACACGGCCAGCGCCGCAATCTGCGACACGCCGAGAACAAGCGCAAATATCGAATACATGTTCTCATCGCCGTACGCGTATTTGAAATAATACAGCCCGAAGCTTGTCGTAGTGGTATATCCAATCATGAACAGCGCCATTGCTATCGTTGTATATAAAAGCTGATCATTATGAAAAATCACCTTGAACATACCCTTGAGGGTTGTTGCCGATTCCACCCTGAAGACGCCTTTAAGTTCGCTGACTCCGAAAACGGTAATTGATTGGCCGAGCAGCATCAGTAATGCTATGACGACTGAAAACACAAAATACGCTTTTGTCATGCTTCCAAAAATATTCCCCAGAGCTTCCGTTACGGGAACAATGCCTACAACCACCGCAAAAAGGCCCACATCCGCGCAGATTCTCGCAAAAGCACCTATTTTTTCACGTTCCTTCTGATCGATACTCAGTGACGGCAGCATAGACCAGTAACCGATATCATTTGCGGTAAAGCTTATATCCCAGCAGAGATAAATTATTGTAAACATGACAAGGTATGAAGTTCCCCTAAGGCCGAAATCCGTAAACAAAAGAACCGTGAATATGCCTGTCAGTACTGCTCCGGCGGCAATCCAGGGTTTGAATTTCCCGAATCTGCTGTTTGTATTGTCAATAAAAATGCCCATTACCGGGTCGTTTACGGCGTCAAAAACCCGCGCCGCGAACAGGATGCCGGTAAGCCACCATAACGTGGAATCAGGCAGGTCTAATATGTCTGTCAGATAAAACATCAGGTACATGCTTACAAGCGCATACAGCATGTCCCTTCCTATAGTCCCGAGCCCGAAAGTGAAGCGGTTGCGGTTTATTCCCGATTTCATACGGAAACCTCCTTGCAAATAATAAATTAGCGCTACGAAGCACGGCTTTTTTCAATAACATATAAATTGGAGCCAAAATCCCCCAGAAGGCGCGTTTTATTATTGTAATGGCTCCCCATAAACTGGTTGTTCAGCTTTATTCCGGCCATGAGCATATCTCCGAAGCCTTCGTATTCTTCAACACAGTCGGTCAGCGCGTAATACCTGTTTGCCGTTCGAAGCAGAAACCCGTCGGGATTCAATGTAAACGGCATAATATGCTTAACGAGCCCGCCGAATGTCTTTAGAAAAAGACTTTGCGGATATGTCTTTACCGTATATCTCGAATTCGGGTCAAGGCCTTCCAGCGGCAGAAAGTCGTAACTTTCGCTCGGGGACGCGAGGGTCTGGAAAAAGCCTGCTATTGCCTCTTTTCCGTCATCGGCCAGGCATTCAAAATGTTCCTTGTTGCCTTTTTGCGGTGAAAACCTGTAAAAACGCCCGAACTGGAAAGTCCTGCGGTGATTTTTATAAAATTCGATCTGTCTTCTGATTTCTTTCTTTTCAACGGCGGACAGGTATTTTAAATCCATCTCATATCCAAGACAGCCGAAACACGCCGTATTGAACCTTGTGGACAAAGGGGAGTTTCTAAGGGTTTGCTGGTGGGGCGCATCGGATACGTGCGCTCCAATTGTCGACAGCGGGTATAAATATGACAGTCCTTTTTGTATCTTAAGCCGTTCCACTGGATCGGTATTGTCGGAAGCCCAGATCTGCTGTGAATAGCAGAGCATGCCGAGATCGAACCGGTTTCCGCCGCTCGAACAGCTTTCTACAAGTATATGAGGCCGCTTATGAAAAATCCTGCCCAAAATATCGTACAGACCGATTACATACCGGTGGAAAAACTCGCCCTGGTTCCGGACGCAGGCCGAAAACGCGTCGCTTATATGGCGGTTCATGTCCCATTTTACATACGAGGCTTTTGTTTCATCGAGAATCCTGCCGACGTTTTCGACTATATAATCCCTGACATCGGGATTGCATAAATCAAGCACAAGCTGGTTCCGCCCGAGTGCCGGCTTTTTACCCGGGATTTTGACCGCATATTCGGGATGCAAACGGTATAATTCGCTGTCGATGTTGACCATCTCAGGCTCAAACCATAAGCCGAACTCCAAGCCGATCTTTCGTATTTTTTCGGCAAAACGCGCAAGTCCCCCGGGGAATTTTTTCGGGTTCACGTTATAATCGCCGAGCCCGGCGTTGTCGTCATCCCTTTTCCCAAACCAGCCGTCGTCAAGAACAAACAGCTCTACTCCGAGTTTTTTCGCGCTGCGCGCCAAACGAAGGAGTTTTCTCTCATTGTATTTAAAAAAAAACGATTCCCATGTATTAATGACAACAGGGCGTTCTTTGCCCTTCCAATCGCCGCGTATGATATTATTGTTTATAAAATCGTGAAAATTGTGACTCACGCCGTTAAAGCCGTTCGCGCTGAAGGTCATTACAGCTTCCGGCGTTTCGAATGATTCATCCCTTTCCAAAACCCATTCAAAGCAGTGCGGATTGATACCGAGATTAACTCGCACAAGCCTGTGGTTCGATAATTCGACGGCGCCGTAATGGTTTGCGCTGTATATAAGGTTAAAGCCGTAAACATAGCCGTGCTGCTCCGCCGCTCCGCGCCCGGCAAGCAGAAATCCGGGATTATGCCTGTTGCTGCTTGTCCCCGTCGTCGATGAGTTTACAAACATACCGTACTCCAAAGGCCGCTCGTGGCGGTTTGCTTCTTTAATCCACCCTCCGTCAAACGTAACGAGATTGAAACTGCGATCGGGCAGATCGAGCATAAGGCTCATCAGGCGCCTTATTGTCAGCGGCTTGTCATTACGGTTCTCCAAAACCACGCGCCGCGTGATAACGTTTGTTTTTTCATAGACAGTGTAATACATAATGAGATAAACATCATTCGACTCATCTTTGAGCGTTATTTCGACCGTTGCGCATTCGTTTTCGCTGCCGTATGCCGACGGCAGGGTTTTCATAGGAACAAACCCGTCAATTATCCTGTGGGATACGTACTTGAAATCGCAGTTAAACGATCCGTCCGGCATTTTTATCTCGGCGGGAGAATGGCGGAAATCACCTTTTCCGATGCCCGACCATTCAAGGCAGAGATTGTCAAGGCAGTATGTCGGATCGGATTCATCATAACAGACGCTCGTCCCTATGGCTGCAGTCCGCTTCAGCGCGAGAGCATCGGGAGGCTGTTCATTAAGCCTCGGACCGTAAAAAATATGCTCAAGATGGCCGAAAGCCGTTACTCTGAACCAGTAACCCGTATTTTCGGTCGTCAGCCGGAACAAACCGTCTTTATATTCAATCACAGGCTCCCCTCCCTACAGTGCGGAATTTTAGATATGCGCTTCGCGGCACACGCGGGATTTACCATTCATGCCTTAATGATAACGGCTTCATAAGGCTTAAGAACACCGCCGGAAAACCCCGTTTTGTAATTTGATAAGATAACTTCACCGCTGCAGTTAAACTTCCGGGGACGCGGTGAAAAGTTCAGGGTAATAATAAGGCTTTGATCTCCGTATGTGCGCTTATACGCAAAAAGATGCCTTTCTATTTTCAGCGCTTCAAAGTTTCCGTATTTTAATACATCGTTTCCGGCGCGCAGCTTAATCATCGTTTTGTAAAAATTACGGATCGAATCCGCGTTATTGATCTGCGACTCCACATTAATGCGCGTGTAATTCGGGTTCACGGGAAGCCACGGTTTACCCGTAGTAAAACCCGCATTGAACCCGTCATTCCACTGCATCGGCGTGCGTGCGTTGTCCCTCGTGGTCCTTTTAATCATCCGCCAGCGTATTGTTTCGGGTATATGAAGCCGTTTCGCCATACGGTACACATTATGCGATTCAACATCCTTTATTTGATAGATCGACGTAAAGTCAAAGTTTGTCATGCCGATTTCCTGCCCCTGGTAAATAAACGGCGTTCCTTTCAGTGTCAGAAGCAAAACGCACAGCATTTTTGCGGATTCGCTCCAATATATTCCGTCATCGCCGAAACGTGAAACGCTTCTGGGCTGGTCGTGGTTTTCAAGGTAATTCGCATTCCATTCAAGAGCGTTCTGCCAGCGTGAAATAACCCTGCCGAATTTCTCTGCGTTAAACTTCCTCTTGAACCACTTAACATAGAACTGGTCGGTTTCCATATGCTCAAAGGAAAAGAGCATATCCAGTTCCCTGTGTTCGGAACCGCAAAAATCCCTTGCCGTTTCAGGCGTTATGAAAACCGTTTCGCCGACGGTAAAGCAGTCGTAATGATCCAGAACGTCACGGTTTAAGCTGCGCAGAATCTCATGGGTCCCCTGCTGGGATATGTAATGCTCCCTGCCCGTAAGAGCAAGTCTTTTTCTGCCGTCCTCAAGGGATGTTTTGTATAAAACGTTTATAACATCGCAGCGAAAGCCGGAAATACCTTTGTCGAGCCAGAACCTCATGATATTTTTGACTTCTTCAAGAACTTTCGGGTTATGGTAATTCAGATCGGGCTGTTTTTTTGAAAACAAATGCAGGTAATATTCGCCGCTTTTATCGTCATATTCCCAGCAATCCTCGGCAAAAAAGCTTGTCCAGTTGTTGGGCGGTTTCCCGTCCCTGCCCGGCCTCCATATATAATAATCACGGTAAGGGCTGTTCTTATCCCTGCTTTGCTGAAACCAGGCGTGCTCATCGGATGTGTGGTTAATTACGAGATCCATGATAATTTTGATATCACGCTTATCAGCTTCCCTGATCAACTGTTCCATATCGGCCATTGTTCCATATTCAGGGTTAATGCCGTAATAATCGCTTATATCATACCCATAATCGGCGTTAGGAGAAGGATATACGGGGCTTAGCCATATAATTCCGACGCCTAAATCGGAAAGATCGTCGAGATGCCGGATAATGCCCTGGATATCGCCGATTCCGTCGCCGTCTGTATCCTGAAAACTCCGCGGATAAATCTGATAGACCACGCGTTCCTTCCACCATTTCATCATACAGCCACCTCCATAATCTTTTTATTCTCATTAATCCAGTTCGTGATATGTTCATAAGCTTCTTCAGGATATCTTAGCCGCAATTTATTCGCTGTTTCTACCGACAGCCTGCGGAATAAATTCATGGAGGCCATCAGCGCCCTGAAGCTGTCAGCCTTTTCATAAAGGCCAAAAGTGTTTTTTAATTCCTCCAACGTCTTTTGATCAACCCATTCATGAAGAAACCGCCCCGCATGCCAAATGTCATAGTCTTCACCATGCATGGCTTTTGCATGCCATTCCATCATCTGAAGCAATAATGCTTTCAGATCGTATTCTCTTGTTTTAGCTGTCCACAGTTCACCGCGAAAGATTTGCTTAGCTATATAAACTGAAGCAAACAAAAACATATTGATGGTTTGAATAAAAGCTGCTTCGCTGATTGTCGAAGATAATTTCGGTTTAAATTCTGATGGAACTATATAGCCGCTGACATTATCCTTGTCGACCAAAACCCTGACTCCTCTGCAAAAGCTGTCCGGAGTTGTCCGATCTTTAACCATCCGGCGTAAAGTACTGACGGAATGAAACACAATATCAACCTGATAACCGTCCTCGAATATCGTGAGACGTTCAGGTTCGCCGCCGGATGTATGATAGGTAAATGTTACCCAGATATTACCTAATGCTTCCAGCCAGTCAGTGTTATATAAATAAAATTCATGGTTATTCGCATACAAAATAATATCCAAATCGGACCATTTATCAGCCGAATGATCGGCTCGTGCTCTTGAGCCCACAATAAATGCAGCCCTTATGTCATCTGTTTTTTCCGCCCATAACAAAAAAGCTTCTTCAAACCTGTTGAAAAACTCATCTGTTTTCATAACTGGAAACCACCTTTAGCATAATACATTTATTTTGCTTCAGACAACGGTGCAGGCTGCTGCGATCAACCAGCCAACTGCGCTGTTTTATTTACTGATGTATACAACGCACGTAACTTCGCGCAATTAACATTTATCGTTTCGGCTTTGCGGTAAAAAAGAATCTCGGAAACCTGAAAATAATATCGCCGTTCTTTTGTTTCGGGTATCTTTGAATTAAATTCTTCATTACATCGGCTTCAAATTCCGTCTTTTCGTCATCCGGCAGAACGTCAAGGTATGGCCGCAGCCCGGTACCGCGGTACCATTCCAGAATATCATTATGGGATTTCATAACATGGTAATAGACAGTTTACCATATATGAAACTCTTCCGCTGTTTCGGACAAAAAATCAAAATAATCGCCCGGGCTCATCGTATAAAAAAACCGCGGGTTTTTGAAATATTTCTTCCATTTTTCAGAATCCGCGAGCTCGCTGATAATTTTATGGATAGGCTCGTTAAAATTCATCGGGATTTGAACCGCGAGAATGCCGTTTCTTTTTAACAAGTTCAGCATATTTCTTATAAGATTTTCATGGTCCGGTATCCATTGGATGCATGCATTTGAAAAGACAATATCGAAGTCGCTGTCAAACTGAGACAGTTCAGTCCCGGCATCGCATATTTTGAAATCGAGGTTTGGGTAACTCTTTTTTGCCGCTGATATCATATCTTCAGATATATCCACGCCGACGATATAAGCATCGGGAAATCTGACTGCCAAAACCTGCGTACTGTTTCCAGGCCCGCATCCTATATCTATTATCTTTTCAGGATTATCCATGTTAATGCGATTGACCAGATCGACGGCAGGCTGCGTGCGTTCGGCTTTGAATTTCAAATACTGCCTTGAATCCCAGTCCATAATTTGAAACCTCCTAAGTGAATTGTAATCCGTAGCGCTTTATGATGTCAAACGAAACCGGACCTTCCCGTGACTTTTATATTTTTTTCCTTTCGCTGTTTCTGTAATACATAATATCATATCTTAACAGAATATGCAGTAATTACATGCTAAAAGTAAACAAATTTATGTCCGATATATATTATAACAACAATTGAGACCACTTCTTTGCCCTCATCATTGTATTATTTTGCTAAATTTATTTACGCGGAGTAAAAATTAATAATTTTTACTATCGAAAAAATAATGCCAATGACCAGGGGGGGTATTTTATGGCAAAAATCAAGTCATTTTTGCTGCGTCTTTTTCCATCCGGAAATAACGGCTCCGAAAAAAAATCCATCAGTCAGATAATAAAAAATAACACAAGAACAATGATTCTGATATTCGGTATTGTCTCAATTGTCGTATCTGTTTTTGTGGCATTTTTTACGTTGAACTCTGTACTGACGGATTCCGTTAAGGAAACAGCTGACCGTACCGCAACAATAGTAGAATTTGAGCTTAGCAGGTACAATTATATCTTACGGACCATGTCCATTGATAAGGTATTGATGTCCGAAACTGCAACCGTTGCGGAAAAATTGAGCCGCCTTAATGATTACGTGCGTCTGCATGGATTTGCTTCGGCAGTATGGATTAATGATCAAAAAATAGCGCATATAACAAACGATGTCACCGCAGATTTTTCAAACCGCGACTATCTTAATGACGCCATTGCAACAGGCCGGCCGACGGTTTCCAATGTATTTGTAGCGGTGGGAAGTGACTTCGCAATGAGCATTGTTCTGTGCTGTCCGGTATATAATGAAAATCAGAAATATATAGGCGCAATCGGCACCGTCATTGACGCACAGCGCGTCACAGATCTCGTGAAGGAGTGTTTCATCGGCGAACAGGGCCAGACTTTCATTGTAAACAGCGACGGGATTATTGTCGCCCATGAGGATTATGACAATACCGTGGTAAAACAGCTTCCCGTAACCGACTATTATAAAGGGGCGGATAAAATTGCCGATGCCGCCGTAAACAAAAAAAGCGGAATAATGAATACATTCCTCGGAAAAAGGTACTCCGTCGTAGCGTACCGCCAGATAGAAGGCTCAAGGGGATGGACAATCTTCGTAAGCGCGTCCGTGACGGAATACACAACCCCGATTATCATCTGCCTTATTATATTCATTGCAATTCTCGTTGTTTTGATGGTTATCTCCAACGCATTTTCAAGGAAAAACGCAGAAAAGCTTGCAATGCCTCTTAAACAAATTGTTGAAAGACTGGAAAGGCTTTCTGAAGGCGATCTGACATCGGTAGCCGATCTTTCAACAACGACAGCAGAAATAACCGAAATGAATGAGGCAATGAAAACCGCAGTCATTAACCTGAATAAAATTATTGTGAACATCAAGGAAAAACTGTTTCAGCTATCCAATGGAGACTTCAGGTATGACATGGAGAAAGAGCGGGATATTTATGTCGGTGATTTTGAAGCGCTTGTAGATTCATTTATTAATGTCAAATCAATGCTGTCGGCAGTCATAAATTCTATCAACGACACAAGTGCGCATGTCGCTTTGAGCGCGGACAACATGGCCGAAGGCTCAACAAGCCTTGCGGAAAGTGTCTCAAACCAGAGCGTCTCCGTAAGTTCCGCAAATGATATTATTGAGCAAATAATTGAAGCGAGCAAAAAGCAGGCTGAAAAATCGCAGGAACTTATCGTGAATATGAAACAATCGACTGAAAAAATAGATTCCGAATGCAAAGAGAAACTCGCAAATCTTAAAACAGCCATGGGTGAGATTGTAAAGTCTTCGATGGCGATTGAGTCAATTGTTGAAAACATCAGCGGTATTGCGAAACAGACATCCCTCCTTGCTTTGAATGCTTCAATTGAAGCGGCAAGAGCGGGAGAGCTCGGAAAAGGATTCGGCGTTGTAGCCGACGAAGTCGGCAAACTGGCGAGCGAGAGCAGCGTTTCCGTAAGCAATACGCATAAACTCCTGTCGGATGTAACGCAAGCTATAGAAAACAACAATTCAATAGTCAGCGACATAGAAAAATACTTTATGGAGGTCCTGGAGTACATTAATCAGCTTGTCGGCTTTACGGAACAGGTAGTAGAAGACTTTATGAACAATTCACGGGAGTCGCTTAAAATCCAGCAGGAGATTAACTTACTTACCGCGACTATAACCGACACATCGGCAACTGCTGAAGAATACGCGAGCATTTCGGCCGAACTTGCCGAACAGGCGGCAAAGCTGAAAGAAAGCCTGAAAGTTTTCCAGGTATAAAAAACCTGGCGGTATATTCATAAAAAGCAGGGGTTTTTTCGTAAAACCCCTGTTTTCATTTCCTTGCTTTTTCATGAAGAAAGTTTCGTCGTGATTTTTTAGTTAAAAACAAAAATATAGGTTGTATTCTAAAGAATATTATGTAAATATATAATATGTACAATAATAACAGAAAATCGAAAAGGATAGTTTTTATGCAGGATACACAACAAAAAAATAAACTTGTAAGATGGCCGTATTTGTTAAGCGGCGTTATCAGCATGCTTTTTGCCGGTATAATATATGCCTGGTCTATTTTAAAAGCACCTCTTGCGGAGGAATTCGGATGGACTCCTTCCCAGCTTGCACTGAACTTCACGTTGACAATGTGCTTTTTCTGCATAGGCGGAATAGTTTCAGGCATATTGACCAAAAAAACTTCGCCCAAAGCTGCTGTTGTAATTTCAGCCATTCTCGTATTTTCAGGTTTCACTATTGCATCGCGTATGTCAGGAACCGGTATTTTAACGCTGTACATTTCCTATGGTGTAATTTGCGGCCTGGGAATCGGCATGGCCTATAATGCAATTATTTCCGCAACAAATGCCTGGTTTCCCGATAAAAAAGGCACCGCATCCGGGGCAATGATGATGGGTTTCGGCGCAAGTACGCTGGTACTTGGAAATTTAGCGGCATTATTGATTAAATCCGAATCCGTAGGGTGGCGAACCACATATTTAATTCTGGGTATATCGATAGGGCTTATTCTGCTGATAGTCAGCTTTATCGTAAAATATCCTTCCAAAGATACAAAACTCCCTGAGGCTAAAAATAACAAAGCAGCCGGAAACGGCGCATTTACGACACGTGACTATACTACGGCGCAAATGATCCGCAGGTTTAGCTTCTGGAAATTTTTTATGTTTTCCATTACATTGACTGCTGTGGGCAGTACGGTAATCAGCTTTGCCAGGGATTTAGCTTTATCAATAGGTGCGGCAGACGCCCTGGCAACCATGTTAGTTGGCGTGCTTTCAATTTTCAACGGCCTTGGAAGGATCTTTTCCGGTATACTCTTTGACAAAAAAGGATGCCGGTTCACCATGACAACGGCTAATATCATCACGATTGCGGCTTCGGCGGTCATATTAACGGCTGTTGTATCAAACTCCATAATACTTGGTGTTGCAGGCCTTTGCCTTGCGGGTATTTCCTATGGCAGCTCTCCTACTATAAGTTCAGCCTTTACAAGCCTTTTTTACGGCAGCAAAAATTTCTCAATGAACTTCAGTGTCGTAAACACGATGCTTATTCCCGCTTCCTTTACCGCAACGGTAGCGGGTTCTCTCGTCGCATCAACCGGATCCTATGTGGCTCCATTTATTCTGCTCATTGTATTCTCTGTAATATCGTTATTGTTAAATATAAGTATCAGACAGCCGTGATCAGATATCAGATTTTTTCAGCGTCACCGCTTTACTTTGTAAACAAAGAAGCAAGGGATGGTTTAACGGATCCCTGCTTCTTCTTTTATAATCTTTTATTTGGTAAATTATTCACCCCAAATTATTTTAAATAACCTGTATAAAACAGCCGCAGCTTCCGCCCTTGTCATTTTTGCCTTAGGAAGCAGCTTTCCTCCCGCTCCGACAATGATTTTTTTATCAACCAGAAGGGCAACGCTTTCCAACGCTTCAGCGGACACAAGATTTGCATCTGAAAACTCATTAAGGATGTCATAATTTTGATAGTTTACCTGCCCTAATTCCGGCTTTGCGTATTTCAATGCCGAAGCGGTAAACACCATCATTTCTTCCCTCGTAATGGGATCTCTTGGCCTGAAAAGGTTTCCGTCCGCTTTTACAATACCTGTCATCTTTGCTATCCCCACCGTATGATAAAAATAATCGTCGGCCTTAACATCATCAAAATTGGTCTCCACTGCGGCTGATATACCCAGCATTCTCACGAGCAGTGTAACGTAATCGGCACGGGTTATGTCATATTGGTATCCGAACAAATTGTTCGGAAGTCCCTTGATAATACCGCGTGAAGCCATTACGTCAACATATTTTCTCGACCAGTGATTCCTGACATCATCAAAGGTTTTTTTCACAAAGGATACGGCAAACGTACCAAAATAGTTCGTCACGAAACTTACGTTTCCCTGCTGGTTGTTATATACACCCGTTTCAACAGGTTTTACATTTCCCTCCGCATCTATATGCCATACAACAATATGTTCAAAGTCTGCGGCTTCTTCCGCGGTCGGGTGGTATGGTATATCAGCACGGACAGCGGCATTCGGGTTGTTCCGCGTGTTCGTATTTCCGTTCAACTCGATTTGCAGTATAATGACAGGCCTGTTCCCGATTTGTTTTTTCAGCGTATCATTAAGATTGCCAATTCCTGCGATACCTAACCTTATTGAGGCATATTCAGCATTGTGTGCCATTTCTCCTGCAAGTATGTTTCCCGGGATCCGGACTGTTCCTAAAGGGGTCCTGATTATAAAACAGGCTGCAGGGTTTATCAGGGCCTGTACGGGAAAATTCAGAACATATTCTCCGGCTCCTTCGGCTTGCAATATTTCTATTTCTATTGTCTTTATTCCCGACGAATCGGCCGGTACTTCCGATAACAAACCCGTGATTTGTGTCATCGATAATGTCGCGGTCGCCGCTCCTGCTGCCTTATCAAATACCGGTTCCAGCACGAGATCTGCTCTGCGAACCGCCACAGAAATCGATTCACCCGACATATATGTTTGTGATGCAAGTTTTGAATCCACTGTCCTGAACGACTCAAGTTTGATTGAAGCCGTACCCGATACTTTCCCCCTGAATGTGATGGTACTAAGTTTCATGTTGCCATTCTCGCCATTAACATCTCCCACTTTTGTAAAAGCAATGTATGCCTTATCTCCTTTTATCTTAGGAGAAACGGAAAAACCGTTTATCTCCGATACTGCTTTTATCAGCTCAAGCTTTTCGCTGTCAAACGACAAGACCGCCTCATAGGCATAAAGATCATTCAGATTAATCCCATTAAGGGATATATTTATCTGTGATCTTCCTGTGCCGGCATTGTCTTCCGCAGATATTGAAAACACAGTCTCTGCGGCAAAACTGATGTTCATGCCGGGCATTGCCATGGAAGTCAGAGCAGCCAAAAGCACGTATACAATAAAGCGTTTCATGAGAATCCTCCTTTTTTTCGTCGTCACTAAGATTGTTCCAGCATCTTTTTTGCTATAAATATGATATCGAGAATATCCACTATACCGTCCGGTTTTCCGTTTTCCCCTGTAACATCGCAGTGCCTTGCCTGTTCCCATTCCGGATCTCCTGCCCGGGTCATGTAATTATATGCAGCTATAGCCAAATCCCCTGCATTAATAACGCCATCGTAATTTACATCTCCCAATATACCGGGAATTCCGGTTATGGTTATTCCCTGGGATGTATTTCCGTCAGAATCCACAGTTTTCAAAACAAACTGATATACCTCTCCGTTTATAAGGTCCGGAATAGTTATACTCTGCTGTCCTTTTTCCACGATATACGAGTCCGTTCCATTTACTATTATCAGAATCCGGTCATATTCGTTACCGGGAGGGTCAATCCATGTCAGTGAGATTGCAGCATTTCCGGGAAGCACTATAACATCCGATACTTCGGGAAGAGTAATCCGGGATATCGTTATATTTACAGAATTAGAGGCAACAGGTATCTGTTCACCGAAAGGAGCAGTTCCTGCTAAAGCCCGTTCAAGCCGGAAACAACCGGTATAATTCTCCGCTGTCCCTGCTTTAAATTTCAGTGTAACCATTCGAATTCCCTGCCCTGTTATCGGCACGCCATTACCGACAACAAATATCTTTACGCTTCCTTCGGAACTGTCATCTTCACGCACTACCGTAATATTTTCCGGTTCGTCATAACCTAAATACTCAAAGTAATCGGCATCATACTCCAGAACCGCCTGAATCGCATACATATCGGTACGTGAAGTATATACATCCATAGTGATCGAAAAGGTTTGCCCGCTTATCACTGTTCCCGGGCCGCTAAGATGAATTCTTATCCCTGTCCCGGGAATTGACGTGATCTCCACGCCTTCGGATTCATTCCCGGAAGTGTCCAGTGCGATAATGACAAAACGATACTCTGTTCCATTATCAAGCCCATCAATCAATAACCGCTCCACTCCCTTATCCACATCAATAACTCCGTCAGGTCCTGCTATTCTGATTCGATCCAAATCGTTGTCAACCGGATCATTCCATTTCAATAAAACACATCCGTCGCCCGGTATACCATATGCATTCGACACCGGGCCAGGTGGTGTCTCATCCCGTGGAATACCGAAAACCACTGTCTCACCCAAAATAACTCCCGTATCGCTTATTATTGATAACCGGAATGAATATTCTATGCCGTTTATCAAATCAGCAAAAACTGCCTGTTGAACTCCCTTTTCCACATATACCGTTTTCCCTGCGCCGGTAATTTTGACCCGGGCAAAAAAGCTGTTATCAGGATCCTGCCACTGTAATGTGATCTGCCCATCCGATTCAATTACGGATACATTTATATCAGCAATACCTGTTCCGGCGGAAGATGGATTTATAAAGGTTAACAGAAGAAAAAGCATCAGGAATATACCGGTTTTTTTATATAAATTTCTTTTTTGCATAGATTTCACCTCTGAATATGAAAACTTGTCCATAATTACTGCATTATTCGTATCTTTGTTGAATAAATATCGCCTCCTCATAAAGGCAGCCTGCAAGGATTAAATTAAACCGAAAAAATGTGTACTTTTTCAGGCCGTTTGCAGTACTTGATAATGATATGGGCAGAATTTTTAATTCTGCCCATATCAATAATGATTATCTGTTTAATTAATAATGCTTCTTGCTATAATCGCAAGGTCTATAATATCAACAATACCGTCATTGTTCACGTCGGCTATTTGTGCCTGCTGCCAGTTATCGTCTGAACTGTCGGTATTGTAGTAGTACGCTGCTATTGCCAAATCTCCGATGTCCACACCGCTGTTTCCGTTCAGATCTCCAATCAGCACGGTTACGGTACAGGTTGCCGTCTTACCGCCGTCTTCAGTCGTGACCGTAATGATTGCTTCTCCGTTTCCAACCGCGGTAACTACTCCGTTTTCCACAACAGCGACATCAGTATTGCTTGAAGACCAGGTAACATTCTTATTCGTCGCATTGGCCGGCTCAACGGTTGCGGTAAGCTGTACGCTCTGACCCATTCTCGTCAGATACAGGCTCGTTTTGTCAAGGCTTACGCTTTCAACAGGAACAGTTGTATCAATGGTAACAGTGACCGTACAGGTAGCGGTGAATCCGCCATCTTCGGTAGTGACGGTTATAATCGCAGTTCCTTCGCCAACCGCAGTGACGACACCGTTATCAACCACAGCAACGCTCGGGTTGCTTGTTGACCATATTACCCTCTTGTTCGTCGCATCAGCGGGTTCAACCGTTGCTGTCAGCGTTTTGCTCTGACCTATTGCGTCGAATGTCAGGGTTGTTTTGTCGAGACTTACTCCTGTTACAGGAATACCTGAAACGGATACCGACAGTATACCGCCGGAAGCCTTAATTACCGTTCCTTCAGGAGCAACGCCCAACTCCGCTGACGATACCGAGATTACACCAGTTTGACCAATAGCTCCGGAGGCAAGGAATTTCAGTCTGAACAGGGAAGCATTCCCCGTCAGCGCTTCCTGACTGAATGCAATAATACGCAGTATTCCCGGCTCCAATTCAGTTTCTTCGTCGGGGATTATTATCTGAACACCTCCGACCGCTTCAACGCCCAAAAGGGTAAACAGCTGTGAATCGTATGTAATAATGATATCTTCCGCGTATATATTGCCATCCACATTTTCCATATTCACTTCTACGATAAATTCATTACCGGGCTGTATTTCAGCCGGCCCTTTCAACACCACAGCATTTTCAAGAACACTTGCAACCGTCACCCGGGCTGTTGCCTTTTCTACGCAGCCTTCAATTTTACCTTGCACCGTAAATACTCCGGGGCTTGCATAGCTCTGCGGATCTATATCATCCCATACAACTTCCCGTTCTTCCTGTACAATACCGACATCGTTATGGTTGACCGATACGGTCACTGTACCGGGCAGTACGGGAGCAACCCCGGGAACCGTCTCAACTTCGACATCTTCTATGCCTCTGATTTTGCTCTTTGAGAAGAACCAGTCTATCAGCATGCCGCGCTCCGGATCAACATATTCATTATATGCCGGCAGCCATGAGCAATGCGGATCAAATACCCATCCGTTGTAAGGAGGATTATTAAGTTTATTTTCGGGGAAAACTGTCAGCATCGAGTCGTGCCAATACTGACTGTAAGTATTATAAGTATTCAGAACATAGCCGTATAGGAAATCATCATCATCGACAAAGGTCCAAAGAGGCAGATAGGCCACCTTCAGTGCATTTTCCACGTTTCCGGGCCCGCCGGCGGGACATATCGGCGCGGCTGCCGCAGGGACGTCGGGAAAATTCTGAAGGAAAGTCCAGGTTGCTCCTCCGCCCATCGAGAACCCGGTTATATAGATACGGTTAGGATCAACTTTACCATCGGCTATCCATGTATCTATAAGCGCTTTTACTTTTTGCATGGCTGAGGCGGTAGTCGCATTGCGCGGGGCCAGAACATGGCACGGATACCTGGCCTGGTTTTCGGGGTTTGCCCAAACGGTACCGCCGTTGCTGAAACGGATAGGCGTGTATATATCATTCCCCTGTCCGCCGCCGTGATTGAAAATAACAAGAGGCAGCGGCTCATCAATCTCCTCGTTCCAGAAATAGCTGTAGTCCAATCCTTCATAATTTCCGTATCTGAACTTGTCAAGTACGGGACTGACAACGCCGGTTTGAACAAATGATTCGGGCACTATCACAGATCCGTCTGCGCATTCAATATGTGTACCGCTGAACGTAATTGTGTACTGTGAATCAAATGTATATCCCTCGTCATTCGTGTAGCCGCCGTCACCCCATCCCAGGTCGGGGAAATCAATAACAATGTATCGTCCCGTATCGGAAGGATAACCCACATCATTCACTTTGCTTACATAAACGTCAATTATCTCGCGCGGACCGTCATACCAGACATAATTCGGGTCCACTATTCTTGTCGCGCGAACATGGGCGCTCCAGTCGGAAATATTCAAAGAGGAACCGACTACTTCTTTCTTTGCGTCAATGATCAATGCATCGGTGCGCTCATGGAACGCAAAGTTCTCATTCCTGAGTATAAACGGCAATATGGAATAATCATCTTTAATCAGCAGTGGAACGGCTTTCGATGCGAAAAGCGTGTCTCCGTCATATACGTCGACAAGAATCCTGTAACTGCCGGCTTCAGGGGCTTTGGCAATCGTAACCGTTCCTGTGCCGTTTGCAAGCTGGAACTCATCGCTGTATTTTACGCCGTCCTTTTCAAGGTACGCGACAACATTATAATTTTCTATGCCCGCGGCAACAGCATTAACGGTGATGTCTGCCGGTTCTCCTGTTATAATTTCATTCTTGTCGGCCGAAACAGTCAGGTCGTGCAGCGGACGCGGCGTAAGACCTTTCCCAATCAGGTAGCCGCTCGGATCAATAACCGCATAGAATGCTTCTTTTGCAGCAAATGAGCGGTCAAACAACTGCGGGCTGTAATCACCTCGCCAGCTTCTGCTGTCTGCATGACCCCAGAGGGTTACACGGTCGATATGGGCGTCATATGCCTTGTAATATTCAAACAGGCGTGCATAGTAGATAGCCTGTTCTACCTGCTGTTCATATGTAAGGACAGGAGAAGTCGGCCCGTTATAACGACCCACGGGAACATCGAGTTCGGACACTGTAATCCTGACTCCTGCTTTTATAAAACGCTGAATTGATTTTTCAATTTCTGAAACATCGGGATGCTCGGTGAAATGGTGGGATTGCATACCTAGTCTTTCAATCAGTTTGCGGCCGGGATCGGTGTTGCGCGGGTCGGTCTTCCATTTTTCGTTCAGTTCTTCAGCCATCTGAGCCATTGCTTCGCGTTTCCAGTCATCCGTTTCGTTATAATCGTTGTAATCAAGTACAGCGTTCGGATCTGCCAGGCGAGCAAAGACAAATGCGTCGTAAATATAATCGGCTCCGCTTTCACCCTTTTCCGGGTCGGCACCGTTGGCATAAGCCCTGTACCATGGTGAACTCTTCCTTAATACATCCCTCCAGTTATCGAACGGAAGGGAACCGCCGTCGAAAGCCTCGTTAACGACATCCCACGAAATGACTTTACCCGCAAAGTAACCCGCGACAGTGCTGATAAACTCCTCCATATTTTCACGCGCTTCGTCACGCGTAACAGGAGTATTGTCGGGGTTAGTGTTCAGCCAGCTTGCGGATTGAGAATGCCACACGAGTGTATGTCCGTGGAGCAGGATTCCGTTTTCCTCGGCCCATTCAACAATCGGATCGGCGCCCGAAAAGTCATACTGACCCTTCCCGCTGGTGAGATACATCGGTTTCATATTGTTTTCCGCGGTGACGACATTGTAGTGATGTTTATACATCGCAGTAGTATCGGCATCCATTTGATGCGGCGATATTACATTGCCGAACAGGAAACTGTCCTTATAAGTTTCCGCGAGCGAAGGCAGCGTGAGATCCCATTCAGGGCGTGTGATTACTATATTGTCAATATACCAGACATCGGGGTGGTTACTGCTGCTATCCCCCCAAAAACGAAAATCAATGCTCGTAATTTCCTCTGTCATTACGGGCGTGCTCACGCTTAGCATTCTCCAGGAGTTCATCTGTATAATACCGGAGGACCAGGAGCTTGAAGGAAGATTATATTCGGTATTTGAGTAGTTACCGTTTAATACAATCCCAAGTCCCCACATCCAGGGGGATTTGTTTTGGTTATACTCGGAAGGTACATAATAATATACCCGGATATCATAACTTGCGCCTGCAGGCAGAGGTTCAGGCAGATTCAGACGGATCGCGTTGTCCGCATTTGCGTAACTCTCCCCTTCGATGTGGTTTGCGCGAAGGAAATAATTATCATCAAAACCCATACCGCTGCCGCTGTCCCAAACAATTTCGGAAGCTGATGCCGGGACAAACCAGGATTCCTGCTCAAGTTTTTCCGCAGGGGTAAAAGAGAACTTATACAAATCATTAGCGGCAAATACCGGAACCGAAATAAACAATCCCAATAAAAGGATAGCAGCCAAGGCCAGCGAAACGCCGGATTTTAAGCAATGTTTTTTGTACATGATACTCCTCCTTCCTCAATAAATATGGTTTTTGTGGTTTGAAACGGATGATTTACTGATCACGTATCCTGTTCACAATATTTCCCCCCCCTTACGTATGTTTTTGTTAATACATTTATATTTATTTCCCGGGTGCCGCTGGACTTGTAAGAATTCCTGCAAAGATACGAAATGGTTTTGAAACTCAGCAATGTTTTTTGTCAGGCCTGTTTGCTGTCTATTACTTTAATTCGCGTATGGTTTCCGTTCGCGTTAAATGTACTTATGATAGTTAATATAAGTGCCTTTTGACACTCATATATAATCACACGGATATCCTTTGTGTCAATATAATTTATACATATTTCCCAGATATTACTATATGGTTAAAAACATCCGAAGAAGAGCATGACATTCATATAATGAAAGGAAAAAAATAAGGCTTTCTTTAACTTCGAAAGCCTTGTCAGTATCATAAAAATATCGGCAGTAAATGCTTTTGAGCAATACCATTAATAATATTTAAACAATACACCTTTTTGCTCTGGCAAAATAATGAATTTCAGTAGAGGATTCATGCAGTGTACTCTTCATTACATCTATGACAAGCTCGTTAGGATATAAGCGGAGTGTAATGGTACTGCATAAACATGTATGAATCCAGCGGGTATGTATGACTAAAGTACCGCTTCCATCAAAAAAACCTGTCGAACATGTTAAGTCATAGGTTGGTATGGCTCCAATGCTCGGAACCAATTCCATTACGCCATCGAGTCTCACAATCAGTCGGGTTAAGTGATCAATCAGTATTTCTATAATATTGTAACCTTTATACTGTATGGAAAGCGTGCGGGCATACTCATTCTCGATTGAATAAAAGGCTCTGTCCAGATTGTCCCTGTCATTGGCGCGCAGTTCGGGATAAATGTGGAATTCTCCTTCGGTAATCCTGTAAATGCCGTCAAAAACCGACGGGTCATCCGGAAGAGCTGCCACTGTTGCAGCGGCTATCCGTCTGCTGTTCAGGTAGGTCTTTAATTTTTCATTCTCAGCATAATTCTCAGGCAGAATAACACATGGAAGCCCATCCAGTTCGTTGAGAAACTTATTTACAATTTCAAGCACACGGTTAGTTCCGGAGGGCATCATTCCGCTCTGATTAATGGATATGACAATACCATGCCGGGGCGAAACCACAACAAATTGCCCGTGTCCGCCGTCAAAGCGAAACGCATCGGGAACGGTGCATAACCATATCTGGTAGCCATACCCCGCGGAATATTCCGCGTCGGCGCCGGGCAGAGAGTTATCAATTCTGCGGGTTGTGGCGTCATGTATCCAGCTTTCAGAGATATACTGCGTTTCCTCCCATTTTCCACGCTGCAGATACAGCATACCAAGCCGCAGATTGTTTTCCGTAGTTGACGCAATTCCCGGTGAAGCATCCAGTCCGCTTTTATATTTCAACCAACGAAGCTTGTCTGTTTCAATCCCAATATATCGAAAAAGTTTATCGGTCATGTAATCCCTGATCTCCATGCCGGTAACCTTCTTTATAATCGCACAGAGCATGCTTGTTCCCGCCGTATTGTACATGAACCTGCTTCCCGGTTTGTATACGATGGGCTCTGTCAGATAATTGCGCACAAGATTTTCATCAAGCGCGGGGTGCCTGGCCATCCCATTACTCATTGTCAGCAAGTGCCGGACGCGTAATTCATTCATATTATCATTGGGAACAACGCCGTACTGCTTAATCTCATCGGCAAAAAGGTCAACAATTCGATCATCGACCGACATAATACCTTCCGTACAGGCCAGCCCTATAGCCGTACCCACATAAGACTTTCCGAGGGAATGGCAGATATGAGGCATTCCCTCACTGTATGGAGCCCACCACGCCTCAGCAGCCACTTTCCCATTTCTTGCAATCATAAAGCCGTGCATTTCAGTGGCATGATCAAGCTCTTCCGCCAAACGCAGCAACCGGCTGCTTGGGATACCGACCATCTCAGGTGAAACTCTTGGCAATTCTTTCTTATACATACCTGCCTCCTAAACGATTCGTTTGGCAAATGCATCGTAATAGAAATACGGGTTATTATCATGCAGAGTGTCTTTCCTTACCTTTATTCTGATGCCGTCTTCTTCCTGTTTCAGCACCAGCATGCTTTGGAAACAGGTCTGAAAGTACCGGGTGTGTATTACAAAAGAACCATCCGTTTCAAAATACCCCCAACTGTATGTCATATCATATTCAGGAATCTCACTTCCTGTTCTGACAGGGTCTATTTTACCGTCCATCCGCACATTTAAAACATATATGTCATTAAGTACAACTTCACAGCTTTCAGGCTCTCTAAAGTAAATCGAGATATTTTTTACATCCACATCCGGGCGTGTATAAAAATCCTCATACACATTTACCGTATCGAAAGGCCTTAATTCCGGATTGATATGAAATTTACCGTCCATAACACGGTATATTCCATTGAAATCCATGTAATGCTCCGGTACCGGTTTCTTTTTCGGAGAGGCAAGCTTCCTCGTGCTTTCGTACCTGCGTAAACATGCGAGGGCGTTCTCATCCTCAGGAAGGTTTTCTATGGGGCTGCATTCGAAAAGATATTCATTTAGAATATCCATCACGGCTTCCGTATTGCTGGGCATCGATGCACCCTGATGGATGGCAATGACCATATCATGGGGTTTTGACATGACAGCTAACTGTCCATGACCTCCATCAAAGCGGTAAATACCGGGAGTCCGGCACATCCATAGCTGATAGCCATATCCGCTGCGTGAGTCGATATGTCCTGCGCCAAAGTCGTTATCAACCCTTTTTGTTGTTGCCCGGTTAATCCATTCGCGATCAATTAACTGCTCTCCGTTCCAGGCGCCGCCATTCAGATACAGCATACCCAAACGCAGGTTGTTTTCAGTATTCGCGGAAACACCGGGGGCCGCGTTAATCCCGTTTTTAAATGATATCCATCCGAGCTTATCGGTCTCAAGCCCTATTTTTTCAAATATACGCGGCGTCAAATAGTCGCGCACACTCATTCCTGTAATCTTGGTAATAATGGCACCAAGCATACATGAACCGGCGGTGTTATACATAAATACACTTCCGGGCTCTTTATCCACCTCACAGCTTAGATAGTTGCGAACAAATTCAGCACCGGTATCGGCATGCACGGACATACCATTTGTCATTGTCAATACATGCTCTACAGTCAACTTTTTCAGGTTTTCAGTAACCGGAATGCCATATTCGGCAATCTCTTCCTTGAAAATATCAACGATTTTATCGTTAACCGACAATATCTTTTCCGTACACGCGACACCAATAGCGGTAGCCATATATGACTTTCCAAGAGAGTGACATATATGCTTAAGATCTTTATTGTACGGCCACCACCAGCATTCGGACACAACTTTTCCATGGCGAGCCAACATAAAACCATGCATTTCCGTACCGCATGTTTCCAATCGTTCGAGCATTTCCTGAATAATACTGCTTTTTAAACCTACAGATTCCGGAGATACTCTCGGAAATTCCTTATGATACATTTTCTTTCCCCCTTACTTGTTTTGAATATAATTTTGAAAAAACAGGCAGTTGGTTTATGATTAAACTGACAAAAGCACAGCCGGAACACAAGAGATACAGCCATCGAATTCCGATTAAATCAATGGTTAACCCCCATACAAAAGACCCAACACCAATTCCCAGATCCATAAACAATAAAAATGTCGCATTAGCCGATCCTCTTCGTTCGGATGGCGCATTAACCACAGCCATCGCATTCAGCAAGGGATAGACCACGCCATAACCAAAACCGTACACCGCACCTGCCGCCCAAAGTTCCGCATTTCCGTCGGCAAAAAAGATTAAGATATACCCGGCAAGACACAGAACCAAACCTATGTTCATAACATTTTTTTCCCCCATTATGCGTGAGAACCAGCCGCAGGTTAAACGGGCAACAGCCATTGTGATTGCGTTGACTGTAAAAAAGAACCCAACACTCTCTATTCCCCGCGCATTCCCATAGGATGCCAGAAATGTGCTGAGTGCAACATTTGCACCTGCCATGACCAGAATTACAATCGATGGCAGTAAAGAGGCCTTTTCGTACAAGTCACTCCATCTAAGCCTTTTAAACTCACTTTTTTCTGCTGCGGGCCGCTTCTTCTCATAGCGGATAAAAAAACCGATCAGTGTAGCAGCGATTGCTATGCTGGCTATCGAGAGAAAAGTTCGGTTATATCCTACCGCTTCCGCAAGAAACAGTGCAAGAGCAGGTGCTATTGCGGTTGAAATCGAATTTGTCAGCCCCATATAACCAATACCCTCCGCCAGCCGCGATTCAGGAATGACGTCCGTCCCCATCGTATTGATTGATGTTGTATGGGCGGAAAAACCAAGCCCATGTAATAACCGGACAGTAAACAGCAGCCATAAAGCATTCATATAACCAAACATTCCCGATGAAAAGGCAAAGAGTCCCGTTCCCAGCATAAAGATTATCCAGCGGCCTTTCCTGTCCAGCATTACTCCAATAAAAGGTCTGAATATTACCGATACAATGGTGTAGACAGTAGTCATCAAACCAGCCAAAGTTGCGGAATAACCAATGGATTGAACATATAATGGAATAGTTACAGCCTGCATATGATTGCAGATACGACCCAGACCGCATATTATAACAATCAAAATATATTCTTTTACAAAGAGCTTATTGTTGTCTGATAATTCCGTTTTATTCAATTACAAGACCTCTTCCCGTTCCAGGCATCAGCGATATGACATGCCACATAATGTCCATTATGCATTTCCCGTAGCACAGGTACTTTGGAAGCACAGGCTGCCTCAGCAAATGGACAACGCGGATGAAAACTGCAGCCCGCAGGCATATTTGATGCACTCGGCACATCGCCTTTTATTTCTTCTATATTTCTTCTCTTTTCCACATTAGGATCGGGAATCGGAACAGCTGATAACAATATACGCGTATACGGATGCAGCGGGTTTTCATATATGGTTTTCCAGTCACTTAATTCTAAAATGCGGCCAAGATACATTACCGCAATAGTATCACTGATATGGCGGACGACCGACAAATCGTGAGCAATAAATAAATAAGTCAATCCCAACTCCCTTTGCAGCCGCTCCAGGAGATTCAGAATTTGTGCCTGGACCGAAACATCCAGAGCAGATACGGGTTCGTCACATACGATAAGTGTAGGTTCACTGGCCAACGCCCTGGCTATGCCAACACGCTGACGCTGACCTCCTGAAAGCTCGTGAGGGGATCTGTTCTTTAGGATCGGATCCAGTCCCACCATTGAAAGTAACTCATCCACTCGTTTATTATACTCAGTTTTTCCCGATGTAAGTTTATGGACAATCAGCGGCTCGCCGATTATATTTCCTATTGTCATCCTGGGGTTAAGTGAAGCAAATGGATCTTGAAAAATCAACTGAATATCTTTTCTAATATTTCTTATTGTTGCTTTATCAAGTTTTACCAGGTCTTTTCCGCGGAACAAAACCTCTCCCGACGTCGGTTGTATCAGATTAAGAATAATTCTGGCCATTGTGGTTTTTCCGCAACCGCTTTCACCGACCAGTCCCATTGTTTCGCCCAGGCGTATACGCAGATTCACATTGTCAAGTGCGCGAACAATCCCAACATTTCGTTTAAAAAGAATTCCCTTCTTAATAGGAAAGTTCTTTGACACGTTCTTCAGTTCCAAAATAATTTCATCGGATAATTTCTTTTCAGTAAAATTAATACTGCTTTTTTTCATATCCCGATTAAGGTGATCGTTTATACATGTAGTATAATGTTCGTCATCGATCTTTCTTAAAGAAAAATTAACGCAATTATCACACTCCGGCATCTTTTGCGTGCAACGGGCTCCAAAAACACATCCTTTCGGCGGAGTCTGCAAATTAGGAGGGAATCCCTCAATTGGCATCAGCATACGATCCTTTGCATCATCGAGTCTGGGAACTGAGTTAAGCAAACCAATGGTATACGCATGAGAAGGGTTATTGAATATATCCAATGCCCTGCCGGACTCTACTATACTGCCCGCATACATTACATATATCCTGTCTGCGTAACGGGCCACTATTCCGAGATTATGGGTAACAATTATCAGCGCCATATTCGTTTCCTTTACGATATCACGCAGCATTTCCAGAATCTGTGCCTGAATTGTCACGTCCAGTGCGGTTGTGGATTCATCGGCAATTAACAGATCAGGTTCGCAGCTCATTGCCATCGCAATCATAATTCTCTGGCACATGCCGCCGGATAGTTCATGCGGATAACAATCAAATCTCTGTTCGGCATCCGGAATTCGGACTCTTTTCATTAATTCAATCGTTTTCTCCCTTGCCTCTTTTATTCCTATCTTCCTGTGCAAACGGATCGCTTCCGCAATCTGCTCGCCCACTTTCATGACAGGATTCAATGATGTCATCGGCTCCTGGAAGATCATAGAAATTCTCCCGCCTCTTACCGAACAAAGATAGTCTTTATCAATCTTCCTGTCCAGCAGATTCTTGCCATCATATATAACTTCTCCGGTGGAATGGCCCGGTGGAGACGGAATCAAGCGAAGAGTACTCATCTGAGATACGGATTTGCCGCTGCCGCTTTCACCCACGATTCCCACTATTTCACCCGAACGAATTGTATATGAAACGCCGTTAACAGCATATACCGTATACCGGCGCATCCTGAACTCCGTGCGAAGGTCATTGACTTCTAATACAGTTTTCTCCATGCTCCCCCTCCTTACAAACTTCCGCGGACACGAGGATCCAGCATATCGCGCAAACCATCACCTAAAATGTTAAATGCCAGAACGACCAACATAATACATACACCGGGAGCTATTGAAAGCATCGGCGCTATTTGAATATAGTCGAATCCCTCACTCACCATCGAACCCCAGGCAGGAGTAGGTGGTGCGATGCCGAGACCAAGATAACTTAAACTGGCTTCCGCCATAATTGCACCGCCCAGATTGATAGTGGCTGTCACAATTAACGGAGAAATACAATTCGGTACGATATGCCGGAACATCAACCGGTCATCCCGGCACCCAATCACTCGGGCCGCCGTTACATACATCTGTTCACGCGTGCTTAATGTCTGTCCCCGCATCATACGTATATATGCGGGTACTGAAGAGACTCCCAGAGCAATCATAAGATTTAATGTACTCTGACCCAAAGCAACGCTGATGCCAAGAGCCAAGACAATCTGCGGAATCGCCATCATAGCATCTGTTACACGCATGATAATCGTATCAACGATCCCCCCAAAGTATCCTGCGATAAGACCAAGCACCGTACCAATAATTCCACCGATAACAATGGAAACAAAAGCAATCAATAAAGAAGTTTGGGCGCCATATATAATTCTGCTTAAAATATCTCTTCCCATCAGATCGGCTCCAAGCAAATGCTGCCAGGAAGGAGGTGCAAGGCGGTTGAATAAATCTATACTTTTGGGATCATAAGGCGTTAGAAACTTTGCAAATATAGCGGTAAAAATAAACAATAATACTATTATTGCCGACAGCAGAACTGTCCACCGTGAAACTAAAACACGTAAAAATGAATTTTTGGTCATCCTGTCACACCCTTTGCCTCGCGTATTCTCGGATCTACGACCCCATATGATATATCCACGATAAAATTTGCTATTACAACTACAATACCCATTACGAGAATACAGCCTTGTACAACAGTAACATCACGGTTGAACACACTATTTACCAAAAGGCTGCCCATACCGGGTATTCCATAAATATTCTCTACTATAACCACGCCGCCAAACAAAACGCGTATCTGCATACCGAGCAGTGTCAGTATGGGAATCAGGGCATTGCGCAAGACATGCTTAATCAGTATCATCCGTTCCTTGAAGCCCTTCGCCCTTGCTGTCCGCACATAATCCTGGCTGATAGTTTCCAAAACCGCGGATCTTGTTTGACGAACCATTGATGACATGGCTCCGACTGCTGTTAGAATTACCGGCATAACCATCTGCCTGACATGTAACAGAAAATCCGTAGAAGGATCTGTATACCCCTGCACCGGTAAAATTCCAAGCTTCAATGCGAATAAAAGAATCATAAGAATTCCCAGCCAGAAAGAGGGTATCGAAATACCAATATTGGCGAAAAAGCTTACCAGGTTATCCCAAAATCCGCCGCGGTTTACTGCAGAAATAATACCGGCTGTAATTCCAACCACGGTACTTAAAATCAATGCTGCGAATCCCATACGAAACGTAATTAACAGGCGTTTTGACAGGAGATTTGTAACGTTTTCATGGTAAAATATTGAAGTTCCCAAATCTCCTTTTAAAAGATTGAAAAGCCATGCAATATAGCGCTGAAAAAAAGGCTTGTCCAAATTCAATTCCGCACGCAGTTGCTCCACCTTTTCAGGGTTAGCATCCAATCCAAGCAAATAACCAACCACATCACCAGGGATTAGTTCCATTATAAGGTAAGACAGGAAAGTTATAATAAGCAGAACAATCAACGCTTGGAGAAACTTGTTAATAATATAGCGAGTCAAAAAACTCCCCTCCCCCTCCGATTACATATAAAGAAGACAAGGGGAATAAGGGGCTGTAAAGTAACAGCACCTATGTTCTCCCTCTTCCATTAAATCTTGTCAATTTTTATTATTTATCCATCCAAATAGTTTCCGGAGACCAATAGCGAATCTGGGTTTCGCCATCGAATCCGCTGCCTGTTCCATGGACATAGTCATTCTGTGCTATTGCGTAACTATTTACCCAGATTGGGCACAATAGGCATTGATCATCAATCAGGTACTTATTAATATCATTGAAAACATTTATCATATCATCCATAGTCGGCTGAGAAAGCATATCATCCATCAAATCATGGTATTGTTGAGGATAATCGATGGAATGAGCAAAAATGGATGTCTTCGGATGCAGCATCCTGCGGATAGAGCAAAGTTCATCGGGAGTATATGTATAAGCAATCACTGCAAGCCCGTCACCCCATGAATTAAAAATTACATTCTCCGCATACCGGGCTGAATCTGCAAGGTCGATATTCACTTTAATGCCCACTTGCGCTAGGTAAGCCTGTATGGCCTGGCAAAGCATCGAATTCTGGGTACTGTTTTCAATAATTATAGATGTTTCAAAGCCGTTGGGATATCCAGCTTCAGCGAGAAGTTGGCGCGCCTTTTCAGGATTGTATGGATATCCTTCAATCTTGTCATTCCACAAGCGACTTCCCTGATAAGAAAGCTGATTGGTCGGCGAAAATTCGGCTCCATGCATTGAATTTACAATTGCAGACCTATCAAGCGCGTAGCATACGGCCTGGCGAATTCTCCTATCCTGATATATTGAACCTTCAACACCGGATGAGAACCAAAGATTAAATGCATAAGCGGGATAATCATACACAATAACGGGATAGTCGTTTTGCAGTTCCTGTATCATTGCGCTGCTTAAGCCCCTTATCATGTCAATTTCACCTTTTTTGAACGCGTTCGTTACTGTTACATCTTCGGTAATAAATTTAAAGGTTATACCATCAAGATAAGGCAGCTTATTGCCATTTTCATCAGTTCTCCAGTAATCATCGTTACGTACATAAACCATTTCCACATTATATTCCCAGCGTTCAAGCTTAAATGGACCTGTTCCGACAGGATTTGTTTCCGCCCATGTTTTGCCGTTCTTCTCAACGGCTGCAGGTGATACCATGAGGCTAGCCTGGGATGTGGCAAGAGTATTCAGGAAAAGAAGATCAGGTTCGGACATATTGATGATAATAGTATAATTATCCACAACTTCAAAACTATCAACCTTACTGAACACGGTGGTTATGTTTTCCTGTTTTGTCTGCTCCATATTCCACTTAACTGCTTCCGCGTTAAATTCGGTACCATCATGAAACTTTACGTTCTCTTGCAGATGGAAAGTATATTTCTTACCGTTCTCTTCCACTTTGTAATCTTTAACCAAAAAAGGAATCAAAGTGCCATCCGACGCCATTTCAAACAGTGGTTCCAAACAAGGACGCGAGTTTTGCATAATAGCTGAATTCGTGGCAGTAGGTGGATAGTAATTGCTCTCATACTGCTGTCCGGATTGAGATACAACCAGCGTTCCACCGTATTTAGGTGAAGAAGCCGCCGCAGGTGTCGGAGTTGATTTAACTTCCTTACTTGTGTCTGCAACTGCAGAATTGTCTGATCCTGCGGGCGCTTTCTGCCCGGCACACCCTGTTGTCATAGCGGCAATAATAAGAATACATAAAATAATTTTTGCCGTGCGACTAATCTTTTTCATAATACATCCCCCTTATTTGATTTGCGTAGTGTCAAAAATTCTGAATGAATTTTGACCTAAACCATTTATTTCACTGGCTTACACCAGTTACTTTCGTATCCCCCCTGAAAAATGGAAAATTTCCAGGGCTTTTATATTGAATATA
>Ga0134100_1000965_pt1 | contig 29618 bp, 26 predicted proteins | sample 11_taG_2_FD_94444 | JGI IMG/M metagenome (GOLD analysis project Ga0134100, IMG submission 94444) | Switchgrass degrading microbial communities from high solid loading bioreactors in New Hampshire, USA - 11_42_5_180_A3 metaG | ecosystem: Engineered > Bioreactor > Semi-continuous > Anaerobic >...
TACCGTTGACCACCTCGCTGATCGACTGGTCCCACGTCAGGCTGGAGTGCCCCTGCGTGACGAACGGGCGAAGCTGGCCAAGGCGATCCAGAGCCTGCAGGTAGATCTCGTCGGTGCTGGCGTCGATCTCACCCTTGTGGAAGCTGACGTAGTACTCCGGCCCACCCAGCTCGATCAGGATGCTGTCGAGCACGAAGGCCGCGCCCCAGTTCTCCTGCGTGCCGAGCGCGAGCGGCGTCATGTCGGGGTTCGCCGCCTGGATGGCCTCGATGGCAGCCATGAGCTCCTCGAAGTTCGTGGGTGGAGTCAGCCCGAGCTCCTCGAAGAGCGGGAGGTTGTAGTACAGGATGTTCTGGATGTGCATGTTGAGCGGCACAATGTAGGGCGTGCCATCCACCGAGACCGCGTTCAGCAGCGGGCCAGGGATGACGTCAGCATAGCCCAGCTCCTCGTACAGGTCGGTCAGCGGCTCAAGCGCCCCGCCGTCGACGTAGGCCTTCATCTCAGCGCCGCCCAGCGTCTGGAACGTGTCAGGCGGAATGCCCGCCGCCATACGGCCCTGGAGCACGACGCGATGGCTGACACCACCACCACCGGCGACCGGGTTCTCGATGATCTCGATTTCCGGGTACGCCTCGTTCAGTGCGGCAAACATGGCGTCAGCAGCCTCGCGCTCGCCGGGCGCCGTCCACCAGTGGAAGATCTCAAGCTGCGGCGACTCGGGCTCTGGCGTCGCGGTGACGATCACCGTCTCGACCTGCGGCTCGCCTTCGACGATGCGGGTCACCTCGACCTCGATCGTCTCGACGATCGTCTCCGCCTCCTCCGGTGTCGCCGGAGTGCAGCCGACGGCAAGCAGGCCCGCCAGTGCCACAAAGAGCAAGGCGAGCAACAGTTTCTTCATGTCATGTCCTCCTAGTTGTAAGAAGAATCATCGTCTTCTCGCGTCTGAATCGTGCCTGGTTCTCCTCCTGACACCTCCTCTCCTCAGTGCGGACCCGTCAAAGACAGATCGAGCGTGCACCGGCAGGGCGGGTAGTTTCAACCGCTCTGCGCCGGTGGCGCGCCCGTGGACGCGCGTGTCACGAGATGGGTTGAGATGACGTCATGCCAGGTGTCCGGCGTCGCTCCGTCGGGCTGCTCAATCAGGTGGAGCAGCATATGCATGGCCCTGGCGCCGATCTCGTAGCGCGGCAGGGCAACCGTCGTCAGCCCCGGTGTGATCTGGGCCGCCAGTTCGATGTTGTCCAGCCCGATCACCGAGAGGTCGTCGGGCACACGCAGGCCGAGCTGCCGCGCCTCCCAGACAATGCCGAGCGCCGTGAGATCGTTGGCGGCGAAAATCGCCGTCGGGGCGTGCTCGGCTTCCATCAACTGGCGCAGTGCTCGCCGCCCGCCGTCGATATTCAGGTTGGCTTCAACGACCGCGACCTGCTCCGGCGGGATGCCGTGCTCCGCGAGCACCTGCAGGAAGATGTCGCGCCGGGTGCGGCTTGTCCACAGGTCGAGCGGACCGCTCACGTGGGCCAGGCAGGTATGCCCCAGCTCCAGCAGGTGCTCAACCGCCTGCCGGATGCCGTGCTCAAACTCGAACGTGAGCGTGCCGATCCCTTCCATCTGCACGTCGACCCAGTCGAGGACGACGGCAGGTATCTGGTGCTTCACCAGTGCGGCGATCAGGTCTTTGGTCAGCCGGCTGGACATAAACAGCGCGCCATCTACCTGCCGGTCGATCATCGAGACGACGTATTTCATGCTGCGCTCGAGGTCGTAGCTGGCGTTAAAAAGGAACACGCTGTAATCGTGCTTGAGGGCCACGTCCTCGACGCCCAGGATCACCTGGTGGTAGAACGGGTTGCCGACATCCGAGATCAGCAGGCCGACCGTGTGCGTGCGCCGGGAGGTGAGGCTCCGCGCGACCTTGCTGGGCCGGTAGTCAAGCTCCTCGATGGCCTGCAGCACGCGCTGCTTGGTCTCATACGAGACGAAGCGCGTCTCGTTGATCACGTGTGATACCGTGGACTTCGAGACGCCCGCGCGTTTGGCAACGTCGCGCATTGTGACACGTTTCATGCCGGTCGAAACCTGCTCGCTGTCACAACGGATCGAATGTGGGTCCCCCGGCGCGTGAGATGAACGGGTCAGTTGTCCGGGATAGGTGAGGATAGTGGCGTAGCTTGTACAGGAGTACCGGGTTGTCGGACGCCGGGTATTTGCTGCTACGAAACCGGTTGCGCAACCGGTTTTCTGTTCGCATCATATCATATTCTGCGGTTGAAAGTCAACGGGTGAGGGGTGACATACGCGAACTCCTGCCGAGCCTCACAGCAGCGTTTGTTTTGCAAATCGGGCCGGGATGAAGGGATCACCGGCACTTTTCAGTCTCTGTGCAAAGCGCTAACATTCACGGAGATGCGACGCCGCTAATAAGGAGTGGTAACACCATGCCATTCACCGAGGTCCGCGAGCAGGTGTGGCGTGCGACCCAGAAGCTGTGCGAAAGCAACCTGATCCGCCTGTCGGCGGGGAATGTGGGCCTGCGAGTCGGTGACGATGCTCTCGCCATCACGCCATCCGCCGTGCGCTACGACGTGATGCAGCCCGAGGATATCGTAATCATCGACCTTGACGGGCAGGTAATCGACGCGCGGCCCGGACGGCGGCCCTCCTCCGAATGGCGGCTGCACGCCGCGATCCTGCGCGGGTTGCCAGAGGTCGGCGCGGTGGTGCATACACACTCGGTCTACGCCATGACGTTCGCCGCACTTGCCCGCGAAATCCCGGTCATCAGCCTGGAGGTCTACGCTATCGGCGGGCCGATCCCGGTCGCGCCGTACGCCTGCCCCGGCACCGAGGCAGTTGGCGCGGGCGCGGTGGCGCTGTTCCGCGAGCGCCCCGCCCTGAAGGCGCTGCTGCTGCAAAATCACGGGCTGGTCGCCATCGGTGCAACGCTGGACGAGGCGCACGAGGTCGCGTACGATGCGGAGATCGGCGCGCAGACAGCTTATCAGGCATACCAGCTTGGCACACCGGTCGTCCTCACCGACGAGCAGATCGCGGAGATCCGCCGCGTGTACCGCGCCCCTGCCCGGCGCGGGGGTTAAACCCCATCCCCTCAATCAGAACGGAGCCGCGACGTTCAGTCGCGGCGGTTCTCATTCTGCACAGATAGGCCCATTAGGGGCCTCCTCCGCGATTAAACATCGCGGCTGTCGGCCCCTCTCAAACCCATCCCCGTGCAGGTAACGAAGCCAACTGGCCCCGCATCGCAGGGAGGGGTGTTATTTGTCACTTAATCAGCGGTAGGGGCAGGTCTATTGATGCGGTCGATGCGGAGCATCGCGCATCACGACCTGCCCCTACTGGTCATAATGTTCGTGGATCGGAAGCCGAGACGTTTAGTCGCGGCGGTTTACGCTACAATTGCCTCTCCCTTACGCATTCAACTCAACGATATCCCCGTCATGCAGCACGTGGTCGCGACCGACCATTTGCCCGTCGTACACGCCGGTTCCCCAGACGCGCGCCGAGCGGAGCTGCTCGACAAAATCGCGGTGGACTCTGCCTGCGAACTCCTCGACGGTGCTGCCCGCCTTCAGCACGAACGGCGCGCTGAAGTCCGGCTCCTTGCCGGGCGGCTTCGAGTACACGCGGATAATGCCGAGATGTTCAAACACGGCCTGCTTCATGCGCTCGATGTTGCGGTTCTGCTCGACCGAGATGGGGATGAGCGGGCATTGCGGCTCGCCGAGCAGTTCGCACAGCACCTCGAAGTCCTCGTCGTGGCGCTCGTCGTCTGTCTTGTTGACCAGCACCAGCATCGGGATGAACCACAGGCGGGACTCGGGCGGGTACTCGTCGCGAAGCTGCGCCGGGATGATGCGGTGCTCCTCCAGCCGCGCCAGCATCTGCTCATACTGCTCGATGGGGTCGGCCTGCAGGTCGATCACGAGCAGGATCAGGTCGGCGCGTCGGATCAGGCTGATCAGCGGGCCTTCCTCGAAGGCGTAGTCAAGCGGCGGGGTGTCGACAAGCTGCACCTGCACGTTGTCGATGGGCATCATGCCCGGCGTGGGAATGCGTGTCGTGAATGGGTACTCGGCGACTTCCGGCTCGGCGTTTGTCAGCGCGCGCACGAGGCTCGACTTGCCGGTGTTGGCCGGGCCGATCACGACGATCTGCGCCGCGCCCTCCCTGCTGATGTTGTAAGGCGACTCGCGCCGCCCGCCCGACTTGCGGGCCGCCGCCGACTCGCGCAACTTGGCCAGCTTGCGCCGCAGGTCGGCACGCAGGTGGTCCGTCCCCTTGTGCTTGGGGACGGTGCTGATCAGCTCCTCAAGGCAGGCGATCTTCTCTTCGGTGGTCTCGGCGGCGCGGAACCGCTCTTCGGCTGCGAAGTATTCCGGTGGAAGATTGGCAGGCATGGTTGTCTACCCCTTTCCCTGTGTGCAGCGCGAACAGCCGGATAAGCCGGTGCGAGACGCGCCGGTTTCATCCTTAATTATATCTGAGGCCCGGTCCTACCCCTCGCGGCTCGGCCAGCCGCAGGCTGCGAGGCCGGGCCGGGTGTGCTACTCCGTTTCTGTCACCTTGCGGATGCTGCGCGGGGCATCGACGTTGTAGCCGCGGATATGCGCCAGGTGCACCGCGAAAAGCTGCCCCGGCACCACCATCGTGATGGGGGACAGCCATTCCGGCAGGGTGGCCGGCACGCGGATGCTGTGGGACGTCATGGCGAGCGCCTCTTCCGCGTCGCTGAGGCAGATGATCTCGGCGCGGTGCTTGACGAGCGTCTGCATGAAGGATAGCGTCGTGTCCAGCATCGCGCCCTGCGACGCGACGACCATCACCGGGAAGCCATCCTCGATCATCGCGATGGGCCCATGCAGGAAGTCCGCGCTGCTGTACGGCTCGACGATGGTGTAGGTCATCTCCTTGAGCTTAAGCGCGATCTCGTAGGCGGTGGCAAAGTGGTAGCCGCGCCCGGTGACGACGGAGCGGCTCATGTAGCGGTAGCGGCGCACCAGGTCTGCGACCTGTTCGTCGACTGTCAGCGTCGCCTTCACCGCATCAGGGGTGCTGTGCAGCGCCGCCCACTGCGCATCATCGCCGGACAGTGCCGCGCTCAGCATGGCGATCGCGCCAAGCGAGGCGGTGTAGGTCTTGGTAGCGGCAACCGCCCGCTCCTGCCCCGCCCCGAGGTCGAGCACAAAATCGCCCTGCTGCGCGAGGTCGGAGCCGGGCGTGTTGGTGATGACGGCGGTCAGTGCGCCCTGCCGCCGCGCCTCGGCGACCACGCTCACGATGTCCGGGCTCTTCCCGCTCTGGCTGATGCCGATCACCAGCGCGCGCTCAAAACGGGGCGGCTTGTGGTAGATGGTGAACATGCTGGGGGCGGCAAGGAGGACGGGCAGGCTGTTTTCCATGCCGAGAACGTACTTGGCATAGCGGGCGGCGTTGTCGCTCGTGCCGCGCGCGGCAATCACGATGTGCGTAATGCCCCGCTCTGCAATCGCGTCAGCGAGCCGCCGGGCGGTTTCCTGCTCGCGCTCAAAGAGCCGTGCGAGCACGTCCGGCTGCTCGTGGATTTCCTGGTAGACATAGGACGAGCTTAACATTGCGGCCTCCGCGGGTGTAGTAGCTGCCCGCTTCACTGGCGCGGGCAGGTGTGGGTGATGAGTAACAGAGGATTGCAGTGCCGATTGTAACGGGGTTCGCTCCAGCGGGCCAGCGCGCCCCGCCCGGAAATGAAATTCCCGGCTACGTGATAGCTTTGCTAATCCCTATGGCCGGGAATTTCATTCCTCGGCGGCCCGTCCTCCCCCTTGCAAGGGGGAGGATGCGACCCGGAGCATCGCAGGAGGGGTCCAGCGGCAGCGCCGGGGAATTCCATTTCCCGGCAGGCTACAGCGTCTCCCCCGGCTCGGGGTTGATCTCGTCGACCGCGCCGGTAAAGATGTAGATCACGCGCTCCGCGACGTTGGTCGCCTGGTCGCCATAGCGTTCGAGGTAGCCGGTGGCGCGCATCACGTCAAAGTAAGACTGGACGAGGGCCGGGTTGTCGGTTTCAGCGCAGCGCTGCACGACCTTGCGCCGCAGCCGCAGGTAAAGCTCATCCACCTCGTTGTCACGCAGCGCGGCTTCCCGCGCCATCTTGATGTCGTGAGCAGCGTAGGCTTTCATGCACTGGTCCAGCATGGCGATCACGATGTCGCCCATCTGCCAGAGTTCGTCGAGCCCCTCCCACTCGGGGTGCGGACCCAGCCCCAGCGCGATGTTGGCAATGCCCTTCGCCTGATCGCCCATGCGCTCCAGGTCAACGATCATGTTCATCACGGCGACGATGGAGCGCAGGTCACGGGCGATGGGCTGCTGCCGGGCGATCAACTGGACGCAGAAGTCCTCAATGGCGAACCGCTGGGCGTTGATCGTCGCATCGAAATCGTGGACACGCTGGGCTGTTTCGTGGTCGGACTGCGCGAGCGCGCCCAGCGCCATCCGCAGGCTTTCCTCGACCATGCTGCCCATCCGCAGGATCTCGTCCTGCATGTCGCTTAGCTGTTTGTCAAAGTGTGTGCGCATCGGCCCCTCCCTGGCGGCTTTAACCCCGCCGCCCGGTAATATAAGCCTCGGTTAATTCCTCTTTGGGGGCGCGGAAGACCTGATCGGTCTCCCCGAACTCGACGAGGCGGCCCAGCCAGAAGAAGCCCGTCCAGTCGGAGACGCGCGCCGCCTGCTGCATGTTGTGCGTGACGATGACGATGGTGTAGTTCTCGGCTAGCTGCCGCATCAGTTCCTCGATGCTCAGCGTTGCGACCGGGTCCAGGGCGGAAGCCGGCTCGTCCATCAGGATGACTTCGGGCTTCACCGCGACCGTCCGCGCGATGCATAGGCGCTGCTGCTGGCCGGGGTTCAGAGACAGTGCGGACTCGTCCAGCCGGTCCTTCACCTCGTCCCACAGCGCCGCCCCGCGCAGGCTCTCCTCGACGATAGCGTCCAGATCGCCGTTCTTCGCCATGCCGAGGACGCGCGGGCCGAAGGCTACGTTGTCATACACGCTCTGCGGGAAGGGGTTGGGCCGCTGGAACACCATGCCGACGCGCTGGCGCAGCACGGCGACATCCACATCCTCGTCATAGATGTTCTTGCCGTCGAGCAGGATTTTGCCCTCGACGCGGGTGCCCTTGATCGTGTCGTTCATGCGGTTCAGCGAGCGCAGGAAGGTGGACTTGCCGCAGCCGGACGGGCCGATCAGCGCCGTGATCTTGTTGCGCTTGATCGACAGGTTAAGGTCCTTGAGGGCATGGAATTCGCCGTAGTAGAAGTTGAAGTCCTGTACCTCGATGATATTTTCGTCCATCAGCCAAACCGCCCTGTCACGTAATCCTCTGTGCGCTGGTCCTTCGGGTTGGTGAACAGCTCGCCGCCGTCGCCCACTTCGATCAGCTCGCCGTCCAGCAGGAAGGCCGCGCGGTCGGCGATGCGCGCCGCCTGCTGCACGCTGTGAGGGACCATGACAATAGTGTACTGCTGCTTCAACTCGGCAAGCGAGTCCTCGACGATGCCCGTCGAGAGCGGGTCCAGGCCCGAGGTTGGGTTGTCGAGCAGGATTACCTCGGGGCGGAGCGCGAGGCTACGCGCGAGGCACAGCCGTTGCTGCTGCCCGCCCGACAGCGCCGACGCGGACGAGTTCAGCCGGTCCTTGACCTCATCCCACAGAGCGGCCTGCTGGAGCGACTCGGTGACGCGCTCCTCCAGCACCGCCTCGTTGCGCACCCCGGCGAGCTTCAGGCCGTAGGTCAGATTGTCCCAGATGCTGCCGGGGAGCGGCGTCGGTAGCGCGAACACCATACTGATGCGGCGGCGCAGCGACGCGATCTCCACATCCTCATCGAAGACGCTCTTGTCGTTGAACAGCACGTCGCCTTCGTGCCGGGCCCCCTCGATCAGGTCAGAGAGGCGGTTGAACAGCCGGAGCAGGGTTGTCTTACCGGCGCGGGACGGGCCGAACAGCACGAAAATCTCGTTAGGCGGGATGTCCAGCGTGATGTTCTTGAGCGCACGCGTCCCGTCCTCATAGGTGAAGGACACGTTGCGCACGGCGATTTTGGGTTTGACGGCGGTGTGAACGGTCATGGCTTACCACTCCCGGCGGCGGCGCATCCGCGTGCGCACGATGGTGGCGACGAGCGTCAGCGCCAGCACGATCATCAGGAGCACGAGCGCCGTGCCGTACTGGATGTCCAGCGGCATGTTCGGCACCTGCGTGGAGATGACGTACAGGTGATAGGGCAGCGCCATCGTCTGGTCGAAGATGGACTTTGGCAGATCGGGCAGGTAGAAGGCGGCGACGGTGAACAGGAGCGGCGCGGTTTCGCCCGCAGCGCGCCCCAGCCCGAGGATCACGCCGGTGAGGATGCCGGGTAACGCCTGCGGCAGGACCTGATGCCAGATGGTCTGCCAGCGCGTCGCGCCGAGGCTGTAACTCGTCACGCGGAAGCGCTCCGGCACGGCCAGCAGCGCTTCTTCCGCTGTGCTGATCACGACCGGCAGCGTCATGATGCCCAGTGTCAGCGAGCCGGCGATGATCGACGTGCCGAGTCTCATGGTCAGCACGAACGCGCCCAGCCCGAACAGTCCGTATACAATCGACGGGATGCCCGCGAGGTTCACGATAGCCAGCCGCACCATGCGCGTGAGCCAGGTGTCGCCCGCGTACTCGGCGAGGTAGATGGCCGCGCCAATCGCAAGCGGCATGGACACAATCGCCGTGCCGAACGTCAGGTACACCGTGCCCAGCAGGGCGGGCATGATGCCGCCTTCGGTCATGCCGTTGGTCGGCGGCTGGGTGAGGAACTCCCAGCTAATCGCCCCTATGCCCTGTACGAAGATGTACACAATGACCAGCACGGTCGGGATGACAACGAGCGCCGCCACTGCCGTGATGACGCCCACTGCGATCTTGTTCATTTGCTGCCGCGTCATAGCTGCCCTCTCCGGCGGCGGTTCACAGGCTGGCCGACGATCCGGGTGGCCAGCGAGTTGATCGCGAACGTGATGATGAACAGCACGATGCCGATACCGAACAGCATGTGGTAGTGCTGGCTGCCCTGCGCCACCTCGCCCATCTCGGCGGCGATGGTGGCCGTCATGGTGCGCACCGGCTGGAACATGATGCCGCTGCCCAGCGCGGGGACGTTGGCGGCGTTGCCCGTCACCATCATCACCGCCATTGTCTCGCCAATGGCGCGGCCAATGCCGAGCATCACCGCGATGACGAGGCCCGAGCGGGCGGCGGGCAGCACTACCCGCCAGATGGTCTGCCATTGCGTCGCGCCGAGCGCCAGCGCGCCGTCACGGTACTCCTTCGGCACGGCGTACAGCGCATCCTCCGAGATGCTGATGATGGTCGGCAGCGACATGTAGGCCAGCAGCAACGACCCGGTAAAGGCCGTCAGGCCCGTCGGCGCGCCAAGCCGCTGGATGAGCGGCGCGAGCGCCACCCACCCCAGGAAGCCGAGCACGATCGACGGGATGCCCGCAAGCATCTCGATGAGCGGCTTGAGGATCTCGCGCTGGCCCTGCGGTGCGATCTCGCCGAGGTAGATGGCGGTCGTCAGGCCGAGCGGCACGGCGATGACAATCGCGCCGAACGTCACCAGCAGCGATCCGAACAGCAGCGGCCACAGCCCGAAGATGTTCTCAATCGGGTACCAGCGCGGGCCGAACAGCTCGCTGAGCGGCACCGATACGAACGCGGGCAGACCTTCCCGCAGCAGGAAGATGAAGATGAGTGCGACAAGCACAATGGTCGAGATGCCGGCGATCCAGATCAGCCGCTCGATGATAAACTCCCCGATGCGCTGCCACCCGACCCGCCGGCGGGCGGTCAGCGGTGTCATCATTGTCACGCCTTGCCGGGTTTCTGACCTTGCAGATGGCATTCCACTACTCCTGTTCCAGGGGGACGAACCCCAACTCGGTTACGATCGCCTGGCCTTCCGGGCTGAGAATCCACTCGATGTAGTCCGCCACGTCGCCCGTGGGCTCGCCCGCCGTGTACATGTACAGGTAGCGCGCGAGCGGGTAGGAGCCATCGGAGCCGGTTTCTATCGTCGGGTAGACGTAGGGGGAGTTCTCGTCGCGCGCTATGGCGAGCACCTTCTCATGCCCGGTCACATAGCCAAGCCCGTCATAGCTGATGGCGTTCGGGTTGCGGGTCAGCTCGTTCGTGATGGCGACCGACGACGGCATCAGCAGGGTTTGCGGTGCGAAGATGTCCTTGTTGTTCTCGTCGCCCTGCCGTATGACCTCTTCAAGGAAGTAGACGTGCGTGCCGGAGTTCGTCTCGCGGGAGAGCAGGATGATAGGCGCGTCGTTGCCGCCAACTTCCTGCCAGTTGGTGATGCGGCCTGTGAAGATATCGGCAAGCTGGGGGATAGTGAGCCGGTCGACAGGGTTGTCGGGGTGTACAATCACGGCGAGGGCGTCGATGGCGACGGGGATTTCGACAGGTTCAACGCCTGCCGCGCGGGCCGCCTCGAATTCCTCAGCGGACATCTCACGCGAGGCGTTGGCGATGTCCACCGTGCCGTTGATCAGGGCGGCTATACCGGTGCCGGTGCCGCCCCCGGTCACGGCAATCGACACCTCCGGCTTGACCTGCTGGTAGGCCTCTGCCCATGCCAGTGCGAGGTTCACCAGCGTGTCGGAGCCCTTATTCTGGATAGCCTGCCCGGTGGTCGGCGCTTCTTCTGCTGCGCCGGCTGTGGGGGCCGGGCGGCAGGCTGCCAGTGTCAGCAGGGCAACCAGGGCGAGGACCGGCAGGTAAAAGCGGACAGGGGAGCGACATCGGCGCATAGGGCCTCCTGCTATGCTGTCGGGTCGACGTGTCGGTTTTTCTGAGGTCCATCCACCTTAACGTATACTTGAATTTCTTTAAGAGAACGTTAAGCTCCCTTACCACTGGTGGAAGTTGCTCCGCACGCTGCCCCTGCGCCGCCCTTTGCGCCGCCCTTTGCGCCGCTTACGGGCTTGCGGCGAGCGTCGCGTTGAGCCCTTCGGCGAGCGCCTGTTTCTCCTCCGGCGTGAGCCGCGCCTCGGGGTGCATCAGCAGGTATCGAAGCGGCGGCATGTCGCCGTCGTAGATTTCCTCGGCCATCTCGCCGGGCCGCCGGCCCTCGTCGTCCACCTCGTACCACTCGGTGAAGTTCAACTCGGAGCGGGCCTCGTACACGTCATGCGCGACGAGCCACGAAACCGGGGCGACGCGTGCGTACCACGGCCAGTTGGTGTGATTGCTGTGGCAGTCGAAGCAGGCCCGCTCGGCGAGTGCGCGTGTCTGCGGGGAGTCCCAGTTGGGCTCGCTCAGGACCGGGGGATTTTCCAACGGGACCGGGATAGTCTGTATGGCGAGAAACCCGAACAGCGCCAGCCCGAAACCGGCCAGCGCCAGCCGCTTGAGCCCGCCGCCGGTCCGCCTTTGGCGAGAGGGCATTGTTTGAACTCCTGAATGATGATGAGGTGGCATAATAGACCTTCCTGCCAGCAGCCCTGCGGGAGGGTGAAGCAGGCAGAAGTGAACATAACGTATTTTAAGGCGCATTTTCCACTTAGCCGGGGGCGGAGAGCCCTGCGCGGTTGTAAGCGGGCGGCGCTGGCACTAGGATCAACACAGGGCGGCATCTCAGCCGCCATGACCGCAGGCAGGAGCAAAACATGGCACAGCGTGAAGCCGTGCTGGTCAGGCACGGGGAGAGCGAATGGAACCGCGACAACCGCTTCACCGGATGGGCGGATATAGACCTCACTGAGCGGGGAGTAGCAGAGGCGAAGGCCGCCGGTGAGCATCTGCGTGCGGCAGGCTACTCGTTCGACGTGGCCTACACGTCGATGCTGAAGCGGGCGATCAAGACGACGTGGATCGTGCTGGATGTGCTCGACCAGTGCTGGCTGCCGGTACACAAGGCGTGGCAGCTCAACGAGCGGCACTACGGCGCGCTTCAGGGGCTGAACAAGCTGGAGACGGCGCAGAAGGTCGGGCCGGAGCAGGTCTTTGCATGGCGGCGCAGCTACACCGCGCGCCCGCCGCTCCTCGACCCCGACGACGAGCGCCACCCGCGCCATGATCCGCGCTACCGGGGGCTTGACGAGAGTATCTTGCCTGCCGGGGAGTCGCTGGCCGACACGACGCGGCGCGTGTTGCCCTACTGGCGTGATGTGATCCTCGCAGACATCCGCGCGGGGAAGTGCGTGCTCGTCGTGGCACACGCCAACAGCCTGCGCGCGCTGATCAAGGCGCTGGACGATATGCCCGACGAGGTCGTGCCCGACCTGTACATCCCGACGGGCATCCCGCTTGTGTATCGCTTCGATGCGGCGCTGCGGGCGGTCGAGCGGCAGTACCTCGCCAGCGACGAGGAGGTTGAGCAGGCGCTGGAGCGCGCCCGCCTGCTTGCCCAGAAGCCCATCCCGCCGGGGGCAGTGCCGTAGGGGACGCTTATTAGAGGAAGACTTCGCGACTACTGGTGGGGGTTGGCACCAGGCAATGGCAGGGGCAGGTCGTGATGCGCGAGGCTCCGCATCGACTGCATCAATAGCCCTGCCCCTGCCTGTGATTAAACAGAGTGTTACTACTCCCGCAGCAGGCGCATCCCGTTGAGGATAACGATCATCACCGATGCCTCGTGCACGAGCATCCCGCCGGCCATGTGTACCTCGCCGAGCAGCACGCCCGCTAGCAGCGCGCCGACCGTCAGCAGCGCGATCACCACGTTCTGCCGGATGTTGCGCAGCGTGGCCTTCGAGACGCGGACGGCCTCCGGCAGCTTGAGCAGGTCGTCGGCCATGAGGGCGATGTCCGCCGTTTCGATGGCAATGTCCGTGCCTGCCGCGCCCATCGCAATGCCGATGTCGGCGGCGGCCAGGGCGGGCGCGTCGTTGATGCCATCGCCTACCATCGCGACCACGTGCCCCTCGCGCTGCAGGGCGCGGATGGCGTCGAGCTTGTCGTCGGGCAGTAGCCCGGCCCGCACCTCGCTGACCCCCGCCTCTGCGGCGATGGCCTGCGCGGTCTGGTGGTCGTCACCGGTGAGCATCACGATGCGGCGCAGCCCGGCCTGCTCCAGCCGCCGCATCATCTCCGGCACGGCCTCGCGGAGCGTGTCCGCAATGCCCAGCACGCCAATCGCCTCACCGTCGAGCGACACGAGCACGGCGGTCTTGCCCTCGCCGCGCAGCCGCGCGAGCGCCGCTTCAGCCTCCACGCTGACGGGCACGCCCAGGTCGGCCATCAGCTCCGGCGTGCCGACGCCGATCTCGCGCCCCAGCACCTCGGCGCGTACGCCGCGCCCGGTGATGGTATCGAACGTGTCCGCCTGCGGGATGTCAAGCCCCTCCGCCGCGCGGATAATGGCGTCGGCAAGCGGGTGCTCGGAGCCCATCTCGGCAGCCGCCGCCCAGCGCAGCACGTCCTGCTCGGCGAGCGGCGCATCCAGCACAGCGGCCCCGCCCGCAGCTACCAGCGCGGGCTGTGCGGCAGGCTCCAGCACGACCACATCCGTCACACGCGGGCGGCCCTCGGTGAGCGTGCCGGTCTTGTCCAGCGCCAGCGCCGAGATCTTCCCGGCGTTCTCAAGGTACTCGCCGCCCTTGATGAGGATGCCGCCGCGGGCCGCGCGGCCAATCCCCGCCACGACCGAGATCGGCGTGGAGATGACGAGCGCACCGGGGCAGCCGATGACGAGCAGCGTCAGCGCCAGTTCGATGTCGCGGCTGATCAGCCCGGCGACGATGCTCAGCACGATGATGGCCGGGGTGTACCAGCGCGCGAAGCGCTCGATGAAACGCTGGGTGGGCGCCTTCTCCTCTTGCGCCTCCTCGACGCGGCGGATGATGCGCGCCAGCGTGGTATCCGCGCCGACGCCCTCGGCTCGCACCTTCAGCAGACCGGCCTGGTTAACCGTGCCCGCGTAGACGGCATCACCCACGCTCTTCTCCTCCGGCATCGGCTCGCCGGTGATGGCACTCTCGTCCACGGCGGAGCGTCCGTCGATGACCTGCCCATCCACGGGGATCTTCGCGCCGGGCTTGATGATCACCGTCTCGCCCTTCTGCACCTCGCGCGGGCTGACCTCGACCTGCTCGCCGTCGCGCAGCACCAGCGCGGTCGTCGGGGCAAGCTCCAGCAGCCCCTGAAGCACCTCGCGGGTGCGGCTCAGCGTGCGGGCTTCGAGGTAGCCGCCCAGCGCAAACAGGAACGTCACCGCGGCGGCCTCCCACACCTCGCCGATGGCAATCGCGCCGATGGATGCAATCGTCACGAGCAGTTCGATGCTGACGTGGCGGTTGCGCAGGCTGTTCCAGGCGCGTACGGCGATGTCGGCCCCCGCGACCACTGCGGCGGCGAGCATCAGCGCAGTGCGCACGCCCTGCAGGCCGAACAGCCAGCCCGCCGCGAGCGCCAGCACGATCAGCGCGCCGCTGACGGCGGTAATCAACTCGCGTCGCTTCTTTGGATGATTCCAGTATGCCAGAATGTTGCTCACCACCCGTTTCCTCATTCCTTCACCTTGCTCAAACTCTCATCGTAGATGGGGCAGGCCGGGGCCAGCCATGCGGAGCAGGCCCCGGCTCGTGTGCCGGTGGCCCCTTTCCTCGTTAGAATGCCGAGACTTCTGCTTCGTATCCGGCGGCCCGCACGGCCTGCACCAGTGCCTCTTCGGGCGTCTGCTCGTCGTGCTCAACCTCGATGCGCCCGGTGTTGAAATGGACCTTCGCAGTGGTCACGCCGTCCACGGCTAGGAGCGCCTTCTCGATCTTCGCCACGCAGGACGGGCAGGACAGTTCACGGCTGCGCAGTTGGGTTTTCATCGTATCAACCTCCATGTTGAACAGGTTATTTCGTCGTTGTGGCTGTATCGTACATCCCCGCGCCGCCGCGTTGAATGATCCAGCGCAAATAACCGCACGAGATTCAAAAATCCGGCCCGGAAAGCGAATCTCCGGGCCGGAAGGCTGATTACTATAATGTACGTCGGTGGAGTGGCACAGGGAGCCGCGACGTTCAGTCGCGGCGCGTCAATTAACAGGCGTTCGCTCAGGCCACCTCAACACCCCCTCTGACGGCGCTCCGCGCCGCCTTCTCCCCCTGTGAGGGGGCGATTCATGATGCTCGTGCCTCATTGCCTCTTTCTAGGGGGAAATGCCCCGAAGGGGCAAAGGGGGTGGGAGCCGCGACTGAACGTCGCGGCGCTGCCTGCTCTTCCATCCTAGAACCCCCTCCTGAACCGCAGCGATAGGCTGCGGTTCCTCCTCCCCCTTGCAAGGGGGAGGAAAGCGACCGAAGGTCGCAGGTGGGGGTTCTGGGGGCAGCTATTGTTAATGCGCACCCACCCCCTCGGCGATCTCGCGCAGAGCCTCAACATCCGTGATGGCTACCCACTGCCGCCCGCTGTTGATCAGGCCGTCGCGCTGAAGCTGGCTGATCACGCGGCTGGCGGTGGCGGTCGTCGTACCGGTCATCCCGGCGAGATCCTCCCGCGAGAGCGGCATCTGGATCAGCAGGCCGACGTCCTGCGGCTCGCCGAGCTTCTCTGCGAGCTTGAGCAGTGTGTAGGCGATGCGCTGCTCGACTGAGTGCGCGCTGAGGCGGCGCACCATCTCCTGCGCCTCGTTGAGCCGGGCGCTCGTCATGTCGAGCACCTTCAGCGCGACCGTCGGGTAGGTAGCGAGGATGCGCCGGAAGTCCTCGGCGTTGATGGCGAGCGCACAGACCATCGTCTGCGCCTGCGCGGTGTTGGGATACGTCTCGTCGCCCAGCGTCGAGAGGCTGCCGAACACGTCGCCGGGGGTCAGGATATCGACGAGGATATCCTGACCGGTGAACGTGTGGCGCATCAGCTTGACCTTGCCGGAGGCAACGACGTACAGCCGCACCGCCGGGTCGCCGGTGAAGAAGATCGTCTCACCGGGCTGGTAGCCGATCTCGCGGAAGCTCTGGTTGATGCGCTCGATCTCGGCGGGCGGGAGGCCTTCAAAAAACGGCAGCTTGCCGATGATCTCCAGCCGCAGGTCGAGGCTGCACATGTGCGGCTCGATGCTCTCCGGCTCGACCGGGGACCTTCTGCGCTCTGACATGAGTGCTTGCGCTCCTATCACTTGCCGGGCGTGCTCAGTCTGATCTTAGCTTGATGGCCAGGCCGGTGCTCCCCACGAACAGCAGCACGGCGATAATGTTGACCAGCCCGCCCCACAGACGCCCATCGACCCAGCCGGCGAGGTCCGCGGCGACGCGCAGCAGGAGCGAGACGTGCAGCAGCGCGAGGTGCGTGTAGAAGCGGGGGTGGTAGTCCATCCGCGCGCCCAGCACCGACGGGAAGATGATCGGCGCGTGCCCGAAGATCACCGTGAACACGAAGCCCAGAAAGATCGAGTGCAGAATGGCGTCGTAGAGCAGGCCCGCCACCTGCCCGCCGAATGCGGCGAGCATCAGCCCGCCGATGGTGAGCCACGCGTAGCCCGCCAGCAGGCAGACCGCGATGAAGCGCGTCAGGCCGGTGCGGCGCACCGTGCGCGTGGCGATGTCGTAGCGCAGCAGCCACAGGCCCGTCGCGGCGAGGCCCACCCCTGCGACCCGGCTGCCCACATCAAACAGGGCGTGCGAGAGCACCGTTCCCAGGACGAACACGCCGACTGCCACGGCGAACAGCGCCCGGCCCCGCCGGTCGATACGCATCACGCGGCTGAGTTCCAGCCGCTCCCCGGCGATGGTCAGCACGAGGAAGCCCATCCACCACAGCACCACGCGGAACACCGGCAGGCCCGCCGCCCAGAGCACGTTGCCCAGGAACCACGCGACCGCGCCGCCTGCCATTGTGAGCGTATAGAATGTAGGGTGCTGGCGCACGATGTACGCGAAGATGGCGACCAGCCCGGCGCTGCCGAGCACCAGCAGCACGCGGACGACGCCCAGCGGCAGCCCGGCGATAAGCGCCGCCGCGCCGAGCCCCGTCAGCAGGGGCGGAATGTAGGCGACCCGCCGACCGAGCGCCACCGAGCGCTCGACGGTGATAAGCGTGCCGAGGAAGCCGCCGATCATCAGCGGGCCGTGTGCGATGAGCAGTTCGGGGCGCGGAGTGCTCACCCGCCAGCCAAGCCGGATGAAGCCGTACCACGCCGCAAAGAGCAGTGCCAGCATCGCCAGCCCCAGCGCCGGGAAGCGCACGGGCGAGAGCGTGTGCCGGACGGGCTGTTCGGTGTGTTGTCTCAGTTCCATGTGTGCGGATCCCCTCACTTGCAGGTCATTCGTATCCAGAATATCTGAATACCTGCGCGGAGAACTTGATCGGCGTCAACTGTGGTTAGATTCACGTGCTTCGCCCCCTCATCCCCACACCGAGCCGCCACGGACGGCTCGGCGCACCCCTTCTCCCACACAGGGGAGAAGGGATAGTACGGTTCTGAATCCAGCCCCTCGCCCCTCTGTGGGAGGAGGGGCCAGTTGGCACAGCCAACTGCACCGCGACAGACAGTCGCGCCGAGGTGAGGGGAGGCTGCCTGGCCTTCTTCTATGGTATAGCCTCATGTTGTCACCCCACCCTCGACAACAGCCCGCACCTGCCTGATAATGGAGTGGCCCAACTAACCACGCACAAGGATGAGCCGCATGACCGAAAATGACATCCGCCGCGTGAGCGGCGAGCAGTTGCTGCAGGACACCTATTTTCTGCTGAACTACGCCTTCCAGCCCTCCCCGCCGCTTCCCAACCGCGAGGAGTGGGAGGCGACGTACCGGCAGTACGACGAGAGCATCACGTTCGTCGCGTACCAGAACGGCATGCCCGTCGCGACGGCCTCCAGCGCGCCGATGACGCACAATATTCGCGGCTGCATCTTCCCGATGGGCGGCGTGTGGGGCGTGGCGACGCACCCCGGCGCGCGTCGCCAGGGCCACGCCCTGCGTGTGACGCGGGCCGTTCTGGAGGCGGTGCGAGATGCCGGGAACGCCTTCACGTGCCTGTACGCCTTCCGCGAGTCCTTCTACGAGCGCATTGGCTATGTGATGTGGCCGCAGGCGCAGAAGGTGCGCTTCCCGACGCAGGCGCTCGCCCCTGTGCTCCGCATGGAACTCAACGGGCGTGTGGAGTTGCTGTCGATTAAGGAAGGCTTCGACATCTACCGCGATTTTCTTCGCGCCATCCAGCCCGAGGTTCACGGCATGGCGCTGATGACCGACCGCGCCGCCGGTAACCTGCGGCGGCGCAACGCGTTGTGGCTGGCCGTCGCCCGTGACGGGCAGGGCAGCGTCACCGGCGTGATGACGTACAGCCTCAAGCCCGGCGGGCGGCTGAAGGTCATGCGCTTCTACACGAGCAGCATCGAGGCCCGCTACCTGCTGCTCAACTGGCTCGCGCGGCACATCGACCACGCCACCGAGGTTGAGATACAGCTCCCGCGTGATGAGCAGCCCGAAATGTGGCTGCCCGACCTCCGCGTAAAGTCCGCCTCGCTGGAGCCGCCGCTCAGCCGCGTGCTGGACGTGGAGCGCATGGGCGGCGTCCCGGTGGGGGAAGGGGCCTTCACCGCCCGCCTTGTGGACCGCTTCTGCCCGTGGAACGAGGGTGTGTGGCGCTTTGAGGCCGTTGAGGGCCGCCTGCACGTCACGCGGGCGGCTGCGGCGGACTTCGAGATGACGATCCAGGCGCTGTCGTCGCTGGTGTATGGTATCCGCGACCCTCAGGAGTTCCGCTTCCACGGCTGGGGCGAGCCGCCGCAGGATGTGCAGGCGATCATGCGGCGGATGTTTCCTGTGCGCACGCCCTGGCATCACGAGGTGTATTGAGAGCAGAGGCGGGCGGGGGGCCTGCCCCGCCTGCCAGCTATCCCCGCGCACCGCCCCAACGTGACAATTCGCACTTGTGTTATCCTGACGACTCGTGTATAACTACACGGAGAGAGAGGAACGAACGCCAACCGGATCACCAACCTACGCACGTACGCAGCGTGGCAGGTAGCGTCTGCTGCGTCTGGCTCCCCCTGTGTATGGCAGCATTGAGGGGTCAATGCTGCTTTGGGGAGTTTCTCCATCCACAACTTCAACCCCGCTCCAGATAATACCCGTCCTCTGTGTAGAAATTAGACAGCTTGCTTTGCCGACCGACGGACACGATTCCACAATTATTGGCTTTACGGCAGGCGCTCGGGGTATCTGCCCGCCCTGCTATAAGGCGGTTTCTTGACCCACATACCACGAGAAGGAGGAACAAGTAATGAAGAGGCTGACGGTAGGGGGCATCCTGCTTCTAATGCTGGCGCTGCTCCTGGTCGCCTGCAACGGGCTTGCTCCTGCCGGCCTGGAGGGGGCTGGCGGCAACACTGGCGGCGAGGCGGAAGGTGAGACAGGCGGCGCTGCTGAGGGGGAGCAGGCTGCTATCAGTGGGGACGAGATCGTCATCGGCGTGATCGCCCCGCTCACCGGTGAAATCCCCAAAGTCGGCGAGAGTACGCAGAACGCCGCACAGATGGCCGTGGACGAGATCAACGCGGCGGGCGGCCTTGAGGTCGGCGGGACGCAGTACAATGTCCGCATCGTCATCGAAGACAACGAGTCCCGTGCGGAGTCCGCAGTTGCCGCGGCGACCAAGCTGATCACGCAGGACAACGTGATCGCCATCATCGGTCCGCAGGCCTCCAAGCAGGCCGTCCCGACCGGGCAGGTGGCTAACGACCGCGAGACGCCGATGATCAGCCCGTGGTCGACCAACCCGGACACCACGTTCAATCGGCCCTGGGTCTTCCGTGCGGCCTTCCTTGACCCGTTCCAGGGCACGGTGATGGCCAGCTTCGTGCAGGAGGAGTTCGGCGCGCAGACGGCGGCGGTGCTGTATGACATCGCCAGCGACTACCCGAAGGGCCTGGCGGAGAACTTCCGCGCCGCGTTCGAGGAGGCGGGTGGTGAGATCGTCGCCTTTGAGTCCTTCACCACTGGCGACACGGACTTCAGCGCGCAGCTCACCAACATCGCCGACGCCAACCCGGACGTGATCTTCACGCCGCAGTACTACAACGAGGTACCGCTCATCGTGCAGCAGGCGCGCGGTCTGGGCATCGAGGCGCCCATTGTCGGCTCCGATAGCTGGGGCACGCCCGAGCTGATCGACCTGTGCGGCGATGACTGCGAGGGGCTGTTCTTCAGCACGCACTATGCTGCGGACATCGCCACCGAGACGGCGCAGAGCTTCATCCGGGCATATGAGGAGCGCTACGGTGAGCTTCCCGACGACGTGGCGGCGCTGACCTACGACGCCTTCCAGATGCTGTTCGACTCGATCCAGCGTGCGGGTGAGCTTGACAAGGCGGCCATCCGCGACGCGCTGGCCGAGGTGGACCGCTTCGAGGGCGTGACCGGGATCATGAGCTTTGACGAGCAGGGCGACCCGACCAAGTGTGCGGTGATCATCCGCATCCAGGACGGCGCCTTCACCTACTACGATCAGGCGTGCCCGGCGGGCTTCCCCTAAACCGGGGCCCGTCGCTCGCCCGGAGTGATGAGTCTGGCGCTCTGCCGCCTGTGCAGGGCGCCAGACGGATCACCCGAACTGACAAGTAGACTACTTCTGGCGCTCAGCCGCTCTCTGGAGACAACCTCGATGGTTTTCATACAGCAGTTTCTCAATGGCCTCCAGTTGGGCAGTCTCTACGCCCTGATTGCCCTCGGTTACTCACTCGTGTATGGCGTTTTGCTCCTCATCAACTTCGCGCACGGCGACGTGTTCATGCTGGGCGCGTTCATCGGCGTGTTTGGGGCGTTCACGCTGGGGCTGCCGTTCGTGCCGACGCTGCTGGTTTCCATGCTGCTGACGGGCAGCATTGCCGTGCTCATCGAGCGCGTGGCGTACAAGCCGCTGCGGCACGCCTCGCGCCTCTCGGCGGTGATTACCGCGCTGGGCGTTGGCCTGATACTGGAGAACGGCATGCTGGCGCTCACCGGCGCCAACCCGCGCAGCTTCCCGCGCGGGTTCGTCGAAACCAGCAGCTACCGTCTGGGGACGATCAGCATCGGCACGATTGAGATCCTCATCTTCGCGCTGACAGCTCTGCTGCTGACGGGGCTTTACCTGCTCGTGCAGCACACCAAGTGGGGTATGGCGATGCGCGCCATCTCCTATGACAAGTTCGCGCTGCCGCTGATGGGCGTCTCGCCGGACCGCATCATCTCGCTGACATTCCTGCTCGGTGGCTCGCTGGCGGCGGCGGGCGGCATCCTGTGGGGGCTGGCCTACCCCGTGCTGAACCCCTACATGGGCCTGCGCGTCGGCTGGAAGGCGTTCATTGCCGCAGTGGTCGGCGGTATCGGCGACATCCGGGGCGCGGTTGTCGGCGGCCTGCTTTTGGGCTTCGTCGAGATCTTCGCCGCGCACTTCTTCGCCTCCAGCTACCGTGACCTGATCGCGTTTGCCCTGCTGCTGATTATCCTCGTCGTCCGCCCGACCGGCATCTTTGGTGTAGCCCGCCGGCAGAAGGTGTAGGAGCCGACCGATGGCATCTACCACGACACAGACTCAAGTTACTGGCGTTCGCCGCATCCGCGTGATCGACCGGCTTGCAGTACAGCTTGCTGAGACGCCGGTGCTCTCCTACCTGCTGGGCGCACTCGTCGCCGTCGGGCTGGAGGCGTATTTCGGCTACTATATCGCGCGGCTTGTTGGCCTGCGCCGTGCGCCGGTGCTGTTTGGCAGCATCGCCGTGCTGGAGAACTTCGGCAACCTGGACCTCTCCGGCATCCTGTCGCCGCTCATTCCCGCGTCGAGTGCGCCTGCCGAGCCGTGGGCGATGTCGGGGCGAGCGCTGATCAACGTGCTGCGTGTCTTCATCTCGGACATCCCCCCGGCGCTGCTGACCCTGCTGCAGGTGCTCGCCTATGACATCATCATCTTTGTGCTGCCGATCCTGGTGGTGGGCCTGCTGGCAAGGCGGCCTGTGCGCTGGGTTGTGACGCGGGTGCCCTTCCTCCTCACTATGCTGCTGCAGCTTGTGCTGCTCTACATTGTGATCCGCATCTGGGGCAGCCTGAGCGACTACCGCAACCTGGTGCTGATGTTCATCGGCATCAACGTGATCCTGACCATCAGCCTGAACCTGATCAACGGCTACATGGGTGAGTTCTCGGTCGGGCATGCGGCGTTTATGGCGGTCGGCGCGTACGTCTCCGCCGTGCTGACGATGTGGCTGTTCACAAACAACGCGGTGTTTGGAGAGGCGCTGCTGCCCTGGGTGACATCGCTGCCGTTCGGCATTGGCAACTCCATCGGCTTCATCTTCGCGCTGTTGGTTGGCGGGCTGGCCGCCGCACTGGTCAGCCTGCTGGTTGCGATCCCGTCGTTCCGCACGCGCGGCGACTACCTTGCCATCGTGACGCTTGCGCTGCTGTTCATCGTGCTCTCGTTCATCAACAACCTGAACGCGATTGGCGGCGCGCGCGGGCTTAACGGCGTGCCGCTGTGGAGCACAGTGACGTGGGTGTACGTCTTCACGCTGTTGGCGCTGTTCACAGTGCGCAACCTCGTGAACTCGACGTTCGGCAAGGGCATCATCGCCATCCGTGAGGACGAGATCGCCGCCAACCTGATGAGCGTGAACACCAAGCGTGTGAAGCTGGTGGCCTTCATGTACTCGTCGTTCCTCGCCGGGATCGCGGGTGGGCTGTTCGCGCATGTGCTGGCCTACGTGAACCCCGGTACGTTCGGCATCCTGAAGTCGACCGAGGTGCTCGTCATGGTGTACCTCGGCGGGATGGGCAGCATCACCGGCTCGGTGGTCGCCGCCGTGCTGTTCACCATTCTGCTGGAGGCGCTGCGCCCGCTTGGCGTGCTGAAGTGGGTCATCATCCCGCTGATCCTGATCCTGCTGATGCTGTTCCGCCCGCAGGGGCTGTTCGGCAACCGCGAGATCAACCTGAACTGGGGCTCGGGCCGCCGCGCCAAGAAGGACATGGACTACGAAGCCAGCCTGATGGAGAAGGACGCCAGCGATGCCATTGTTACAGATTAACCACCTGGGCCACACCTTCGGCGGGCTGAAAGCCGTCAACGACTTCAACCTCACGCTGGAGGAAGGCGAGTTGATCGGCCTGATCGGGCCGAACGGCGCGGGCAAGACGACGATCTTCAACCTCGTGACCGGCGTCTACCGCGCCACTGAAGGCGAGATCATCTTTAACGGTGAGAACATCGTCGGCTACCCGCCGCACAAGATCAACACGATGGGCATCAGCCGCACCTTCCAGACCATCCGCCTGTGGGACGGCATGACCGTGCTCGACAACATGCGCGTCGCCCACCACAGCCAGGTGCGGTACGGCCTGTTTGACTCGCTGTTCCACACACCGGCCTACCACCGGCAGGAAGAGGAGATCACCGAGCACTCGATGGAGTTACTGCGCCTGTTCAACTTTGACCGCTTTGCGGACATGCCGGCGGGTGGGCTGCCCTACGGTGAGCGCCGCCGCCTGGAGATCGTCCGCGCGATGGCGGCGCGGCCCAAGCTGCTGCTGCTCGACGAACCGGCGGCGGGCATGAACCCCGGCGAGGTCGACTCGCTGATGGAGTTCATTGCCTGGATTCGTGACGAGTTCAAGCTGACCATCTGGCTGATCGAGCACCAGATGCGGCTGGTCATGGGCATCTGCGAGCGGCTTAAGGTGATCGACTTCGGCAGCACCATCGCTGAGGGCAAGCCGGAGGAGGTCCGTAATAACCCGCGCGTGCTGGAAGCCTATCTGGGCGAGGCGGCGGAGGAGTTGGGCTGATGCTACTCGAAGTCAACGACCTGGAAGTTTCATACGGCAGTATCAAGGCCCTTCACGGCATCTCGTTCACGGTCGAGAAGGACGAGATCGTCACGCTGATCGGCGCGAACGGGGCGGGCAAGACCACGACGCTCAACACCATTACCCGCCTGATGAACCCCGACTCCGGCTCGATTGTGTACAAGGGGCATGACCTGACGCAGCTACCGGCGCACGAGGTTGTGAAGCTGGGGATGACGCTCGTCCCGGAGGGGCGGCGCATCTTCGGCAACCTGACCGTGCAGGAAAACCTCAAGCTGGCGGCGTATGCGCGCAAGGACCGCGACCAGGTAGAGAAGGACATCCGCCGGGTGTACGAGTTGTTCCCGCGGCTGGAGGAGCGCAGGAACCAGCTTGGCGATACGCTGTCCGGCGGCGAGCAGCAGATGCTGGCGGTGGGCCGTGCGCTGGTCACGGGCGGCGATCTGCTGCTGCTCGACGAGCCCTCGATGGGCCTCGCGCCGATTCTGGTGCAGGAGATCTTCAACATCCTGCGCGAGATCCGCGAGCGGGGGACGACTATCCTGCTCGTCGAGCAGAACGCGAACCAGGCGCTCAAGCTCGCCGACCGCGCCTACGTGCTGGAGACAGGCAACGTGGTGCTCTCCGGCCCGGCGCAGGAACTCGCGCGCGAGCCGCGCGTGCGGCAGGCGTACCTGGGCGGGTAGCCTGGCAACCCCAACCCCATCCCCCTCCCCACTGGCGAGGGGGATGGGGACAATTCAGCCTTTTGACCTGGTATCTCGCCCGCGCTCCCCTTGCGGGATGCCAGCCGGGTGATTATCCTCTGTGGATTATGTCCACCGCAGCAACGAAAGCACAGCACGCAGGATGAACGTACACGATCATCTGACCTATGCGGTTGTAGACCTCGACGCGATTGCGCACAACGTCCGCGCGCTGAAGGCGCACGTCGGGCCGGATGTTGAGGTGATGGCGGTCGTCAAGGCCAACGCCTACGGGCACGGCCTGCTGCCCGTCGCGCGGACTGCGCTGGAGAGCGGCGCAACGCGGCTGGCGATTGCGCGGGTGAGCGAGGGGATCGCACTGCGCCGCGCCGGGGTGGAAGCTCCGGCCCTGCTGCTCGGCTACACGCTCCAGAGCGAGACCGAGGCTATCGTTGCGCACAACCTGACCCCGACCGTCACCACGCTGGAGGGCGCGGCGGTGCTCGACCGGCAGGCCGAGCGCTACGGGCGCACCGTGCCCATCCACGTGAAGGTGGACACCGGCATGGGGCGCTTCGGGCTGTTCCCCGAGGAGGTAGTGCCGTTCGTGCAGGAACTGGGGCGCTTTTCGCACCTGCGCCTCGAAGGGCTGTTTACGCACTTCGCGGTGTCTGAGTTGCCCGACAAGTCGTACACGCTGGAGCAGTTCGACAAGTACTGCCGCGTGCTGGGCGAACTGGAGGCTGCCGGGGTGAGCATCCCGCTGCGGCACGTCGCCAACTCCGGCGCTGTGCTCGACCTGCCGCAGACTCACCTCGACGCGGTCCGCCCCGGCATCGCGATGTACGGCCTGCGCCCCAACCCGGATGTCGCGCCGCCTGTCGATCTGCGGCCCGCCCTGTCGCTCTACACGCACGTTGGGCGGGTGCGCACGCTACCGCCCGGTTCGTCGGTCAGCTACGGGCGCACGTTCATCACGGAGCGCGATACCCCGGTGGCGCTCATTGCCATAGGCTATGGCGACGGCTACCCGCGCCTGCTCTCCAACCGCGCCAGCGTGCTGATCCGGGGGCGGCGCGCGCCGATCGTCGGGCGCGTGTGCATGGATCACACCGTCGTCGATGTGACGGGCATCGACGGCGTGCAGCAGGACGACCTCGTCGTGCTGATCGGCGAGCAGGGGGGCGAGCGCATCACCGCCGAGGAACTGGCACGCCACGCCGAGACCATCAACTACGAGATCACCACCGGCCTGCTGCCGCGCATCCCCCGGATCTACGTGCGCGGCGGCGAGGTTGTGCCCGGCTGATCGCCCTCGCCTTGATACTTCCGGTAGATGTTGTAGACTCTCTTCGATGACGGCTGCGCCCCACGCAGTTTCTCTCACCGTGTCAACCCAATCCAGTGGAGGATGTAAATGAAGCCCCCCATCGTCGTGATCGGTATTGGCAACCTGGGCAAGACCTTCGCGCAGGCGTTTCTGCGGATGGGTCACCCCGTCTACCCCGTGCTGCGGAATATGGACCCCGGCGAGGTCGCGCGTGAGGTCCCCGAACCGGCGCTCGTGCTCGTCGCGGTGCGGGAGGAGCATCTGCACGGGATACTGGGCAGCCTGCCCGCGACCTGGCGCGACCGCATCGCGCTGGTGCAGAACGAACTGCTGCCGCGCGACTGGCAGGCCCACGATCTGCCGGAGCCGACCGTCGCGGTGGTCTGGTTTGAGCGGCGCAAGCACCTGCCCCCCACGCCCTACTACCCGAACCCGGTCTACGGGCCGCATGCCGACATCCTGCTTGATGCGATGGCCGAACTTGAGATGGAGTCCGTCCACGTGACCGACCCCGACGACCTGCTCTTTGAGATGGTGCGCAAGAACCTGTACATCGTGGCGAAGAACATCGTCGGGCTGGCGGTAGAGGGCACGGTTGGCGAGGTATGGGCCGAGCACCGCGAACTGTTCGAGCAGGTGGCGGAGGAAGTGCTTGACGTGCAGGAGTGGCTTGCCGGGAAGCCGCTGCCCCGCGAGCGGCTAATGGCCCAGCTTGACCACGATATCACCGAGTTGCCCGACAAGAGCACGAAAGGCAGCTCTGCACCCATCCGGCTCCGGCGGATGATCGCGCATGCGGATGAGGCCGGGCTGGCCGTGCCCCGCCTGCGCGAGATCGCGGCTACATTATAGATACGTAGCAGAAAGCAACAGCAATGGCAGACACACGCAGGCCTGTCGGGCTGATCGTTAACCCGCTCGCCGGGATCGGCGGGCGGGTCGGGCTGAAGGGCAGCGACGGGCTGGAAACGGTGCGCAAGGCGTTCGAGCGTGGCGCGGAACCGGCAGCGCCGGGCCGGGCGGTTGAAACACTTCGGGCGCTGGAGCCGCTCGCCGGCGAGATCGAGCTGGTGACGTACCCTGCAGAGATGGGCGAGGACGAGGCGCGGGCCTGCGGCTTCGAGCCGGTCGTGCTGGGCGCGATCACCAGCGGGCAGACCACGGCGGAGGACACGCGGCAGGCGGCCCGTGATATGCTGGAGTATGGCGTCGAGTTGCTGCTGTTCGTCGGCGGTGACGGCACCGCACGCGACATCTATGCGGCGGTCGGGCAGGCGCTGCCCGTGCTGGGCATCCCCGCCGGGGTGAAGATGCACTCCAGCGTATACGCTGTGACGCCGCGCCGCGCCGCCGAACTCGCCGCCGCCTACCTGAATGGGCGTGCCGACCTGCGCGACGTGGAGGTGATGGACATCGACGAGGACGCGTTCCGCGAGGGGCGCGTCTCGGCGCGGCTGTACGGCTACCTGAAAGCTCCCTACGAGGAGCACCTGCTGCAGGGCGCGAAGGTCGCCAGCGGCGGCGGGGACAGCCCGGCGGGCCTCGCCGAGCACGTTATCGAGGATATGGACGATGAGCACGTCTACGTGCTCGGGCCGGGCACGACGGTCCATGCCATCGGCGAGGCGCTGGGCATCGACAAGACGCTGCTCGGCGTGGACGTGGTGTACCGGGGCGAGCTGATCGGCAAGGACGTAGGCGAGCGCGAACTGCTCGACCTGCTGGCGGGCCGCCCGGCGAAGATCGTCGTGACCATCATCGGCGGGCAGGGGTACATCTTCGGGCGCGGCAACCAGCAGATCAGCCCGGCGGTGATCCGGCAGGTCGGCCCGGAGAATATCATCGTGGTCGCCACGGCGGACAAGCTGCGCTCGATTAACGGGCCGCTGCTTGTCGATACTGGCGACCCGGCGCTTGATCGCGAACTGGCGGGCTACGTGCGCGTCGTCACCGGCTACCGGCAGATGTCGCTGCGCAAGGTGGAGTAGGCCGGGCACTGCCCGATGACCCCGGCAGCGACGCTTTTATTTAAGAAACGACCTCAGTAGGGGCGGGTCTAATGATGCGGTCGATGTAGAGCATCGCGCATCACACCCGCCCCTACATTGAGAACTTGATGAGGGCAGAGAGCCGCGACGTTCAGTCGCGGTGTTTTTAATTTTGAAGCTAGAACCCCCACCGCCCTCCGGTCGCTTCGCGACCTACGGTCACCTCCCCCTTGCAAGGGGGAGGTCAACCGAGGGGCGATGTAATCGGCGCTTGGTTGGGTGGGGGTTCCGGTGAGAGCCGACACGCACGAACTCTAACATGGTGTAGGGGGTGCGAGGTCAGCCACAACACTCTTCCCGCTCGCTTAACTTGACAGCTATGGGGCGCAGGCAAACGGCTACGCCATTACGAGCTGCGCCCCTACACGCGAAGGGAAGCCCGCTACTGCGACCACTCCGTCGGGGTGCGGTCCCAGCGATGCTTGCGCAGCTCCGCGATAAGGTCGGCGGGGAGCGCCCTGCCATCGCTGGCGGTGATGTTCGCCTCGACATGGCGCAGCTTCCGCATGCCGGGGATCACCGTGCTGACCGTCGGGTTGGCGAGGATGAAGCGCAGCGCCATCTCCGGCATGTCCATCCCCTCCGGGATGAGCGGACGCAGCGCCTCCGCCCGGTCCACCGAGGCGCTGAGGTTCTCCGGCACGAAGTACGTGTTGCGCCAGTCGCCCTCGGGCCAGGTCGTGTCTTTGGTGAGCGTGCCGGTCAGCGTGCCCTCATCGAACGGCACCCTCGCAATGATGGCAATGTCCAGCCGCTCCGCCGCCGGGAACAACTCGTCCTCCGGCGCCTGGTCGAAGATGTTGTAGATCACCTGCACGGCGTCGATCAGCCCGGTTTCGAGCGTGCGCAGGACGTTCTCTGGCTCCCAGCGATTGACGCTCACGCCGAAGGCGCGCACCAGGCCCTGCCGCTTCACGTCCTCGACGGCGCGCTGCCAGCGCTCGTCGTCCGCCCAGTCGTCCTCCCACACGTGGAACTGCATCAGGTCGATGCTGTCCACGCCGAGGTTTTCCAGGCTCTTTTCGGTGTACTCTATAATGTAGTCCGGCGGGAAAACGTCTTCGAGCGGGAAGCCCCGGCGGGAGGGCCACTTGCGGTTTTTGGGCGGGATCTTCGTCGCGGTGTACAGCCGCCTGTCGGGGTGCTGCCGGATAAGCTCTCCAAGCAGGCGCTCGCTGCGGCCCTCGCCGTAGGCCCACGCCGTGTCGAAGAAGTTGCACCCCAGCTCGACGGCGCGGTTGAGCGAGCGCAGCGACTCCTCATCGACGGAGCCCGTCCAACTGCCCATACCCCACATGCCGTAGCCGATCTCGCTGACCTGCCAGCCCAATCGCCCGAATCGACGGTACTGCATTGAGAACTCCTTTGGTGACATTGAGCGCTCTCACAGACGGGACGGGGATGCGCCCCACCTGATGATATGCGGGCCGGCGGGCGCGGTCAACGCTGCGCGACCCGCTTGCACGCGATCCGGCTCTCGGCTACACTGAGAGCGTAGTGAATGCAGGATGTAGAGGTCGATGTACAAGAAGGCGCACAGTGTTCTGCCGCATTTCTTGGGTAGAGCCTTACCCTGCTAGACATTACAAAATGCATCAATCGTGTAGTGGGGTAAAGGAGACATACCCAATGGCTGATCGTGTGAAGGGTACGGTGAAGTGGTTCGACAGCGCGAAGGGCTACGGCTTCATCGCTCGTGACGACGGTGGGAAGGACGTGTTCGTCCA